>ERZ773104.3870-NODE-3870-length-13471-cov-3.342203_pt1 | contig 13471 bp, 12 predicted proteins | sample MGYA00511920_ERZ773104 | MGnify/ENA primary metagenome ERZ773104 (study PRJEB29015, sample SAMEA2737857) | human gut metagenome | biome: human gut; feature: human-associated habitat; material: faeces | place: China | collected 2012 ...
CCTCCGTTCGATTCCGAATCATTGATGTCGGCAATAATTCCGGAAGCTTTTACAGAATCTGCTTTTGCAGTGTTTACCGGCAAGTCAAACAGGGCATTTACCCCTTGATAGGTCTCGCTCCTGAGTATTTCACCGGTATCCGTATCATAGATGTATGCCTGATTATTATACATATCGCCATCGGACACTCCCACATAGATGCCGTAGTCCGCAAAGTATTCCACATTGTCAGTCTCCACCAGCCGGTACTGGATCCCGTCTGAGACAAAGCAGGTAACGCCGCCGCTTAAGGTATAGGCATTATATTTTTCCGGGTTGAGGCCATGAATATAGGGGGATACAAAAAATTGTGTGCGCTCGAAGTCGTCGCTCTGCACATCCGGCATGGGCTTTCCGTCTGCGTAGGCGATAGCTACCGCAATATAGGTCCTGTCTCCATCCACCTTGCCCTGATCATCCTTGGATAAATGTTCGGAGATTTCGTTGCCGGAGACCACACCCAGAAGTGTGATATCATAATCACTGCAGTGCTGTGTCTCATATTCTGAAAGCCAATTGCTCTGCTCAAAATGCGAAGCCAGCTGCTCGTCCGCATTGGCCATTGCCACGTCCCTGGCAGAGAGATAGCGCCAGGCAGCAAAGACAGTAACAGATGAGGCTATGAGAAGTGCTGCCACAGCCACTGCTGCCGGAAGGTGCCTCCGATTTTTTATCGTTCTTCTTGGAACAGTTTTATGAGTTACAGATGAACTTCTTGTCTTTCTCTTCATTTTCAAATCGTCCTCCTTAATTTCAGGAATAAGGGCCTGCTTTAAAAGCTGCTCCAGTCTCTCATCGTTCATAACCGAGTGCCTCCAATCTGGCTTTTAATAAATTTTTCGCCTTTCTGAGCCTTGTTTTTACCGTCCCCTCCGGAATGTGCAGAATTTCCGCTATTTCGGAGATCCGCATATCGGCAGAATAAAACAGGTAAACGGGCAGCTTATATTTTTCAGGCAAAGCGGCAACAACACCTCGTACCGTCTCCAGTTCATTTTGCTGCAAAAGCTCCTGCTCCGGGGAAATGACACTGGCCTGAGCCGGACACTGCCAGCCGGTATCTTCCAGCGCCTCCACACTTTCCATCGGAAGTATGCGGTTTCTGGCGGCGTATTTTCTTCTGCTGTTTTTCCAGAGAAACAAGGCTGTGGATAAGGCATAACTTTTCGTGTGCGGGCCAAGCAGTAATGTCTGCTTTTTTTCAGTCAGCTTCAGCATGGTATCCTGATACAGATCGTCTCCTGCCTCGCTTCCGCCGGCAGTCATCCGGCAAAAGCGCAGAATATCACAGCCATATGTAAGGATAAACTGCTCGATTTCATGATCATTCATAAATGGTTATCCTTTTACCTTTCTTCTTTAAGTCGACTTATAAGAATTTTATCTTACACTTATAGAATGTAGTGAAGCACCAAAATGGTTTTCTTTTATATAAATCAGATCCTCTGTACCATAACACAGGCAGGCGATTTTGAAATCCCGCTCTTGAAATGCATCGGAAAATATATTATACTATTAGTCGCTGGTTCTCAGCAATGGAGGAGTACCCAAGTGGCTGAAGGGTCTGGCTTCGAACACCAGTAGGTCGGTAGCACCGGCGCGAGGGTTCAAATCCCTCCTCCTCCGTTAAAAAAAGGAAATGAAAAAGATCAGAGATGGTTCCCTGATCTTTTTCATTTTCTTATTCATATATCTGCGTTCTTAATTTTTTCACCCGCTCTGCATCCACATAATCATACTCTGCTTCATGCGGCTTCGGCAAATATGCATAACTCACTTCTTCGGAAAATGTCGTCGGATCCATCTGCCAGGCTTTGCAAGAGGAATGTACCTGTCGGATTCCGGTTTCTGCTATCAGCTTTTTCACATTGGTTTCATTAATTCCGCTTCCGGCTAGGATTTCCACCTGGGCACCGTATTTCTCCTGCAACCTCTGGATTAATTCTGCTCCGTCCGGAGCCTTCGCCTTTTGTCCGCTGGTCAAAATCCGATCCGCCCCGCATTCAATCAGGATTTCTATAGCCTGCTCTGGATCTGGTGTCACGTCAAAGGCCCGGTGAAATACCGCCTCTCCACCTCGTTTATGGATAAGCTCTGCCATAGCTTCTGTCTTTTTCCGCTCTATGGTTCTGTCTGCATTTAAAAAACCAAAAGCAATTCCGTCTGCCCCATGCCCCAATAACAGCTCCGCTTCCTCCAGCATCAGCTCTGTCTCTGTCCGGTCATAGCAGAAGCCTCCCGCTCTGGGCCGCACCATACAGATAACAGGAAGTGTCAGCTCCCGTTTTACACGCATCAGGCTGACCAGAGACGGGGTCAGACCTCCCACACTCAATGCACTGTTCAGTTCTACCCGATCTGCTCCGCCTTTCCAGGCAGCCAGGCAATCCTGATAGCTTCCGGCGCATACTTCAAATGTAACTTTATCCATTTTTATCCCTCAATCCATTCCGGATGTTCCATTTCATCCATGGGCCACATGGGACGATAAATCCGCTTAAATGGAATACACTCTGAGCGCTGAATGGTAGGTCCGTCTGTCAGTGCCATCACATGAAATGCCGTCTCTGGAATCAGGTAAGTGTCCAAATATCCCATTTTCACTGCCACAATATCGTAATCATGAAATTCCAGTCCTGCCACATGGAATTGATCCATCGTTCCATACTGAATGTTATGATCCAATACTATCACATCTGTATGGGTGTTTTCAATCCGAACTGTGTATGCCTTTCCGACCACATATCCAGCTCCCAAACCATATTTTTGCTGCCCTACCTGAATCAATGTACCTTTAATAGGTACCGGTGCAGAATTTTCATCCTCGCCGACACCTAACTCAAAGCTGAGAGAATCTCCAATCTGATGTTTCGCCACATAAGCATGTGCTTTTTGATCATTGATTCCTGCAATTAGTATCTTCTTTTCTGTCGAATGCTTTAAAAATTCCCGCAGTACAAGGGTATTTTGTCCGGCACCACCGGCTCCGCAATTATCCCCGGAATCCGTAAGCACAGCTGTCTTACCATCAAAAGACAACAGCTGTTCCACTGCTTCATCCAGTTCTCCAAAATTCCCGGAAAACTGAAATTCATGACGATGCTCCCACGCATACTGTGCGATTTTCTCAGCAACTGTATCACAATATGCTTTATCGTCCGGCTGGTTCGGAATCACGACCACGGCAGCCCCCAGCTTGTCATCATCGTGACGGATATATCCCACATGATAGGACGCAGAAAACACTCTGGGATCCTGCTCCGCCTCATCCAGAAGACGATTGATGGATACCATCGGCTCCTTTGCAGATACGCTGCGTTCTCCTCCCACCATGATAGGAAGTTTTTTTATAATCGGCTTCATCGGACGACGATTTTTTAATAAATCAATAAGCTTTTCAGCAACCAGACGCTCTGTATCCACCTGATCGCTATGGGGTGACTGCCGATAGCAACGGACAATATTCAGTCTTCCTGCCAGTTCTCCAGTCAGATTGCCATGGGGATCCATGACCATAGCAATCGGCATATAATTTCCTGTAATTTCTCTGATTCGTTTCAGCAGATAATGTTCTCCTGAGACTTCATCCAGACCTGCTACTCCGCTGGCCCCGTGAAATTGCAGATATATTCCATTTATCTCACTCAGATGTTCTTTTATCGTTGTCAGTATTTTATCTGCAACAAAGTCGAAGGCCTCTCTTTTTATCATACCGTTTGGATGCAGTGCTGCAAAAATTGCAGGGATCAATTCCACATCCGCATTTTCAAAGATATCCCGGATATGCATAGCCTCCAGACACTCATCTCCATACAGAAGATGGAATTCATCCAGTCCTACCGTATGGGAAATGTGCTCATTGCATTCACTGGTAAAATGTGCCACAAGGACTTTCATACTGCTCCTCCTAAGCTTTTGCTTTCTTATTTTTCGATTCAAATCCCAAAATCATAGACATGGTAAAACTAATGCCAAAGGCAATTACACTACAGATGATTGCCGGAACCAGAGATTTTCCATCGCCACCGGCGCATACGGTAAAGAACAATACATTTCCAGTTCCAATGGTATATGCCTTCGTGTGGAACAGAGATGCAATCGCTGCTCCTGCAAAGCCGCCTACAAACAGCGATGCCATTGCTTTTTTATATCGCCAGATGGATGTAAAGATGGTCGGCTCACTGATACCTCCAACAACCAGTGTTACTGCATTCGACACAGCTACAGAACGATCTTCCTTTTTGCAGCGGATAATATAAGCCACACCAACCCCCATCAGCGCATAGGTTGCATAGATAGCACTCAGCCAGAACAGGCTGTCATATCCATAGGTAGCAAAATTACCTGCCACAACCGGAACCAAAGCCTTGTCCATTCCAAGTCCTACCATAAAGTACCAAAGTCCTCCAATCAGTCCGCTGGCCAGAGGTCCTACTGTTTCAGACAGCCATACTGCCAGATCCGAGATTCCAATACCTACATAACTTCCAATAGGTCCAAGTATGCACAGAGAAATAGGAAGCATTACCAAAATGGATACGGTAGGTACGACTGCCATTTTAATAGAATTCGGTACATGTTCATTCAGGAACCGGTATACATAAGACAAAATCCATACAGACAGAATCGTAGGCAGGAACTGACTGGTATAAGTTACCAATGTCATGGGAATTCCATACACCGTAAAAGCTGTTCCTTCGCTTACCATAGATAGTAGCGTCGGATGAATCAGCACTGCAGACAGAAACATGGCGATCGGAATATTTGTATTAAATTTCTTTGCAGCAGACCAGGCTGCGAAAATCGGCAGGAAATAAAATCCAGCATCGCCTACAAAATTTAGTAATGTAATCACATCGCTTTCAGAACTGAAAATCCCCAACAGATTGGGTCCGATAATCGTTGCGATCATTTTGATAATTCCGGCGCTTACAAAAATAGGAAGTATGGGCATGATACAGCCGGAAATCACATCCATCACAATTTTGTCAAACCAATATTTTATGGATTTTTTGTTTGCAGCCGGAAGAGTATCTAATTTCTCATCAATCTGCTTTTCCTCCTCAACACCTGCCACCTTACATAAATCCGCATAAACATCATGTACATGCTGACCAATAATTACCTGAAACTGATCACCCACAAACTGACTCCCCAGAACACCTTTAATCCTGTTGACCTTTTCTTTGTCTACCAGACTGCGATCCTTTACATAAAAGCGCAGTCTCGTCTCGCAATGAAGCGCAGACACCATATTATTCTTTCCACCAATTGCAGCAAGCAATTCTTCACATAATACATCGTATTTCTGTCTTGCCATTCTCTTTTCCTCCTTCGCATTTCTATCTCTTACCGGTGCGTGCACTTTCACCGGGTTAGATTCTTCTTTTTTAAAGACAAAACCTCAGCACAAAAGCTTCTGCTTTTCATGCTGAGGTTTTGCTCAATCGCCTATTGATAACAATCCTCCCGACTGCACAGCCGGTTAATATGTAAAATCAGATATACCAGCTCGTCCTTTGTAAGACGAACATCCATTTCTTTGCGCACCAGAAGGGCACATTCATAAGTTTTCGGATATTCTTTTTTCAGACTATCTAGCATGGATTCATTGAGTGACTTCAGTTTTTCATTGAGTTCCAGACGTTCCAGCAAATAATACATGTGCGTCACAAACCGGGAATAATTGAACCCCCGCTTGTCAATCTGAATTTCCATGGTTTCTTCTATAATTTGTGTACATCGTTCGATAAGATTCTTTTGTTTTTCTGAAGCCTCATCTGCCTGTTTTATACCATAATTAATCAAATGAAGCGTAATACTGGCAGCTTCTTCCAGAGGGAGCTCCACATCCAGTTCACTTTTAATCAGGGAAACTGCAAACACCCCAATTTTCATTTCCTTCGGATACAGGTTTTTCACTTCATAATACAACGGAAGCTTTACACTGATATTTTCTTTTTTCCGCTTAATCGCAAACTGAATATGATCTGCCAAGGTAAATACCACATTGGAGCTGTAAATAGTTCCGAGCTTTCTGGCTGCAAAATCTACAATATCGGTTGCCACATCCAGAATTTCTGTATCAATTTGTGCGATAACACTCAGATAGTTAGTACTGATATCGTAAAAGGTTCTTTGGATAGATTCCAGCGGGATATCATGCGGCGGCTTTACAAAACCAATCCCTTTTCCAAATACAATGACCTCATGGCCATCGTTATCCAGACATAATGAGACATTGTTGTTTATGTTTTTCACTACCTGCATTGTCATCACCTCATCTGTTAGCTCTTCGATACCACGCAAACTATGTCTTCCGTAGTTACCTTTCCTCTTTCTCTTCGGTTCACCAGTTCATATCCATCTCCATTGGTAATAATAACCGGTGTAATCAACGATATTTCTTTTTCTCTCATAAAATCCCGATCAATACTCAGAATCGGAGTTCCCTTCTTTACCTTTTCTCCGGCCTTCACCAATGGCGTTAAGCCTTTCCCTTGCAGGTTTACCGTCTCTAAACCGCAGTGAACCATTAACTCGGCTCCATTTTCTGCCTGGATTCCAATGGCATGTCTGGTGGCCGACACCAGGATAACTTCCCCGGCACAGGGTGCATATATGATATCTCCTTCATATTGAAAAGCTACACCATCACCCAGAAGCTTCTCTGAAAATGTAATATCCTCTACTTCCTCCAAATCTGCCAGTGTTCCATTTGCAATCGCATATATTGGGACTTCTTTACAACTTTCCTTTCTTTTAAACAAATGAAACATCATATTTACTCCTAAATAAAAAAATCTTTGGGGGCATTCTTCCCCACAACAAATACTTTGTTCTAGGAAAAGCCTCCAAAGAGTAACAAACCTATTCACAAGATGAATCATACCAAAACTTTCATAATCTGTCAACAATTTTTCGACACATTATCACATTTCCTGCATTCTGTCTTTACAACTGTTCCGCAAACTCCTCTACCGCCTCATACACTTCCCGGATCTGTTCTTCCGTAATCCCGTCTATGTGGAAGCCGCCGCTGCAGGCTACCACTGCATTTTCCCGGGCAGACAGCCGTTCCGCCAGCAGGCGGCACAGGGCTTCGTCCTTGTGACCCGGAAGATTCAGCACGGAAGCCGTGCTGCTGCAGGCCCCACTGCCTGTCAGGGAGGGACGGGGGACAGCCAGCACCGTACAGCCGATGTGGGGCCGCTCCCCACCCTGAAGCAGGATCTGGTAATCCTCTCCCACACGCCCGATCTGAATCGTGAGCTCCGAAAAGGACAGCTTTATCTTATACTCTTTCATTCGGAAGTCCCTCCCATCTCTGATAGGCAGGCGCTTCGATTCCAAAGGGCTCCAGAAGCTTCGCCGCCATGTGATAGCTCATTTCCTCAATGGTCTTCGGACGGATATACCAGGTCAGCATGGGCGGAATGATATGAACTCCCGGGATCATGGCCAGCTCCTGCATATTCCGCAGATGAATGGCACTTAAGGGCGTCTCCCGAACAGCCAGCACCAGGCGTCTCTGTTCCTTCAGCGTCACATCTGCGGCCCGAAGCAGCAAATTATCCGCATAGCCGCTGTGAATTCCAGCCAGCGTTTTCATACTGCAGGGTACAATCAGCATTCCTTCCATCCGGAAGGAGCCGCTGGCCGGTCCCGCTCCGATTTCCTCCGGTTCAAAAACCTGATCTGCGAGACCGTAAATTTCTTCCAACTCCAAATCTGTCTCATGCCGCAGGGTAAGCTTTGCACTGTCACTCAGGATCAGAAGGCTTTCCCAGTTGTCCGCCTCCCGGATAATCCGCAGGCAGTCGTACAGCAGGGGCAGGCCGCTGGCTCCGGCAGCCCCTACTACAATTCGTTTTTTTATCTGATCCATTTTTCTGGATCTACCTCCATGAAGCGTGCCCGCCGGAACCGCTCCTTCTGATCGTAGGGTACGGTGCAGTCAAAAATGGTTTTGCAGGCAATGCCGTGATCCCGGATACTGGGGGAGCAGGCAGGATCGTTGGAGGGATCCAGCGGATGACACCGCACACCCGGTATGGTAATGATGTCCGCGTCTCCCTGGAACCTGGTATTCATGGCCCACAGCACATCACTGATATCAAAGCAGTCCACATCTTCATCTACCAGGAAAATGTGCTTCAGCTCACTGAATGCGGAAAATGCCAGCAGCGCCGCCTGCCGCTGACGTCCCTCATCACTGGGAGAGAGCTTCTGGAACTGCAGGACTGCCATGTATTTTCCGCCGCCTGCGCTGGCGCAGTATACATTTTTCAGCCGACCGGGCATGGCCTTTTCTACCATTACGTAAATGCTGGCCTCCGTGGGAATTCCTGCCATGGATACATGCTCCTCGCTGAGGCCGATACAGGTCTGCATAATCGGATTTTTCCGGTGCGTCACCGCTGTCACCTTGATCAGCCAGCACTGATTGCTGGCCGGGCCTGTATAGCCCGGGAATTCCGGCATGGCATAGCCGGTATGACGGTTCTGATCCTCCTGGACACGCACATGGGGAATCACTTCTCCCTCGATGACATACTCTGCATTGGCGATGGCCCGCTCTTTTACGGTCAGGCACGGACACAGCTCTACCGGTCTGCCACGCAGAGCTCCGGCCACTGCCAGCTCATCATAACCCAGGGGAGTAGTCGGCGCTTCAAAGCAGCTTCCAATCTCGATAGCCGGATCCACACCGATACTGATGGAAATGGGCAGCTTCTGATCCATAGCCTCCGCACATTCTGCCATGGCTCCGATATGCCGGGCTCCCGGTGTAAAGAAGATGGACAGCTCATCCTTTCCCTGAATACAGAGCCGGTGAATCGTCACATCGCTTAACCCCGTCTTCGGATGGGTCGCATAGCACATCCCCATGGTAATATAAGGGCCTGCATCATCCGGTGTATTCGTCGGCGCCGGAATCAGCTTATATAAATCAAAGTCCGCATCGCCGGCTTTATGTACCACCTCTTGACAGGGTGCTTCTTTCTCCGCCACAATCGGCGGAATCGGATTGTCCACGCTGTGGTACAGAAGCTTTCCCAAATTCTCCGGTTCGGTGCCAAGCAACGCAGCTACCCGTTTTCTGCTGGCCAGAAGTCCAATGGCCACACTTGCGTCCGGATGTCCTTTTACCTTGTGGAAAATCATGGCCGGACCTTCCTTGGTCGGCCGCATGACGGTTCCTCCGGCTCCCACATGCCGGTAGACACCGGAAAGCTCTGCCTCCGGATCGATTTCCTCCTGCGTTTCCAGAAGCTGCCCCGGCATGGTCTTCAAAAGCTCCAGCGCACTTCTTAAATCTGTTACCTCCATCGTTCAACTACCCCTTTCTTTTCGGATTTACAAAGTTCAACTACTTTCATTATAAGGGTCTGTGATTCTATAAACAATTCTTTATAGGCTTAGAATAATTCCAAAATAGAATTATTGACAGGGCTGTCCTTTTCTTTTAGAATTTTCTTATCTATCGTTTCTATCGTTACATTTTGCAGGAGGGATCTTATGGAACTGGAATATCTGAAGGAATTTTCTGTACTGGCTAAAACCTTAAGCTTTTCCAGAACAGCAGAACGGCTTTTTACCACCCAGTCTACCATTTCCAAGCATCTGCGCTCACTGGAGGCAGAGCTGGGTATGCCGCTGTTTGTCAGAACCAACCGTCATGTGGAGCTGACAGAGGAGGGCCGGGATTTCCTGCCCTATGCAGAACGGATGCTGCAGCTTCAGTACGAATACCAGACCTATTTTTACAATCGCCGGGAGGCGGAACGCCTTATCCTGTCCATCGGCTCGATTCCGGGCATGGCCCAGTATCAGATTACCGATATTCTGATTCATTTTAAGAAAGAAAACCCCAATATCACCCTGGAGGTTCTGGAGGCTGATACCCAGGATCTGAAAGAGGCCCTTCTGTCCGGCCAGTGTGAACTGGCCTTTGTCCGGGACCCGAATCCGGTGCTTCCCGATGATTTTATCCGGATTCCCTATTGCTCCGATCGCATTGCGGCCGTCCTTCCCGCCGGACACCCACTGGCCGGAAGACAGCAACTGTCCCTTTCCGAGCTGTCCCGCGAGGATTTTCTTCTGCTGAAGAAAAACACGGCTCTCTACCGTCAGTCCGTGGAGGCCTGCCAGGCTGCCGGATTTTCTCCCCATATCGTTTTTACCGGAGAGCGTCTGGAAAATATTATGGATCTGGTCTCCAAGGATATGGGCATTGCACTTCTGACCGAACGGCAGACCCTGCGGCTGGCACCGCCGGGAATCTCGGTGCTTCCCCTTGTGCCGGAGCTGATTACCCATGTGAGTCTCACCTACAAAAAGGACCGCCTGTTATCCTCGGCGGCCCTGCATTTTATACATTGTGTGGAGCAGACAAAGCGGTGCTGAATGTCTTTTTATGATACGGGTGTCAGATACTGGTTTATTTGTAACGGACAATTTGGTCAAGGGTATAGAGCTGTGTTTCATTTTCTGCAGCATGAGCCGCAATTTTAGCGTCAAACCCGTTTTCCGAAAATAGCGCATAGTGAAACCTAGCTTTCTCTTTTTCAGGAGCAAGCTTTGCCAGGGTATTAAGATACTCTGAGTAAGAAAATGGCGCTCCCTTGAATTTACACTCTCCAACAAGATATTCCTTTGCCTCTCTGTCTATACCCAGCAGGTCAATCTCAGTTTCTGCCGTCCGCAGACCACCCTGCGCTTTTTCGTCCCGAACCGTGGTTTTACCAAACCATCGTCCCATTTTGGCATATCGGAAAGGCAGTTCATTTTTCTTCTGCATTTCACGCACAAATTCCCGGCAAACATCCTCAAACGCAAAGGCGGCAAACTCATGGAGTGCAGGTTTCACCACATATTCATACACGCCATCCACATCGCCATCCTCAAGCTGAGAGAAATTCGCAAAACCAAAGGCATACCAAAAGCGGAAGAAGTTATCTGTCAGCCGATAGATTCCACGACCCGAATTTCCATATTCTTTCATTTTTGCGTCCACGGAAAACTCCCGCTCCACAATACCCAGTTCCATCAGATTTTTCAAATACACACTGGTTTTGGACGTGTCCTCCACAAGCGATTTCTGACTGATGTCATTCAGCTTTGTGTTGCCGAGTGCCACTGCCTCGATAATAGAGTTATAGATTGGTGTCTCCCGCAGTTCCTGATGGAGCAGAAATTCCACCTCACTGTACAGAATACAGCCCTTTGTCAGAATGTTTTGCTTTATGTTTTCATCTACGGACCGTTTCGGATTCCACTGACGCAGATAATGCGGAATACCGCCGAGAACGGCATAGGCCAGCACCTTATCCCGATCCGAATAATCAGGAAAAAACTTTGCGGCATCGTAGAAGCCCATTTCTCTCATCCTGTAAATGCCTGTGGCTCTCCCATAAAGAGGATTTTTCTCCGACAGCAATTCCTTCTCCATAAAGCTCATGGCGCTGCCGCAGAGAATTATCATTACATTGCTACTTCGCAGCTCTGCATCCCATAGATTCTGCAGGATAGAGGGAATACTTTTATTTCCACGGCACATATACGGGAATTCGTCAATCACCAGCAGCTTTTTCCGGTCGCCATAGGGCAGATCCTGCACCGCACGAAACGCCTTTTCCCAGTCGGAAAATTCAGAAATGTAGTTCCGTGCCGGAATATTCTCCTTGAGCATCCGGCCCGAAAAGTTACGGAGCTGCACGCGTTCCGTGGTCTGCGTACAGGAAAAGAATACATGCGGCTTATCCTTACAGAATTCACGCAGTGTTTCTGTTTTTCCCACACGCCGTCTGCCATACAGCACAATAAGCTGACCACCGTCCTCCGCGTATTTATCCTGTAAAAATTTCATCTCAGCTTCTCTTCCGACAAACATAGGCGTGCCCTCCCCTTATTATCAAATCGTGATTTAATAAATCGTGATTTGATAATATTGTACCCATATCCAGATGAAAAATCAAGCGGTTTTCAGGATATCACAAAGAAAGTCTTGCCGCTTTTCTTATTTTAATCTATCCAGCAGCTCCTGCACCGTCTGGTTGTATACCGGATGCCGCACCCAGGGCGCGATCTGTGCCAACGGAATCAGCACGAAATCCCGCTTGTGCATCTCGATATGGGGAATATGAAGCTCCTCATCGTCAAGAATCAGATCATCGTACAATAAAATATCCAGATCCAGCGTCCGGGGACCCCAGTGGATCACGCGGACCCGGTTGGCCTCCTGCTCCAGCTCGTGGAGACGATCAAGGAGTTCATGGGGCGGCAGAATAGTCCGGATCTTCATGACGCTGTTCAAAAATTCGTCCTGCTCCGTGTAGCCGTAGGGCTCGGTGGCCAGGTAATCGGCCACTACCTCTACGACACAGCCTTTCGTGAGCTGCATGCCCAGCACACTCATGTCCAGATAAGCTTTTTTGTCGCCCATATTGGAACCCATAGCGATGTAGGCGGTGTGCCAGCCCCGCTCGATGGAGACAGACACGGTCTCCAGGGGCAGTCCCACCGGAGCCCAGGGTTTTTTGATCTCCAGCTCCACCTTTTCCAGATGGGGGATGTTCAGAAGCATGGCTTCCGCCAGCTGCTCCACCACCGTTTCCAGCAGCTTCCAGGTGTGCTCCTGAACAAATTTTGTGATGAACTGGCTGACCTCGCCGTAATGAATGGAGGCAGTCAAATCGTCCGTCTTTCCCGCCTTCCGGGTGGAGGTGTAAAGGGTTGCGGAAATGACAAATTTCTGTCCCAGCTTATTTTCCTCCGGGAATACGCCGTGATTGGCAAATATTTCCAGGTTTTTGATCTGTATTTTATCCATTTAGTTCTCTCCTGCTCTCAGAATCGCCTCGGTCATCTGGATCGTGCGCTGATTTTCTTTGATGTCGTGAACCCGGACAAAGGCATACTTTTTCATCACAGCCATCACAGTAGTCACCAGCGTTCCCTCCACCCGCTGATCTGCCGGAAGATCCAGGGTCAGACCGATAACGGATTTACGTGATGTGCCAAGCAGCATGGGATATCCCAGCTCATGGAACCGCTCCATATGTAAAATGGTCTCCAGATTCTGCTCGTAATTTTTTCCAAAGCCTACGCCCGGATCAAGGATAATCTTATCGTCAGCGATACCCGCCTCCTTCGCCAGCTTTACGCACTCTGCGGTTTCCCGCAGCATATCCGGGTAGAAATCCTGGTACTCGGTGTTGTTCTTATTGTGCATCAGACAGCAGGCCACTCCGGTGCGGGCGATGAGTCCGGCCATCTCCGGGTCGTATTTGAGACCCCAGATGTCATTGACCAGATCGGCTCCCGCTTCGATGGCTGCCGCCGCCACCTTTGCCTTGTAGGTATCGATGGACACGGGGACATCGAAGCGGGCTTTCACTGCCTCGATGACTGGGGCTACCCGCTGGAT
>ERZ773104.3871-NODE-3871-length-13468-cov-4.272870_pt1 | contig 13468 bp, 5 predicted proteins | sample MGYA00511920_ERZ773104 | MGnify/ENA primary metagenome ERZ773104 (study PRJEB29015, sample SAMEA2737857) | human gut metagenome | biome: human gut; feature: human-associated habitat; material: faeces | place: China | collected 2012 ...
CAGCGATTCGATAAATCCTTTTCTTACTTCTTTGTTGGGATAAGCCAGTGTATACAGTTGGAAATCCGGATCATATCCCTTAATTGTGAGATAACCGCTTTGGTAGAGCACCGGAAGAGGATCGGTGATTCTATTGCTAGGTGCATCAAACTGTTCGGCGGTGGCGGTCGTGTTATCCAGTTCCCGGATATCAAAATCGCTTTCTTGCAGAATATCTATCAGGAAAGTGGGAGTACCGGTCGAAAACCAAAAATTCTCATAACTCTTTTGCGCAAATGCATTGAATAGACTAAATGGGTTATAAATGTCTACACAATTCTTACTGAAATGATAACCGTCATATTGTTGTTTCAAATGTACACAGGCTTCCTCGTATGTTTCCTTGTTGGCTTGGGCCATTTGTTCAATATCAATTTGCAATTGCGTGCGTAGTTCTTGTTCGGTGATGCCACAGATAGCACTGTAATCATCCCTCATGCTGATATTCTGCAAGTTATTCAACTCGCTGAAGATACTCATTTGGCTGAATTTGCTGATACCTGTCAATAATAAGAAGCGAAGATACTGTCCCTGGGCTTTCAGTGGACTAAAGAAATCCCGCATGATATTACGTATTTCCTTTTGAACTTCATCATTATGATTGCTGTCCAGCATTGGTGAGTCATACTCATCTATTAATACCACCACCTGTTTACCCGTCTGTTTGTAAGCACGACGAATAATTCCTTCAAAACGTAAACTGAAAGTCGTTTCTCCTTCTTCCCGTTGATAAATTTTCTCCCATAAAAGCAATTGGCGGTTAATAACGGCTGACAGCATATCAGCGGTTATATATTTACTCACACTAAAATCAAAGTGTAGTACCGGGTAGACCGTCCAATCCTTTTCCAGAGTCTCCATAGCCAAGCCTTGAAACAGTTCTTTTTTTCCCAGGAAATAAGCTTCTAGTGTAGAAACCAGCAAACTTTTCCCAAAGCGTCGGGGACGACTTAGAAAATAGACTTTATTTGTATGAGTCAAACGATAAATCAATTCTGTTTTATCAACATAGACACAATCATTATTGCGTAAATCTTCAAAGTTCTGTATTCCTATCGGATATCTTCTGAAATTCTCTTCCATGACGCATATCTGTTTTTAGCGTGAAACATTCACAAAGATAATGATATTTAGTTTCAAGTCAATTATGCCTGTTCTTTTTTTAAGAAAGTCCAACGTTGGATATATACTTAGTGGGAAAGGAGCTATCGGTGTTTCTTTGCGTAATGCATTGAAAAGCGGTGAAACATATCTTTGACGACAAGCGGGTGGAAATACACTATCAGCCAAAATTTCACCTTCTCACAACTGTCAGCCGATTAATTTTATGCATAATGAGAGATAAAAGAGTGAAGTTCCGGTCTTAAATTTGCTTATAAACAAGTTAAACTAATAGCGTAACTGATTGATAATACGTTTGTAACATCTTGTCATCATCTTGCAATGACTCTTTCAATAGATTGTATTTTTTTCGTCTTACGGTTGTAATGCTCACCCTCTATCTTTGCCGACGTAATTAAAACGTAGAGCAAAGTTAGATGAAAAAACTATTTCTTATCCGATTTTCAGTGGCGGCCTTCTTTTGCCTGTTGTGTGTACTTCCTGCATTGGCTGCCAATATCAAGATTAAAGGAGCTGTGAAAGACAAACTATCCAAAGAACCTTTGATAGGAGCTACGATACGTTTGCTCGGAACTCAAGCCGGAGCAGTGACCGATATGGAGGGTAATTTCGAATTGAACAGCATGGGCGTGTTGGAAGGTATGTATGATATTGAGATTAAATATGTAGGTTACAAAACGGAAGTACGCCGTAAAGTGCGTGTGGAGAATGGAAAACTGGTGATACTGAATCTGGAGTTGGAAACCGATGCACAGGAACTTGCCGATGTGGTGGTTGTAGCTAAGAAGAATAGGGAAAATGAGAATATGCTGTTGCTCGAACAGCAAAAAGCAGTAATTGCCGTACAATCTGTGGGTGTCAGGGAGCTTTCCCGCAAAGGTGTTTCGGATGCAGAAGGTGCTGTGACGAAAGTTGCCGGAGTGTCTAAACAAGACGGAGTGAAAAATGTCTTTGTCCGTGGATTGGGTGACCGGTACAATGCAACTACTTTTAATGGATTTGCTCTTCCTTCCGAAGATCCGGAATATAAGAATATCTCTCTTGATTTCTTCGGTACGGACATTATTCAGTCCGTAGGTGTAAATAAAGCATTTAATGCGGGAGGCAGCAGCGATGTCGGAGGGGCAACCATTGATATTGTATCCAAAGAACTAATTGGTAGCGGTCATCTGGGATTCGGCATTTCCGGTGGCTTGAATACACAAACGGTAGCAGCCGATTTTCTGAAACAGGATGGAGTGAACTTCATGGGCTTTGCCAATCGTACCGAACATGCCGATGAAAACTCATGGAACTTCAGAAATAAGTTAGACCCTTCCGCTCAACATCTTCAAATCAACCGGAGTTACAGTATTTCCGGAGGTAAACGATTCTATGTCGGAAAAGACAAAAATCCGCTTTCTTTCTTCCTGACTGCCGGACATACGACGGACTATCAGTATACGGATGAAATCATACGTAATACCACTACCAGCGGTACGGTCTACAAAGATATGAATGGAAAGAAGTATGCGGAGAATATCAGTCAGCTGGCACTTGCCAATGTGGATTTCGATATGCAGAACCGTCATCACATCAGTTATAATTTGATGATAATTCATGCCAATACCCAGTCGGTGGGCGATTACAACGGTAAGAACTCGATTTTTAGTGACGACTATGAAAACCTCGGATTCACCCGTCGCCAACAAACGAATGACAATATGCTGATCGTTAACCAACTAATGACTAACTGGGAATTGACCAAATCATTAAGTCTCGATGCAGGTGCTTCCTATAATATGGTGAAAGGCTATGAACCGGATCGTCGAATCAATAACCTGACTAAAGCGGAAGACGGCTATACGTTGCTAAGGGGCAACTCACAACAGCGCTATTTCTCAACTTTAGATGAAGACGACTTGAATGTAAAAGCAGGCTTGGTCTATCGTCTGAAAGATAATATAGAAGAGATTTCGAATGTCCGTTTCGGATATACAGGCCGATTCGTAGATGATAACTTCAAAGCCACGGAATATAACCTGACCGTAGGACATGTTTCTGCCATCCCTTCTTTAGACGACTTCTCGCTTGACGATTATTATAATCAGGAAAACTTTGCTTCCGACTGGTTCAAGATACAAAAGAACTTAGATGAATATATCGTAAAAAAGAATATTCATTCCGCTTATGCCGAGGCTACCTACCAGTTTACTCCCCGTTGGATTGTGAATCTGGGACTGAAATACGACAAGGTAGATATTGAAGTGGATTACAATGTGAATCGTGGAGGCTCTAAAGGAAACAATACCATCCAAAAAGATTATTTCCTGCCCAGCTTGAATCTCAAATACAATCTGAATGATAAAAACTCGTTTCGCCTGGGAGTTAGTAAAACATATACGCTTCCGCAGGCAAAGGAAATATCTCCTTACCGTTATGTCGGCGTGAACTTCAACAGTCAGGGTAACCCCAATCTGAAACCTTCGGATAATTATAACCTTGATCTGAAGTGGGACTTTAATCCCACTCCGACCGAGTTGATTTCTCTCACAGCTTTCTATAAATTGATTAAGAATCCGATATCCCGCATCGAAGTGGCAAGCGCCGGAGGTTATCTTTCTTATGAGAATATAGCGGATAAGGCAACCGTGGCAGGAGTGGAAGTAGAAATACGTAAGAATCTGTTTGTCCGTCCGGTGAGTAATGCTGCGCACGGAATGAATAAACTCTCTTTGGGATTGAATGGCTCTTATATCTACACGAATGCAAAAATGCCTTTGGCAACGGTTACCACCGGCTCGCAACTGGAAGGAGCTGCACCGTGGATTGTCAATTTCGACCTCTCGCATAACTTCACGAAAGGAGAACGCAGTTTTGTCAATACATTGGTACTTAATTATGTGAGTGATAAAATATATACCATTGGCACACAGGGGTATCAGGATATGATGGAGCAGGGAGTACTGACACTGGATTTTGTGTCCCAAGCCAAACTGAACAAGCATCTTTCCCTTAACCTGAAAGCCCGCAACCTGCTGAATCCCTCTTATAAGTTAAGCCGCAAAGCGAACGAAAACGGGGAAAAGGTGATATTGAATGATTATAAGAAAGGAATAAATATAAGCTTGGGAGTGTCGTGTACATTCTAAGCCGGGTGATGAAATAAGATTATTAACTAATAATGAAAGCAAAATGAAAAGATTGTTTGTGAACTTTATGACGTTTGCCGTTATGGCAACAGCACTTACATTGACTGCATGTAGCAGTGATAGTGACGGAGACGGTGATGGTAACGGAGATGGTGGAAACAACGGTGGGACCGGTAGCTCTATTGTTGTGGGCGAAAATATCCTGTCCGGCACGCTGACCGGAGAACAGACACTGGAAGCTAAGGAATATATTCTGAACGGAACGGTAGTCATTGAAAATGGAGGCCGTCTGAATATCCCTGCCGGAACAACAATTAAGGCTCGCGAAGGTTTCAGCAGTTATCTGCTGGTAGCACAAGGCGGTAAACTTTATGCTGACGGTACAGCTGATAAACCGATTGTTTTTACTGCCAATTCAACAACCCCTACATCCGGTTATTGGGGAGGAATTATTATCAATGGTAAAGCTCCGATTTCCGGTTCGAACGCCAATAAGAGTGATACAGGTCTGACGGAAATCGACAACAACTATAAATACGGTGGTAATGTCGATAATGACAATTCCGGTTCACTGACTTATGTGAAAATCTGCTATGCCGGTGCTCGCTCTACTGCTGATATCGAGCACAACGGATTGACACTGAACGGTGTTGGAAACGCTACCAAGATTGAGAATATCTACATTCTTGAGAGCGCGGATGATGCCGTCGAATTCTTTGGCGGTACGGTGAATGTAACCAACTTGTTGGCTGTGAACCCGGATGATGATATGTTCGACTTCACTCAAGGATATTCCGGTAAATTGAAAAACTGCTATGGTGTTTGGGAAAGCGGTTATACCAGTACGGAAGCAGATCCGCGCGGCATTGAAGCAGATGGTAACTTGGATGGTGATTATTCGGATCATTTACGTCAGTCAGACTTTGCGGTTGAAAATATGACAATCGTAAATAATGCTGCCAATACAACGGATAATGTAGACCGTATGCAAGACGTGATTAAAATCCGTCGTGGAGCAAAAGCTACGATCACCAATGCTCTTGTCAAAGGTTCTGGCGGTACAATCGATTTGATTGATATGAATGACAGTAAAGGGGCAGGAAGTGCGTCTTCCAGCATCAGTATCACCCATACATTGAACTTTAAGAATAAGCTGAACGGTACATTGAATACATTTACCGAGCCGACTACGAATACTGGTGCAGATGCATCCCTGTTTACTTGGACTGGATATAATATTTCCTCATTATAATAAGATATAGGTTAGCGGAGTCCGTATTTTTCAATAGGAGGTATGGGAGAATTTGTAACAAACAGATTCTCCCATATTCTATTTATTTATTTTCGTAATCTTCTTTTAGCTTTTTTATTTGCTCCTTTATGGTATCAGTGATTACCTTTTTTGTATATTTGTCAACCTATTGTCTTACAATAATACAAAATATGCAGACAGACAACGAGCGATACAGAAAAATGGCTTCTCTTGCACAAATCGGGTGGTGGGAAGTAGATTTAACGGCAGGATATTATTTATGTTCCGATTATCTTTCTGATCTTTTGGGATTGGACGGCGACACCATCTCTACTTCGGATTTTCTAAACCTGATACGTGAAGATTATCGTAAGCAGATTGCCCAGGAGTTCCGGGCAAATTCTTCTATCCATAAGGACTTTTATGAACAAACTTTCCCTATTCATTCAAAATATGGCGAGGTCTGGTTGCATACCCGTCTGGCTTTTCGTGAGAAGGGTACAGGTGTTGATGGAGGTGATAAGTCTTTCGGAATAATCCAGCGCGTTGAGGCTCCCAAGGAAGAAGATCAAAGGGATGCATTAAGACGTGTGAATGACCTGCTTTGTCGTCAGAATTTTGTTTCGCAATCGTTGCTTCGTTTCCTACGTGATGAGGCAGTAGAATCTTGTATCGCAGATATTTTAAGAGATATTCTGAATCTTTATAATGGAAAAGGTCGTGTTTATATTTTTGAATACGATGAAATTTATGCCCATCATAGTTGTATCTACGAAGTTGTTTCTGAAGGAGTATCGGCAGAGATAGACAATCTGCAGGACATGCCTGCCAGTGAGTCAAAATGGTGGAGTGAACAGATATTATCGGGCAAGCCGATTATTTTAAATACATTGGAGCAGTTATTAGAAGAGGCTCCTGATGAATATCAGATTCTTGTAGTTCAGGGAATCAAATCGTTAATGGTGACTCCTTTGATGACAGGCGACCGCGTTTGGGGATATATGGGGATTGATTTGGTTGAGACTTACCATGACTGGAGTAATGAAGATTTTCAATGGTTCTCCTCATTGGGAAATATTATAAATATCTGTATCGAGTTGCGTAAAACTAAGGACAAGGTAATCCGTGAACAGACTTTCCTAAATAATCTGTTTCATTTTATGCCGATGGGATATATACGTATGTCCATTATCCGTGACGAGAATAATAAACCTTGCGATTATCGGGTGACGGATGCGAATGAGGTCAGTTCAACCTTTTTCGGGCTTCCTTTGGAGTCGTATATTGGTTCTTTGGCATCTGAAAAGCATCCTGACTATCTCCAAAAACTTAATTTTCTGGAAGAAATACTGGATAGTAATTCTTATAGAGAGAAAGATGAATATTTCCCTCGAACGGAACGGTATACGCATTGGGTGATTTATTCTCCCGGAAAGGACGAAATAGTCGGTCTATTCCTCGATTCTACGGGATCGGTACAAGCTAACCGGGCATTGGATCGTAGTGAAAAACTCTTTAAGAATATCTTTGCTAATATTCCGGCAGGAGTAGAGATCTACGATAAGGACGGCTATTTGATAGATTTGAATAATAAGGATTTAGAAATATTCGGTGTAGTGAATAAATCGGATGTGATAGGGGTTAATTTCTTTGAGAATCCGAATGTGCCGCAGGGGATTCGTGATCGTGTGCGGAATGAAGATCTGGTGGATTTCAGACTTAATTATTCTTTTGAGCAAGCAGGAGGATATTATGAGACAAGCCGTTCTAATGTGATAGAACTATATTCGAAGGTTAGTAAACTATATGATAATGAGGGCAACTTCAGCGGATATATTTTAATAAGCATTGACAATACGGAGCGTATTGATGCAATGAACCGTATTCGTGATTTTGAGAATTTCTTCTTGATGATATCCGATTATGCAAAAGTAGGATATGCTAAATTGAATCTCTTGAACCGCAAAGGTTATGCTATAAAACAGTGGTATAAGAATTTAGGTGAGGAGGAAGATATTCCTTTGAGTGAGGTGGTAGCAGTTTATAGCCAAATGCATCCCGAAGACCGTAAGCGTTTCCTTGATTTTTATGATGGAGTCAGAGACGGAAAAAGGAGGCATTTCCAAGGGGAGATGCGTATTCGTCGTCCCGGAACGAAGAACGAATGGAATTGGGTCAGCAGTAATGTAATGGTCACCAATTATAAACCGGAAGAAAATGAAATAGAAATCATCGGTATCAATTATGACATTACAGAATTGAAGGAGACTGAAGCCGAATTGATTCAGGCACGTGATAAAGCAGAGATGATGGATCGTTTGAAAAGTGCTTTCCTTGCCAATATGAGTCATGAAATCCGTACGCCGCTGAATGCGATTGTTGGTTTCTCAGACTTGCTGGTTGATACGGAAAGTATCGAGGAACGGCGGGAATATATCCAGATTGTCAAGGAGAACAATGACTTGCTTTTACAACTGATTTCGGATATACTGGACTTATCGAAGATCGAGGCAGGTACATTTGAATTCACTAGTGGAGATGTAGATGTGAATATGCTTTGTGAAGATATTGTCCGTTCCATGCAGATGAAGGTGAAGGAGAATGTGGAACTGGTATTTGATCCGCATCTTGCGGAATGTAGAATTATCAGTGACCGCAATCGTCTGCATCAGGTGATTTCCAATTTTGTAAATAATGCGATTAAGTTTACTTCGGAAGGCAGTATTCGTGTAGGTTATCAACAGGAGGGAGGAGAACTGGAGTTTTATGTGCAAGATACGGGAGTTGGCATTGACAAAGAAGGCCAGTCACATATTTTTGAACGTTTTGTGAAGCTGAATTCATTTGTGCATGGTACCGGTTTAGGTCTCTCTATCTGTCAAAGTATTGTGGAACAAATGGGTGGGCAAATAGGAGTGGAATCCGAGCCGGGAAAAGGTTCGCGTTTTTGGTTCCGTCTTCCTTGTTTCGTGGTGGTTTCAGAAAAATAGATAAGTAAGAATGCTATAAAAGTAACGGTCTTGATGAGATTTCCTCATCAAGACCGTTACTTTTATAGAGAGTCGGTTTCTTATATTCCGAATGATAGTTTATCGATAGACTGATATACGATGCTTGCGATACCCAGTCCGATAATACCCAGTGTGCAGAGTGCCAGTCCCCACTTCGTGCAGCGGTCGCTGCGGAAAGTTGGAATCGGATGATCGGAAGGCGTGATATACATTGCTTTTACGATCAACAGATAGTAATATAATGAAATTACAGTGTTGGCTAATGCTATGAATACCAGCAGATGGAAACCTGCCTCGAAAGCTGCCATAAAAATGAAGAACTTTGAGAAGAATCCTGCAAACGGCGGGATACCTGCCAACGAGAACAGGGAAATAGTCATTAGGAAAGCCATTTTCGGGTTCGTCTTATAAAGTCCTGCATAATCTTCGAGTGTAAACTTCTGACTACGTAACGCTACGATGGTAATCACAGCGAATACGCCGAGATTGGCAGCAGCATATACAAGTACGTAATATACCAAAGCAGTCATTCCCTGTGCTGTTCCTCCGATGATACCCAGCATGATATATCCTGCCTGTGAAATACTGGAGAACGCCATCAGTCGTTTTAAGTTCTGCTGACGGATAGCGAATATGTTGGCAATGGTGATAGAGGCGATAGTCACCCAGTAAAGCACTTCCTGCCAGTCATGTATCATCGGTGCGAATACTTTGATCAGGATAGCCATCAGCACAAATGCTGCCGAACCTTTAGAAATGACACTCAGGTAGGCAGTAACTGCACTTGGTGCGCCTTCGTAAACGTCTGCCGTCCATAAATGGAACGGGACCAGAGAAAGTTTAAACGCCATACCGGTAAAGAAGAATACAAATGCCATGATTTGCAACGGATTTCCGTCGATATGTGCAGGAAGGTCTTCGAAATAGAGTGTTCCTGCGGAACCGTAAATCATAGAAAGACCAAAGAGCAACAGTGCACTGGAGAAGAGGGCGGTAAGGATGTACTTGGCACCGGCTTCAGCAGAGTTGTGACGATACTTGTCGAAAGCAATTAATGCTGCCATAGGGATGGAGGCTGTTTCCAGTCCGATAAAGAACATCAGGAAGTGTCCTGCGGAAATCATAAGATACATACCGAACAAGGTAGAGAGTATAAGTACATAGAACTCGCCTTGTTTGAATGAAGTATCATCGCGTTTCATCCATTCGTGTGCCATCAGGAAAACGATCAGTGTACCTATATTCAGTATTGATTTGACAACCGTATGCATGGGCACATAGTGATACATGCCGCCAAAAATATCGGCAGTTGTCCCGGGAACCAGATTGATCGCTGTATGGATTGCCATCAGGATAACAGGCAGCATGGTGTTTAAGACAGGTGTCGTTCCTTTTTGCTTGTGTGCGTCCGGGCTCATGAAGAGATCGGCAAGGAATAGCAGTAGTAAAACTGCTATGAGCGACAGCTCTTCCCGCATATGTAGAAATTGTGAATAATCCATCTTTATAAATTAAGAATTAAAGATTAAAAATTAAAGGTTATGGGATGAGTTGTGAGACCACAGGGAGTACACTTTCACCAATCATGTGGCTTACCCAGAAAGGAGCCATACCCAATCCGGCTACACAAACGATGAGGCAAATAACAGCTACGCGTTCATCCCAGGTCGCATCTGTCAATGCGAGATGATGTTTGTTAGTGCAGGTGCCGTACAGAATCTTGCCTACCAGACGCAGGATATAAACTGCCGTAATAACAATGGATGAACAAGCGATGATGGTCAGTGTACGGTGGAATACATCGTTGTTCTGGAAAGATCCGACGAAGATGGTCATTTCAGCAATGAATCCACTTAAGCCCGGCAAACCGAGATTGGCAAGACCGGCAATCACATAACATACGCTCAGGAACGGCATAATCTTCATCAAACCGGCAAGCTCGCGAACGTCACGTGTGTGTGTACGTCCATAAATCATACCGATCAGGGCAAAGAACAAGGCTGTCATCAATCCGTGGGAAAGCATCTGAAGAATGGCTCCTGTTGCGGCTGTCTGATTCAGCATCAGAATGGCAAAAAGTACCAGTCCGCAGTGAGATACGGAAGAGTAAGCATTGATGTATTTCAAGTCTGTCTGTACGCAAGCGGAGAAAGCTCCGTAGACAACAGAGATACCTGTCAGTATCAGGAAGATCCATGAAAGTTCATTAGCAGCTTCCGGCATCAGATACATGGCAATACGGAAACATCCGTAACCTCCCAGTTTCATTAGTACTCCGGCATGAAGCATGGATACGGCAGTCGGTGCGGAAGCATGACCGTCGGGACTCCATGTATGGAATGGGAAAAGAGCACCCAATACGCCAAACCCAAGGAAGGTCAGCGGGAACCAGATGCATTGCTGTGCAAAAGGTATGTTGTGCAACTGTGCAATCTCCAGAAGGTTCATGGTAGTAGCTCCCGAACCGAAATAGATTCCGAGGATACCGATCAGCAGGAAAGCGGAACCACCCATTAGCATAAGTGTCAGTTTCATGGCTGCATATTCTTTCTGTCCCGATCCCCATACGCCGATTAGCAGGTACATAGGAATCAACGCGATTTCGTAGAACATGAACATGGTAAACAAGTCGATTGATATAAAGAATCCGAATACTCCCATAGACAATAGGGTGAACCAGAGGAAATATTCTTTTGTCAGAGGTTGCAGACGCCAGGAAGCGAACGTACCTGTGAACACAATAATGGCAGACAATAATAACATCGCTACCGAAATTCCGTCAACACCTACCGAATAAGCGATGTTGAGCGGAGCATACCAAACCGTATCTGCACGGAATAACATTTCTGCCGTGTTTCCGGCACTGCGTTCTCCCAAATACATGAAGGTAAGAACGACGGAGGCTATCAGAAGTGCCGATGCGCCGGTAACCATAACCCCTCGGATTGCTTTTATGCCCCGTGCTGCCCAAAGTCCGGCAAGCATCAGTAAGGGGATGAGTACGAAGATTGATAAAAAATTCATCTTTATGATTTACTAATTAAAGATTTACTATTTACTATATTAAAGAACCAACAGCAGGATAAGCGCCAACGCTCCGCAAAGGAACACATATGCGTATTGCTGTACCTGACCGCTTTGTAAACCACGAATTTCGTCGCTGGTTGTATTCGTTGCCCATGCCAGAAAATCAAAGAATCCGTCTACAACATGACGGTCAAACCAGGCGATAGGAGTAGAAATGCAGCGGAAGATAATCTTGTGTGTTACAAACTGGTATATATCGTCGATATAAAAACGATTGTATGCCGCCTTGTGTAAGCCTTTAAACTGTTTGGCCAACGAATCGGCGACTGGCTGTCTGGCATTCTTATACATCCAGGTAGCAACTGCTATAGAAATGATTGCAATAACAACACTTGTGATAGCTACTGACGGATCAAGATGAATAGAATAGGATTCACCGTTCGAACTGATAAAGTGTCCGAAAGGGATGAAACCTGCTCCACAGGTAACAGCAGCCAGAAACATTAATGGAAATGTCATAGCCAACGGACTTTCATGTGGGTGGCAAGGTGCCGCTTCCTGGTTTCCGTGCGGTGTATGATCCGAATGGGAACTTGCCCGGGACGGCTCTTTCCCCCAGAAGATACCATAGTAGAGACGGAACATGTAGAATGCTGTCATTGCAGCAATCACTGTCATTACCCAACCCATTACCGGACTGTATTGGAAGCATGCTGCCAGAATCTCATCTTTGGAGAAGAAACCGGAGAATGGAGGAATACCGGCAATGGCAAGACAGGCAATCAGGAATGTCCAGTGAGTAATAGGCATGTATTTGCGTAATCCTCCCATAGCTGACATTTCGTTGGAGTGTACCGCATGGATAATGCTGCCGGCACCCAAAAATAGTAATGCTTTGAACATGGCATGTGTGAAGAGGTGGAACATGGAAGCCATGTAGCCCAAACCTCCTTCATGTGGGTCCATAGAAGTACAAACGCCTAAAGCTACCATCATAAAGCCAATCTGTGAGATCGTAGAGAATGCCAGTACACGCTTGATGTCCGATTGTACGCAAGCTACACTTGCAGCATAGAAAGCCGTGAAGGCACCTACCCAGGCAATCATGTGCAGCACATCAGGTGCATAAGCGATGAAAAGCGGAAACATACGGGCAACCAGATACACACCGGCAACGACCATTGTAGCAGCATGGATTAGGGCACTGACCGGAGTCGGACCTTCCATGGCATCAGGTAACCAAATGTGTAATGGGAACATGGCACTCTTTCCGGCACCACCGACAAACATCAGTCCGAGCGCTAATGGAAGCATGGAGGCTCCGCCACTAATCAATGAAACTGTGTCCGGGGTAAAACCGAAGGTTCCACCATAATATCCGTAGATCAGAATACCGATCAGGAAACCCAGGTCAGCAAAACGAGTGACGATGAACGCTTTCTTGGAAGCCGCAATAGCAGCAGGTTTGGTATAGTAGAATCCGATCAGTAAGTAAGAACTTACACCCACCAGTTCCCAGAAAAGATACATCTGGAAAATATTTGTTGCCACAACCAGTCCCAGCATAGACATGGTGAAGAGTGACAGGAAAGCGTAATAACGTTGAAAACCAGTCTCGCCTTTCATATAACCGAAGGAGTAGATATGCACCATCAGTGATACGGTGGAGATGACGATCAACATCATCACAGATATGGGATCGAGCAGAATGCCCAAGTCAAATCGTAAAGTCTCGGTGAAAGGAAGCCACGTAAAATTATAAGGTATCAATGTGGCAAATGTTCCGTCTTCCAGGCGTGGAGCGGAGAAATATTGGAAAGCTGTAACGTATGATAGTACTGCTACTGCTCCCAGTATCAGCGTACCGATAGTACCCGCTGTCCGAT
>ERZ773104.3879-NODE-3879-length-13422-cov-11.266178_pt1 | contig 13422 bp, 18 predicted proteins | sample MGYA00511920_ERZ773104 | MGnify/ENA primary metagenome ERZ773104 (study PRJEB29015, sample SAMEA2737857) | human gut metagenome | biome: human gut; feature: human-associated habitat; material: faeces | place: China | collected 2012 ...
CCGCCGGAGCGGTGCTTAAGCCGTCAGGCGGGAATTGTGCGGTGTTGCCTTAAATACGATAACGCAATAAAACAGCAGCACACCGTTTCCCGGAAAATAGGAAAGCCGGTGTGCTGCTGTTTTTATTTGGAAAGGGGGAATGGCGAAATAGGAACGAAAAGAGTGTAAAAATAAAAAATGAGGAAATTGGAAAAATTGAAGAAAGAAGAAATCAAGAAGATAAAAGAATGAGTTACGCCTTTTCTACCTCATAATCACTCCAGCTGTCTGCTGTGGCGGCGGCGCTGGTGTCCACACTGGTTTGGTAATGGCAACGTTCTGCAGCAAAAAGGTGGATTCGGTGTTGGTGGTGTAAAACAGGGATGTGCATGGCCCTAAAACGATGAAGAGGGAACTTTTTAATTGGATTTTTATTCAAATCTTTTTAACAAAAACTTTCTGCCCCAGCCCCCAACCGCTACTTGCAATTTGCCAAACGGTATAGTATAATACTTAAAGCGGACAGGGCTGTATATTGCGCTGTTTTGCATACGGATGTGGGCCCCGTGCGCAGGAGCCCTGTGAACCATGTCAGGCGGGGAACCGAGCAGCATTAAGCGGTGGTCTCCTGGTGCTGCGGTCAGTCCGCATTCGTATGCAAAGCAGCGCAGCCGCGGGGCACACCCCGCGCGGGCCTTGTCCCTTTTTCTATGCCGCAAAATATTTTACAGGGGGTGGTTGCATTGTACCGTGCGCTGTACCGCAAGTGGCGTCCGCGCAAGTTTGCGGATGTTGTTGGCCAGGAAGCCATCGTAACGGCCCTGCAAAACCAGATCGCCGCCGGGCGCATTGGCCATGCCTACCTGTTTACCGGCACCCGCGGCACCGGCAAAACCACCTGCGCCAAAATTTTTGCCAAAGCGGTCAACTGCCTGGATACCACCAGCCCGGACCCCTGCGGTGAATGTGCTGTCTGCAAAGGCATTGATGAGGGCACCATTCTGGATGTATCGGAAATTGATGCCGCCTCCAACAACAGCGTGGATGACATCCGTGACCTGCGCGATGAAACCGCCTATCTGCCTGCCGTGTGCAAGTATAAGGTATATATCATCGACGAGGTGCACATGCTGTCTACCTCGGCGTTCAATGCCCTGCTGAAAACCATGGAGGAACCGCCGGAGCATGTGATCTTTATCCTTGCCACAACGGAAGTGCAAAAGGTTCCGGCTACTATCCTCAGCCGCTGCCAGCGCTATGACTTCCAGCGCATTACGGCGGATAAAATTGCCGGTCGGCTGGAATATGTGGCCGGGCAGGAAAACATTGAGCTGGACCATAACGCCGCCGAGCTGATCGGCCGCCTGGCCGATGGCGCCATGCGTGATGCACTGTCTATCCTGGATACCTGCGCCGGTGTTTCCAACACTGTGGATGAAGCGCTGGTGCGCCGCATGGCGGGCGTGACGGATCGCAAATATCTGTTTGAGATCAGTGATGCCATTGCCGCGCGGGACGCTGTGAAAGCCTTGCAGGAGATTGCCGCCCTGCGCCAGCAAAGCGTGGATATGCGCCGCCTTTGTATGGAGCTGGCCGGGCATTACCGCAATTTGATGCTCAGCGCCCTGCCCGGCGGCACCGACCTGCTGACGGGAACTTCCCCCGAAGAGGAAGCTGCCTACGCTGCGCGGAAAGATTTCCCCCAGGCGGAAGCGGTACGCGCCGTCAATGCGTTTGGCGCCGCGCTGGAAAAGATGGCCCGCGGTACGGACCAGCGCATTGAGCTGGAACTGGCGGTTTTCTCGCTCACCCAGCCGGAAGCAGTGCCTGTTGCGCTGCCTGCCGCCGTGCCCGCCCGTCCGGTGGTTACAGCAGCCAGTCCGGCCCCCTTTGCCGCCGCCCCGCAGCAGGTGCCCCCGGTGCAAATGGCATCGGCCCCCGTGCCGCCTGTGGCAGCCCAGCCGGTTCCGCCTACCGTGGAACAGCCGCCGTTCAGCGCACCCATAGCAGGGGAGACCCCACCCTTTGAGCCGGAGCTTGCCCCCGCCGCCCCGGCGGTGCAGCAGCCCACCCCGGCTCAGCAGCCGGTGTACGCGGCGGATGTGCCCATCCCCAAACCGGTGCGCACCGTGGCCAAAGAGCCGCAGCTGTTCCCCCAGTGGCAGGCGGTGCTGGAGCTGATTGCGGAAAACGACCCTATGCTGAACTCTTACCTGCGCGGAACCCAGGCTTATTACGATGGCCGCCGCGTGCTGATCGAGTGCAGCGATGACTTCCGCGATTTTATGCGCCGCAGCAAAGAAACCAGCAAAAACATCAAACAATATATCTACCAGGTCACCCACATCAAATGCGGCATCGGCCCGTATGAAAAAGCCGCTGCAGCTGTATCCAACGCCCCCGCGGCCGATGTGGAAGAGACCCTGCGCCAGATGAAAGACCTTGGCGTGGATGTAGTGGTAGAAGATAAATAATGTTGCTGTCAACCGCAGTGTTGCGGTGTGCCGCCCGGCGGCAGCGCCGGGTGATAACAATATGGATAATAAGGAGAATTACCTATGAAAGCAAGACTTCCCAAAGGCTATGGCCGCCCCGACCCGCAGGCAATGATGCGTCAGGTCCAGAAAATGCAGGATGAGATCCGCGCAAAGCAGGACGAGCTGGAAGCCCGTGAATACACCGGCACCGCCAGCGGCGAGATGGTCACTGTTACCATGACCGGCAAGCACGAAGTGACCGCCATCAAGATCAAGCCCGAAGCCGTAGACCCGGATGATCTGGAAATGCTGGAAGACCTGATCGCTGCAGCTGTCAACAGCGCGGTTGCCGCAGTGGATAAGGATTCTGACGAAGAAATGGCTAAAATGACCGGCGGCATGAATATCCCCGGCCTGGGCTGATCGGGGGTCGCTGCATGCAGAACGCCGAACCCCTTGAAAACCTCGCGGACCAGTTTGCCCGGTTCCCCGGCATTGGCCGCAAGGGTGCCGTGCGCATGGCCTATGAGGTAATGTCCATGAGCAATGAGCAGGCCATGGAGCTGGCCAAGGCGATTGAAAACGCCAAGGTCAAGCTGCACCGCTGCCGCCTTTGCCAGGATTATACCGCCAACGAGGTGTGCAGCATCTGCGCTTCCCCCAAACGGGACCGCTCCGTGATCTGCGTGGTGGAATCCCCGCGGGATGTAAAAGCCATTGAGCGCACCCATGAGTTCAACGGCCTGTACCATGTGCTGCATGGCCTGATTTCCCCCATGGACGGCATCGGCGCGGATCAGCTTTGCGTAAAGGAGCTGCTGGCCCGCCTGGACGGCACCGTAAAGGAAGTCATCATGGCCACCAGCCCTACGGTGGAAGGCGAGGCGACCGCCATGTACCTGGCCAAGCTCATCAAGCCCCTGGGCATCAAAACCACCCGCCTTGCCTATGGCTTGCCGGTCGGTTCCAGCCTGGAATACGCTGATGAAACCACTTTGTACCGCGCTATGGAAGGCCGCGGCGAAATGTGACGCCCGATTTGGCTTGACAAAACAATTTTACTGCGTTATACTGTATACCCCTTAGCGGAATGGACTTGCGTGCTGTAGGGGAAAACGGCTTTGAAAGGAGGTGCGCTTGATGGCACAGGAAAAGCCCGGCAAAAAGGTGATTGCCCAAAACCGTGAAGCGCGCCACGAGTATTTTGTCATCGAAGCGCTGGAAACCGGCGTTGAACTGGTCGGCACCGAGGTCAAAAGCCTGCGTGCCGGCGGGGTCAACCTGAAGGATTCCTGGGCGGATATTGATGATGGTGAGCTCATCCTGAAAGGCATGCACATCAGCCCATATGAGCAGGGGAATATCTTTAATAAAGATCCCCGCCGCCCCCGCCGCCTGCTGGCGCATAAAAGCGAGATTCGCCATTTGCAGCAGCAGATCAAACTGCAGGGGTACACACTGGTGCCGCTCCAACTGTATTTCAAGCAGGGGCGTGTAAAAGTGGAACTGGGCCTGTGCAAAGGCAAAAAGCTGTACGATAAGCGTGCTGATGCCGCCGCACGGGATGCCAAGCGCGATATTGACCGCGCAGTCAAAACAAGAAGATAATTTTTTCGCGCACACACTTTTGTTTTCCCACGCTGTGTGGTTCTGCCGCATAGCGCTTATATGGGGCTGTAATGGTTTCGACGGGGAGAGAGAGGCGTGAGCAGCGGGCCGTGGCGGTGCACCACGATAAAAGTGCCAAACAAAATTAACTGACAACGATTATACTGTTGCCGTCGCTGCCTAATTAGGCACGACCGTCCTGCCTGTTTTAGTACCGCACAGGGTCAGGGCGTCGATTAGGTACTGAACGTGCATGGGCCTAAGCTTTGCCGCCTGTCATGAATTTATGAAGCTACCAATGTGTCAAGCGTGTGCACTCGCTCGCACTGCGGGAATTTTAATAAATGCACTGCGCCCGGAGATACTCTAACCGCTTTCTTTTCGGACACGGGTTCGACTCCCGTCAGCTCCACCAAAATAAAAGCACCCGCCGTACCCCGGCGGGTGTTTTTGTTTTGGTGCTCCGTGAGCTGCTGAGGAGTCGAACATGGCGGCAGTACCGCAGTACCAGCCCGATGGCCGATGCGGAACGCGGATGCCGTGCGTTCGTCATCCTCGGTGGAATCACTCTCATTATACCAGTGGTTTGCCCGGTGCTTGAATGCCCTGCGAACAGCCCGCCTGCCCCTCATACAGGGCAGGCATAAAAAAACACGGTGCGTGTGCATCGTGTTTTCAACAAATTGTTGGCGCAGCCATTACGGCACAATTTCCACGCCGGGCAAAACGTCCATGTAAAAACACAGCCGGTACTGGCGCGGGCAGATGTAATTCACCTTGAACTGTTCCGGGCTGGTCACTGCGGTCAGCATGGCCAGCATCAAAACAAGCAGCTTCTTCATTGTATCCTCCTAAAAATGGGCATGAAAAAACCACGGTGCGTGTGCATCGTGGTTGAATGTTTAGGGGTTATTCAGGCAGTTCACCCAGTTTTTTCAGAATGTCGTAATATCCGCGCGCAGCCAGCTGAGAAGGCGGGGTGTTTCCGTCAAGCACAATATAACCTTCAGGCTCATCATACTGCGGGTCAATCGGGTGCTCTTTGAGATAGTTTTTCATATGCTCAATCTCTTCCGGAGTAATAGCGAATGCCATATTGCTGCACCTCCTCAAAAAATGTGTCCATCAGATTCCAAACCTGAGCCTTAGTTTCGGCTTTATTTGTGGCTTCGTTCAATTTTGATACTTTAAGTTGAAGCGCAGTCTCATTAGTATTTGCCGTGCGTTCGATTGCAAAAATGTTGCCGTCATTGCCTACCGCAGTAAGCAGCTTGAGCGATGCATGATTAGCAAAGGCGCTTAGGTCATCAGGCGAAAATGTCAGCCCGCTTGGGTGCGAGTGCATTACAATACAGTCAACATTCGGAACCTTGATTTTCACCGATTTTCCCGGTGCTTCGCTTTCATAATACCCGCTCACGGGCTGCATATCCAGCCCGTAACAGCGGGCCTTTTCTATCCCAAGCGGAACCTTTCGGGCTTCCAGCAGCAGCTTCTTGTGGGCGTTGGCAAGGGCACGGCTGCCCGCGGCGTCCAGCGTCTCACAGGCAAATGGCTGAATGTGCTGAATGCTCTGGATGGTAATCTCCTTGTACCCCAGGCTGCTTTCTTTCAGTGTAGCATTGTTTTTCTCGGATTGCAAGGCACTTGCCACCGCAGCCGTCCGTTTCCCGTTCCGCCGTTTACGCTACTGTCAAGGATTTAATGCAAAATTTGAGAAAATGAACAAAAAAGTCAATAGCTATTTGTTGTAAGTTTGGTGCGGCCGGAATCGCGGAGCGTTTCCGGCACGGCTCTAAAGCCCCGTGCCGGGTCTTTCTCGCAGCGGCTGTGCCGCCTATGGGCCGGTTTCAATAGTTATCGGTAAACACCTTTAGCCCGTCGTATTTTTACGGCAGGCTATTTTTCGTATATCGGTTTCGTTGGTTAGATTATGCCGAAGAAACGCTTCACCTTTTCGGGGTTATGCAATGGTAGTTTATCAAGTTCGGCTTCCAACATTTGCGCCGCGGTCTGACCGCCGAAGGTGGGGCGGGTGTACTGATTTACCCACTGTTGCACAGCTATTGCTTGCTTTTGGGTAACTTTCCGCAGGCTCTGGCCCTTGGGAAATTTTCGTCTTACAAGTTTATTATTTATCTCATTTGTTCCGCGTTCAGATGGGCAGCGCGGATGACAATAAAAGGTCTGAACGCCAAGAGCATCAATACCGGCCTGATCTGCAAATTCACTGCCATTATCACAGGTAATTGTCTTAAACAGCAATTTCCAATCTCTACCGAGATAACGGCGCAGGCGCTGCAAGCTTTTTACGGTTTCGGCGGTTGTCTTATCGCGTGGCTTCAAAACAATTTCTGCACGCGTCTTTCGCTCTGTCAGAACAAGAACGCTTTCATTTTTTCCCTTTTGTTTACCTACCACGCTATCAAGTTCCCAATGGCCGAGAGTTTCACGGTTTTTAACATCCGTTGACCTTGTTTCAATACTCCTATGGCCGGGGCAGCTTACATTTGCATGAGATACTTTCTTTTTGCCCTTTTTACGGTGACCCTGGGGCAAATGCTTATAGCACAGGCTTTCAAACAGGCCAAGGCCGATATACCTATAGCAAGTGGTCTTGGAGATCATCAAGCCATATGCGGCACCAACTTTGCGTATAGCATCCTCTGGGCTGGAACCGGCAAGCATGAGGGCTTCAAGTGCGGAAAGGTAATCACGGCGGGAGCCTATCTTTAATTGTGGGCCGTGGGCAGTACGCATATACCGTGCGCGTTCATGTGCAAGCTGGGGCGAATATGCGGTATAAAATTCATAGGTCGCACCATTTAACTGTACAACTTTACCGCGCCGCAGTTCACGGCAGATTGTAGCGGGAGAAACTTGCAATTCTTCCGCAATAGCAGTTTGTGTATAGCCGAGTTTCAACAGGTGGAAAATCGTTGTCCGTTCGTTTTCGGTCAAATGCTTTCCTTTACGACGGATATCTGTATACATGTTTTTCACCATCCCGAAAGAGTTCTACAATCTTTAGGCATATCGCGCTATTTGTCTTAGCTGTCAAGGGCACAAAATTTCACAATTTTCCGCTACGCGGAAATCCGTGAACTTTTGCTTTATCCCCTTGACCGCTGCGAAAAATAGCGCCGCGGCACAAAACAAGGGCGTAAGCGCACGAGCGCTTACGCCCTTTTATAAATTCTAGAGCAGAGCAAGGCCCGTTGCGGATGAAAGTAGCAGACAACAAAAAGGAGAACGGCGAATGAAGAACGAATGCAGGATACGGAACGAACCACGGCAAGAAGCCTGGTGCATGAAGCACAACTGTTATTACAAAATTATTGGCTACTGCACCGGCCCAATCAAGAGAGAACGCGGATACTACAGTTACACGAACTGTCCAGACAAGCCGGAGCAAGGCGGCATTGCACGGTGCGGAATGCACGAGGAATGCAGATACTGCCGCGACTTACTCAAATAGCCAAAAGCCCTTACCTTTTCAGGTAGGGGCTTTTTGTATGCGGTCAGCGCGCGCGGGGCGGGGCAATAGCCCCGCGCCCCTTGCGCGCTACCGCTTTCCCGCAGACTGGATCCGCTGTTTGCCTTTTCTACTGGGGATTGTACTCACATCAAGGCCGAGCGGGCCGGCAGGTGCCTGATTATTGATAATTTCAGATTCCGGCAGAATGTCGCCTTCCTCAAATTTCTTTTGCAGATTATCCACCACGGCAAGGGTATCGTATGCGTTATAGTCTTTATCCAGAACAAACCACAGGCCGGAGCGGAGCGGTTTAATCATCTCGGCGTTTGTGGCGTTTTCCATCTCCCAAGCATCGTAAGAACTCCACAGCTGGAAGCGCCAAAGCTTTTTGCATTGAATAACTGTGTGTGTGACATCACGGAGCAGTTTATCGACATGTTGGAAACGCTGAGCACTGCCGTAAAAACTGATATGGTAATGGCGACAGCAAAGCAGCGTGTTCAAGAAATACGCGTTAAAGTTATCCTTAAAACTGCGGGAATTCATCTGTACACTTAATTCGTCCATTGCCACAATGGTTACTGTAAGTGTGTCGTTTTCATCATCCAGCGCAGGAGCCACTTTTGACATTTTGACCACCTGGGCCAATGAATCTAATTTGACATACGGAACAGCAAGGTCAACATTTGAAAGCAGCACAATTTTTTGTGTAACAAACTTCTTGCGCCGGTTACACCATACCGGTTTATCATTATAGCGGTTATACAGGCCAACAACCTTATGCACGAGGGACAAAGTTTTGCCGCTGCCAAAGTAACCGCAATAGATATCCAGCGCGCCTACAGGGCAGGTATTCCAGCCTTTATCACCATCATCTGGAAAACTAGGCTGCCATGTTAAAACACCGGATTGATTGTAGTTGGGCACACCGTCCGAGGAATAACCGGGGAGCGGATCACGGCGACCAGCGCCACCGCCACGGGTAGAACCACCACCAGCAAGAAATTTACTTTCAAACGTATGACCACAAGCGGAGTTCGTGCACCGATACTTATAAACAATATACATGCCCTCTTCACGCGACCCGACAAGTTTAGCAGTAGAACCACAATGAGGGCATAAAATAGGGGCAGAAGCACCGGCCGAGAAAGCAAAAAGGCCAAAAAGAACCACGATACAGAAAAAAACAGAAACAACCTTTTTCATATATACGCCCCTTGTAATTGTCGGAAAATCTGCTATTATATAAGAAAAGGGTTGAAAGGATGAAAAAATGTCCTTATTCAAGAAGAAAGAAGAAGCAGTAGACCCCAATCTTATTACATTGCAGCTAACAAAAGATGAAATCAATTTAATGCGTGAGTGCATGAAGCGCACGGAAGACTATTACCGGGGACTACAGTTATTAAAGCAAGACTGGAACCCGGAGAAAAACGAAAGAGCCCTTGCAATCATCAAAATAAAGCTATATATGATTGACAAATTACAGGAAAAAACAATTTATAACGGGATGCCGGAATATTACCGTAATTTGCAGTAACGATAAACTTTAGCCGCCGTAGGGCGGCTTTTTTGGTAAAGGGAAAAAGAAATGGAAGAAGTAAAAGATATCTCAGACAAAAGAAAACGCGGGGCGGGTTGACCCGTCCCGCGTTAAGGGAGTAAATAGCCAGAGGTTGGATTTGAACCAACATGTTTGTACAGGCCGACATCTGTACAGCAATCAGCTTTACCTATTAAGCTACTCCGGCACAATCCCGGCTGAAAAGGAGACTAACAGCCGGGGCGAAGATTAGCCGCGAGCGGCGTTCTTCAGGCTGGAGAAAATGTGGATGCCAACGGGCACCAGACCAGCGGCCAGGCAGAACAGCAAAATGGGCTGCTTGGTAATCTGGTCAACGACAGTACCAGACAGAGTGAAAACATCGGTCATTGCGCCAATAACTGCTTCCATACCAGTTTTAGCTACCTCAGCAGTACCCTCGTTAAGAGCAAGAAACACAGGCTGCATAGTAGCAACTCCTTTCCTCAAAAATTTTATGTAAACGCTTGCTGTGGGGGAAAGCGTTACAACGAGTAATCACGGCCAACAATCTGTGATATGTGAGAATCATCGTCAAAGGTGATCAACATAACAGAATAATTATTTGCCTGCCGGTCATACGCCTTTTGAATATCCTGATACGCATTAAACAGAGTTGTTGCCAAATCATCAAGTCCAGTGATCCTGTACAGCGTGAAACGGTCAAATAAAGCACTAAACGGGATAAGTTCTATTTTAATTGCCTGTTTCAAAAGGATCACCTACCGAATCATTTAGTTCAATCTCGCCATCGCACCGGGCTTGCTTTTCAGGATAGCCGCGAACGCGGTTCCGATTGCGTTCTATGAATTGGTCACGCCACATGGCGTAATTGTTTTTGAAAGTTGCCCAGCAGCCTTGTTCATAGGCACAGCGGCACATCTCATTGAAGGTGTCAAAGGCAGGCAATCAAGCAATACCTGCACCTGGTCATCTTCCATTTGCGTCATTCCGGCATGTTCGGAAGGTTCCGCAAAGTCATGTGTGCCGACAATCTCTTTACTGTATTGGGCTTTATCCGGGTCCAGCATATGCCAAAGGTAGACATATGCTTTATACAGGTTGTTCACCTTGCGGATTGTCTGAACCGGAACGCCAAGTTCTTTTGCAATACCGGAGAAATACCGCGCGTTCGGAAAACTGCACACAAAATGCACATGCGGCTTTTTCAGGTCACCGGCTTTCCATTCCGGCGGTTCTCCGTACTTGTCCAGGTACTTACTATAATCCTTTTCGGCGTGAACATCCTTATCATGCAGCGCCCAAGCACAAGGAAAATTTTTCTGTGCGTATTCAATGGCACGCTGCTGGCTTTCTGGGTACAGTACAAACATGCACTGCCGACTTCTGATTTTTGGTGGAGCACTTTCCATCTTGCTTTACCGTCCAACTTTGTTAAATTTTGTCTTTTTGACACTGACACTGACACTCCAAAGGACGTAGCGCCTTTGGAGTGTCAGCCCAGCGGCTGACATGCTGTGCGGGACGGTTAAAACAGCACACCTTACACAAAGATGCACTGTTTTCACCGCCCCGCGATACGCTATATTAACATTGGTGGTGGTTTAGCATTCTCTGGTGGGCCTGGCTGCATGTTACTTCACCAGTTCCCAGGAGCGGATTTTATTACCGTAACGGGTATCAAAATCAAACTGACGGCCTACAGCGGCTTCAATGCTACCGCCGAGTGCTTCCACGATTTCACCGGAATCAACGGTCTTGATAGAAAGCTGTTCCGCAGTCTGACCGTTCACTCCGATGGTCTTTTTCAGGCCGACACAGTGAAAAACAATATTGTCATAGTGAAGTTTCGTGCCCGGTCTATCCTGCGGGGTAAACTCGCCAACTTTATGCTGAACGCCAATTACCTGATACAACATTTTTCTACTCTCTTTCCGCTGGACTTATTTTTCTGTGTTGCCAGCTCACTTTATTTGTACTTTTCATGCGAAAGCTCTCTTTCTGGAGCTTTGCGTTTATTATAAAACCCTAGGTGTTCCGCCGTTTACAAAAATATTTTTGAAATAGGGCTTGCTTTTTCCATCTTATCCTGTTATAATAATCAAGCGCTGTTAAGGCAGAGGCACAAATGAATATGGGAGCTTTCCCGAGTGGCCAATGGGGACAGACTGTAAATCTGCTGCTTAATGCTTCGGTGGTTCGAATCCACCAGCTCCCACCAAAAAGCTGTGGCAAAAATGTGCCACAGCTTTTTTTGTTGTATCGCTAAAAAATGACGAGCTCATCAGCCCCTTTTTTCAAACGTTTTTTACAGTGTTGTCCAACACAAAAAGAGGAAAACCACAAATGTGCACTCAAGAATTAAAAATTGGCACAATTCCGGCTGTACTGTACGGCGAACCGGCCCCCAACATCTGGTTGTTCGTGCATGGCCAGGGCGGTAATAAAACGGAAGCCGCAGCATTTGCGGCGCTTGCCGCCCCAACCGGCTGGCAGGTGCTGGGCATTGACCTGCCGGAACATGGAGACCGCACGGGGGAAACTGACTTTACCCCCTGGCAGGTGGTGCCGGAGCTGCAAACGGTGCTGGCCTATCTGCAGCAGCACTGGCAGGGGATTCGGCTGCGGGCCAACAGCATCGGGGCCTATTTTTCCATGCTGGCTTTTGCCGGGGCAACGATTGAAAAAGCGCTGTTTGTTTCGCCGATTGTGGATATGGAGCGGCTGATCTGTGATATGATGCAGTGGGCAAAAGTAACGCCGGAGCAGCTTTGCGAAAAAGGTGAGATCACCACAGAATTTGGGCAGACCCTTTCGTGGCGGTACCTGTGTTGGGTGCGCCAACACCCGCTGGATGGCTGGCAGATCCCCACAGCAATCCTGTACGCCGGGCAGGACACCATGACAAGCCGGGGCACGGTGACGGCGTTCGCCCAAAAGCACCATGCGGAACTGACGGTATACGAACCGGGCGAGCATTGGTTCCACACCCCGGCTCAGCTAGATGCCATGCAAACCTGGGAGCGGGCACACCGGTAAGAGCCGCTCAAGGCTTGAACCATGAGAAAGAGAGAGGAAAGACCATGGCCATTACAATGTTGGCGGGGTATCTGGTTATTATCAACGCGGCGGCGCTGCTGATGATGGCGGAGGATAAACGCCGAGCCAAGCGGCACCAGTGGCGCGTGCCGGAAGCCGCACTGTTTGGCGCAGCCCTGCTGGGCGGCAGCGCCGGGGCATGGGCGGGCATGTATCTGTTCCACCACAAAACCAAGCACTGGTATTTTGTGGTGGGTATGCCGCTGATTCTGGCCGCACAGCTGGCCGCTGGGGTGTGGCTGGCAGGGAACAGCGGCCTGGTTTGAACAATCGGAACGCTCTGCCGGAGCAGTAACGGTGCCGCAGCACCGGGACCCCGGCAGAGCATTTGACTTTTTGGGTTAGCCATGATAAACTAATGGAGCCTGATCAAAACAAACAAGGTGTTCCCCAGAAAAAAATGGCGACGGTTCGGCAACGCACCGCCGTTTTTATGAATCAAATGTTAGTCAAATCTAACATTTGCTGACCAAGGAAGTGCAAAAAAGCTCAATGTCAAAACAAACTGATAACAAGCAATTCTGGCAGCGGTGGGCCAGCTGCTATGGCCCGCTGATGCAAAGCAGCGAGCCGCTGTATGCTGCCATTGCGCAGCAGATGCAGCCGCACCTGACGCCGGAAATGAACGTGCTGGAACTGGCCTGCGGGTCCGGCCAGCTCAGCTTCCGGCTTTCCCGCCTGGTGCGGGACTGGGAGGCTACGGATTTTTCGCCCAAAATGATCGCCCAGGCAAAGCTGAAACCCCGCGGGGCGGGGCTGCACTTTTCGGTGCAGGATGCCACCAGCCTGCCCTATGCGGACGAAACCTTTGATGCGGTGCTGATCGCCAACGCCCTGCACATTATGCCCCGGCCGGAAAAAGCTCTGGCAGAAATTTACCGGGTGCTCAAGCCCGGCGGCCAGCTGTTTGCCCCAACCTTTGTGCATGGCAAGGTACCCCGCACCCGGCTGCGCATGCTTGCCATGCGGTGCGCGGGGCTGCAAATCTATAACAGCTGGATGGTGCCGCAATACCTGGCATTTTTGCAGACAGGCGGCTTTGCCGTGCAGGAACATGCCCTGCTGGGGGATACCCTGGCCCCGCTGTGCTATGCCCGCGCTGTGCCGGACAAAACGCGCGTGACACAGCGCTGAAGCAATCCACCCCAGAACAGAACGATATAATTAAGGCAATACCGCATAGTTCTAAGTGCCGATACGGCGAGCGAGGTGCGGCAGCTGCTAAGCCAAAAGCGCAG
>ERZ773104.3889-NODE-3889-length-13404-cov-4.037980_pt1 | contig 13404 bp, 13 predicted proteins | sample MGYA00511920_ERZ773104 | MGnify/ENA primary metagenome ERZ773104 (study PRJEB29015, sample SAMEA2737857) | human gut metagenome | biome: human gut; feature: human-associated habitat; material: faeces | place: China | collected 2012 ...
GGACCTGGACTGCCGCACCGTGACGGCGGACGGCCAGCGGCTCCAGCTCACTTATAAGGAGTTTGAGCTTTTGCGGCTGTTTCTGTCCCATCCGGGAATGGCATTCACCAGAGAACAGCTATTCACACAGGTGTGGAATATGGAGTACATGGATGACAGCCGCACACTGGATATGCACATCCGCACCCTGCGGCAGAAGTTAGGGGCCTACGGCAAGCTGATCGAGACCGTTCGGAACGTGGGCTACCGTATGGAGATCGGCCTATGACCGGGAAGATCTTTCGTTCAACTCTGGCGGCGTCACTGACGGTGCTGCTGGCATCGCTGCTGGTGATCACCGGCTGCCTTTACACCTATTTCGCCACGGTGCGGGAACAGCAGCTTCAGACAGAACTGACACTGGCTGCGGCGGCGGTGGAAGCGGACGGCGCGGACTATCTGGCCCGCGTCCGGGACACGGCGGAGCGGCTGACCTGGGTGGCATCGGACGGCACAGTGCTGTATGACACCCGAACGGATACGCAGCCCATGGAAAATCATGGCCAGCGGGAGGAGATCCGGGAGGCGCTCACCGGCGGCAGCGGCAGCAGCGCCCGCTATTCCGAGACGCTGACGGAAAAGATGCTCTATCAGGCGGTGCGCCTGACGGACGGCTCTGTGCTCCGCATTTCCGGCAGTCAGAAAACGGTATGGATGCTGGTTCTTGGGATGCTCCACGCCGTCATCGTGGTGGCACTGTTGGCGGTGGGACTTTCCGCACTCTTGGCGAGCCGGGCGGCCCGACGGGTGGTGGAGCCGCTGAACCGGCTGGATCTGGAGCACCCGCTGGACAACAACGCCTATGAGGAGCTGTCTCCGCTGTTGGGGCGGGTCTACGCCCAGCAGCAGGAGATCCGCCACCGGACCAGAGACCTCCGGCAGCGGCAGGACGAATTTGAACAGATCACCGGCAGTATGCGGGAAGGTCTGGTGCTGCTGGACCACGGCGGGCGCATCCTCAGCATCAATCCGGCGGCCCAAGCACTGTTTCATGCGGACGGTACCTGCGTAGGACAGGATTTCTTGACAGTGGACCGCCATCCGGACCTGACCGCCGCCATCCATGCTGCCGCCGAGACCGGGCACAGTCAGCTGCGGGCAGAGCGGCGAGGCCGGGAATACCAGCTTGATTTCAGCCGTATCGAATCCAACGGCAAGGTGCTGGGTACGGTTTTGCTGGCCTTTGATGTGACGGAGCAGGCGGAAGCCGAGCGGATGCGGCGGGAGTTCACCGCCAACGTGTCTCACGAACTGAAAACGCCCTTGCAGTCCATTATCGGCAGCGCGGAATTGCTGGAAAACGGTCTGGTGAAGCCGGAGGACCAGCTCCGGTTCCTGAGCCGCATCCATCAGGAGGCGGACCGGCTGGTGGCGCTGATCAACGATATTCTCCGCCTGTCCCAGTTGGACGAGGGCGGTGCGTTGCCCCATGAGCAGGTATCCGTTTTGGAGTTGGCGCAGGAGGCGGCCCGCTCTCTGACAGCACAGGCGGCGGCACAAGCGGTGCACATTTCCGTGACCGGCATCGCCGGAACGGTTTTCGGCGTTCGGCGACTGCTGTACGAGATCGCCCGAAACCTCTGCGAGAACGCCGTGAAGTACAACGTCCCCGGCGGAAGCGTCACCGTAGAGGTGGCGGAAACGGATCGGGACGTGACCCTCTTGGTTCGGGATACCGGCATCGGCATCCCGGAGGGGGATCAGAGCCGGGTCTTTGAGCGGTTTTACCGGGTGGATAAGAGCCATTCCCGGGCCATTGGTGGCACGGGGCTGGGGCTGTCCATCGTGAAACACGCCGTAGCGTATCACCACGGTACCCTCCGGCTGGAAAGCCAGCCGGGGAAGGGAACCGTGATCACGGTGACGCTGCCCAAGGAGCCAACAGAATGAACTTCGGAAAACCGTGGGTCCTCCCACGGTTTTTCTTTTCAAACGGCCGCTTTCCGTGTATACTGGAACAAAAAACGAACGAGGTAGAGGATTATGCCGATTTTTGATACCCATGCCCATTATGACGCGGACCGCTTTGACAGCGACCGGGATGCGCTCCTTTCCGCCATGCCGGGGGTCGGCGTGGGGCTGGTGCTGGACCCGGGATGCGACCTGCCCTCCTCCCGTGCGGCGGCAGAGCTGGCGGAACGGTACCCGCATGTGTACGCCGCCGTGGGCGTCCATCCGGAGGACTGCGACGGCTTTCAGGACAGCGACCTGACGGAGCTGCGGCAGCTTTTGGAGCGGCCCAAGGTGGTGGCCATCGGGGAGATCGGACTGGACTACTACTGGGAGGACAATCCGCCCAGAGCGTTTCAGCAGACGGTATTCCGCAAGCAGCTGGCACTGGCGGCGGAGCTGGATTTGCCGGTGATCGTCCATGATCGGGAGGCCCACGGGGACTGTCTTGCCATCATCAAGGAATTTCCCACCGTCACCGGCGTGTTCCACTGCTTTTCCGGCTCACCAGAGATGGCGGCGGAGCTGCTGAAGCGGGGTTGGTATCTGGGCTTCGACGGGCCCATCACCTACAAAAACGCAAAGCGGGCCCCGGAGGTGGCGGCCATCACGCCCCTGGACCGGATGGTGGTGGAGACGGACGCTCCCTATATGGCTCCGGTACCCATGCGGGGCAAGCGGAATGACAGCCGCTATCTCCCCTATGTGATCGAAAAGCTGGCGGAGTGGAAGGGCGTGACGGCGGAGGAAATGACCCGCGTGACGTGGGAAAACGGCAGACGGCTGTTCCGAATTTGAGATAAAAACACTCCCGCACCGAAAAGGTGCGGGAGCGTTTCTTATGTATGCAGCAAAACGGATTTCACGATGATGCTGACGCCGCCCAGCAGGAAAAACACGATGGACAGCTTTTGCAGACGCTCTCCGCTGATGTGAGGGGAGAGGAGCCGGGCCAGCCGGGCGGCGCAGAAGGCGGCGGCCAGCGAGATAAGGCTGAAGCACAGGGAGGAGCGGTTCAGGAGCCCGGTGCAGAGATACAGCCCGGTGCGGAACAGGTTTTCACCCAGAAAGAGGAAGCAAATGCTGCCCTTGAATTCATCGTAATCCTTGGCAGTGCGTTGAAGGTAGGCTACCAGAAACATATTGATGCCGAACAGCCCCGCGCACATACCGGAGAAGAAGGCCACCAGATACCGCAGCCACGGGATCTCCCGACGGTCCGGGCGGATGGGGCGCAGCCGGCGAGTGGCCATTTCCAGTCCCAGAAATACCACAACGCCGCCCAAAACCGTTTTGATAATCCAAGGCAGGGAGAAGCGCAGCAGCCAGGTCCCGGGGACCACCCCGGCCACCATGGCCAGCAGCAGGGGAAGGATGGCCCGCCAGCGGAAGTTGTTCCGGTTTTGCCAGGTGATCCGGCCGTTGATGACCAGATCCGGCAGCAGACTGCCCGGTGTGATCAGGGTGTTGTCCAGCCGCATGGCCAGCAGCGGCGCGGAGATCAGGGGATTCCCGAACCCAATGAGCCACTTGAGGGTGTACGCCGCCAACTGGACGAGAAAAATAAACAGGATCATGCTTCCGGTGTAGTTCATGAGATCCCCTCCCACGCGAAGTTCTGTGTACGTTCCCAACTATACCACATCGTATCGGAGAAAAAAAGCTTTTTTCTCATTTCCGCGCCGCTGACAGTGGAAAATTGCCGGGTTTGGTATAGCCTTTGGATTTTTTGACCATACTCCTTCCGTACCTATGAACAGGAAGGGAGGTATTGTATGGAAAACAAGGTGAAAAACGTACTTTCGGGCATTGGCTTCTACGGCACGCTGGCGGTGTGCCTGCTGGTGGTGGGGGTGTGCGGCTGGGTCCTGCTGCAGGACCGGGAGGACCCGCTGCCCCAGCAGGCGGTGACGCCTCAGGTCCCCGTGTCGCAGCCGGTGGAAATGCCGGAGGTGCGGCTTCCGACAGTGGAGACTTTGGAGCCGGCGCCGGTGCCGGTCCCGCCAAAGGAAACCAAGGAGCTGCCGGAGGTGGAGGTGGATCACACGCCTGTGGCGGCGGAAGCACCCCGTCTGGTGGTGGCCCCGCTCCGAGGGGATGTGCTGACGGCTTTTTCCATGGAGGAGCTGGTATACAGTCCTACTTTGGGAGATTGGCGTACCCACAACGGCGTGGACATCGCCGCTCAGCAGGGAACCACGGTACTGGCGGCCTCCGCAGGGGCGGTGCTGTCGGTGACGGACGATCCCCTGATGGGCACCACCGTGGTGCTGGAGCATGACAACGGCTATCAGACCACCTATGCCAATCTCCAGGCCAAGCCCAACGTGGAGGCCGGGGACCCGGTGTCCGCCGGGCAGATCATCGGCGCGGTGGGGACCACCGCGGCGGCGGAGTCCGGACAGCCCCATCTGCACTTCGCCGTCACCAAGGACGGCAAGGCCGTAGACCCCAACGAATATTTGAGCGGTTGAGCGGAACAAGGCCCCGGATTTCCGGGGCCTGCCGCTTTTTTTAACCGTTTTCCCGGGGAAAGTTACATCAATTCGGATTTTTTCGAAAAAATTCAATATTTTCCTTGACATTTGCTGTATTTCGGATATAATGATAAGGCTTGCAATATGTAAGTAAATCCTTGCCCTCATCTGAGAATGAGGGCCATTTGTCCAAAAGGAGGTGCAAATATGGCAAAGATTACTGCCAATTACGAGGTCGTCTATGTGCTCGACCCTGCACAGGGTGAGGAGGCTATCGCCGCTCAGGTTGCGAACTTCAAGTCCCTGGCCGAGCAGAACGGCTCTGACGTCGTGGTTGAGGAGTGGGGCAACCGCAAGCTGGCTTATCCCATCAACTACAAGACCGAGGGCTACTATGTGCTCATGACCTTCGTCAGCGGCCCGGCATTCCCCCGCGAGCTGGATCGTAAGCTGCGAATCGCCGAAGGCGTCATGCGTTCCCTGATCGTCTGCAAGGGCGAGTAAAGGAGCAGCACATGCTGAATCGAATCATTCTCATGGGTCGCCTGACCCGTGACCCCGAGCTCCGGCGCACCGGCAGCGGTACGGCGGTGACGTCCTTCTCTCTGGCTGTTGACCGGGACTTCAAGTCCCAGTCCGGCGAAAAGGAAACGGACTTCATTGACATCGTGGCCTGGCGCAACACCGCCGAATTTGTGAGCAAGTACTTCACCAAGGGCCGCATGGCCGTGGTGGAGGGCCGCCTGCAGATCCGGGACTGGACCGACAAGGACGGCGGCAAGCGCCGCAGTGCCGAGGTCGTGGCCGACAATGTGTATTTCGGGGATTCCAAGCGCGACGGCGGCGACAATTCCGGCTACAACCCCGGTTATGCTCCCGCCCCCGCTTCCCACAGCGCCGCTCCCAGCAATTTCAGCGCCAGCGGCTCTGACTTCGCCGAGATCGGCGAGGATGACGGCGAACTGCCGTTCTGATATTACTATAAGGAGGAAGCAATCATGGCTTTCGATCGTGAAGCTCGTCCCGCCCGTCCCGCACGCGGCAACAAGCGCCGTAAGGTCTGCCAGTTCTGCGCCGAGAAGTGCGAGTGCATTGATTATAAGGACGCCGCCAAGCTGCGTCGTTTCATTTCTGAGCGTTCCAAGATCCTGCCCCGTCGGACCACCGGCACCTGCGCCATGCATCAGCGTGAGCTGACTGAGGCCATCAAGCGTGCCCGTCAGATCGCTCTGCTGCCCTACGTCACCGACTAAAAGCGGCTGAATCGAATCAATCGACTGAAAAAGTCCCGAAGGTTTTCCTTCGGGGCTTTTTTTGTCATGTTTTGAGGGAAATGAAAAGTGTTGCAGCAATTTTGCACCAACGCTGCACGGCTTCGTGCGATCTTTTTCCGCGGGCGGGGGAGGCGAATATGGCAGATGCAATTCGTTACGACTGCATAACAAGGAGGAATCGCATGGAAAACACAAGCAATTACGGCCTGAAGCGCTGGGACCCGGAGGACCGCATCCTGCACACGGAGTTCAACGACAACTGGGACAAGATCGACACGGCGCTGAAAAGCAACGCCGACGGCGTGGCGGCGCTGCAAACGGCGCTGGCCAGCTGCGGAAACTGCAAGATCGTATACGGCACATACACAGGAAGCGGCAAATCCGGCAGCGCGAATCCCAACAAGCTGACCTTTGACGGCGATCCACTGTTTGTCATTATCAAGGGCAGCATCGGTTCTGCTCCGACATTGGGAATTCAGGCCATGCGCGGATGGTATACCGCATATACAGGCTCCGCAGATTCATCTACCGTCTGCCACCTTACATGGGGGGAACATTCTCTTTCTTGGTACAACAGTCAGAGCAGTAGTGACCAATTCAATACCAGTGATTCTGTCTATCCCTATATCGCGCTGTTTGCTACACAAGAATAAAACAAAGCCCCGGACTTCCGTCCGGGGCCTTGTTCTTAATCGCAAGTACTTAAACTCTTAAATCAGAGATCAAGCACGGGCAATGTTGGACTGAACACCGTCAATCACAACATAGTAGCTGTTACCGCCAGCCACAGAGAAGGCGGGGGTCACGCCATAGAAGTAGTCACCCTCATCAACCTTCACATAGTTGTTCTGACCACCAACATACTGATACAGCTCGAAGCTGTGCTTGACAGTCGTATCAGTCAGAGCGTCACCCTTCTTGTTGAACAGCTCAATCAGACCCTTAGAACCCTTAATGGTCAGCTTAACAGAATCAACATCCGTGCTGGTGGGCTTGCTGGGGTTGGTATTGGGCTTATCGTTGGCCTTGTAGGTGTCGTTCAGGATCAGAGTGGTAGCAATGCCAGCGTCATTCACGAAAGCAGCGATGGTGCCGGTGAACTCGTTGGTCTCACCCAGAGCGCTCAGAGCAGACTTGATGTTGCTGTACTCGGTGTAGTCATCCTCATCGTCATCGCTGGCGCGGACAAAGATCTTGCAATCCTCATCCAGCAGGATGTACTTATCGTTGGAAGCAGCATCGTCGATCCACAGAGTGGCACCCTTAGCCGTCAGCTCGGAGACATTCGCAACATTCAGGAAGGCATAGCCGTCATCCTTGTACTGCTTGGTGCTCCACTTGTTGGCTGCGGTGTAAGCCTGAGCTTCCATCTCGGTGATGACATTGTTCTTATCGAAGGTACCCTCGTACAGGTTGCCCAGAACCAGGTTGTCTCTCGGAGTGCTGTTATCCTTGGACTCGAAGGACTTCACAGTCACAGCGCCGTCCTTGGTGATGGCTTCATAGGTGTAGATGTAGTCACCGTTCTCCAGAGACTTGGACTTGATGCCGGAGGTCAGGTAGACCATGGACTCAGAGGAGCCAGCAGTCTTGCCCACGACCACAGCATAGGTGATGTAGCCGTTCTTGTTGTACAGAGCGAAGATCATATCGTCCTCAGTCTCCGGGCTGTTTTCACCATTCTTCTTATTCGCAACGCCATCGAAGTTGGTCAGCTTGGAGTCATACTTGACCTCAACGCTGGAGTGCTTGATACCGGTGGTAACACCCTCGACCTTCACGATGGAACCTGCCTTGATGACATCGTCATCAGCCTTGACAGCGATCAGGACGGTGTCGTTGTTGCCGTAGGCAATGGTCTTGCCCTGCTCAACAGTGTTGTTCTGCTTGTCGAGCTTGGTGGTGGTGCTGTCCTTGATCTGCTTGTCGGCAACCTCTTCCAGGTTGTAGACGCCGTTCTTCACGGTGTACTTGAACCAGGTGTTGGTAGTAGCGGACTCTGCCAGACGGCCGCCCTCCAGGTCGCCGCTCTTGACATCGATGGTCTCCATGGTGCCATCGGTGAAGATAGCCAGAGCCTTATCGACAGCCTTGGCCAGAACGGTGCTGCTGCGGTCATAGCCAACAACGAACATGAAGTTGTCGTCACCCTCAACCTGACGTGCGCCGATCACATAGCCATAGGGATCCAGATACAGATCGAAGGTAGCGTCGTCCAGCTGCTCGACATTGTAGTCGTACAGAACCTCAGCATCCTCGAAAGCCTTCTTAGCGGTCTCATACTTGTTGCCGCCGGCAGTCAGCTTGGTCAGCTTATACTCATCCTTCTTGTCCGCATCCGCGTAGTCGGTGGAGTAAGAGGTGATGGCAACATCCTTAACGGTCTCAACGGGAGTGACGGTCATGACGTCGCTCTTGGCAATGGTGACCAGGACCATGTCATCTTCCTTCAGCTTCTCCAGACCGTCCACGTCCTCAGACTCGACGGTGTAGGGGACGCTGATGGTGGTGGGAGTTTTGTCTGCTGCGGTAGCCTTATTCACACCAGTGTAGACATTCAGACGGACATCCTCAGTCTTGGTGTTGTAGTCAGCAGCAACCTCAGCCAGATAGGTGTTGATGACAACGACAGTGGTCTCCTCAGCGTCGGTGTCCACATAGATCTCAGTCAAAACACCCTTGCCGGTGGAATTCATGGTATCATCGTTTTTCTTGACCAGCTTGTCGGCCTCGACAGAGAGGGCCTTCTTGTCCAGCTTCACGCCGTCGACCCAGTAGGTCAGGGCGAAGTCGCAAGCGTTGGAGCCGATGTCGGAATAGACATCGCCGCCCTTGACCTTAGCGGTGTAGGAAGCGGTCAGCAGGTCGGTGTTGACATAGTTGCCGATATCCTTCTTGTCATAGGTCCAGTTGTTGGTGGGACGGCCGAAGTCGTCGGTATCGTCGGTGCGGACCAGCTTCTCGAAGTACTGCTCGCCGAACTGGACATAGCCGTCCTTCTTGATCTTGCCGTCGTTCAGGGTGCCCTTGTTCCAGGTCAGGTCCTTACGGACGCCGGAGATGGCAACAGCGGAGCTGCCCTCGCCGACAACGATGCGGTTGTCATACTCGACCATGGTAGCCTTCAGGGTGTTGAAGGCATACAGGCAAGCCTCTTCACGAGTGACAGCCTTGACACCGTTGAAGCTGCCCTTCAGGCTCTTGTTCAGGCCGGCGTTGATAGCCTGCTTGGCAACAGCGATGGACCAGTTGGCGCCGGTGTAGCCCTCGATGGCAGAGTCATAGCCCAGAGCGCCCAGCAGCATCTTCATGAAAGCATAGCCGGTCAGGGTGTTGCCGGGCTTGAAGGTGCCGTCAGCGTAACCGGAGATGATGCCTTCCTTCTGGCAGTAAGCGATGTAGCCAGCGAAGGTGCTGTTGGTGGGAACGTCCTTGTAAGGAGCGGCGTCAGCCACCAGAGCAGAGGCGGTGGTGGGGCCAAGGATCAGGTTGCAGATGATCTTGGCGGCAGCGCCACGGGTCAGGGTGTTGGTGGGACGGAAGTCACCTTCGGCATAGCCGTCGATGACCTTTGCGGCGGACATCACGGCAACGGCTTCATCATAAGTGATCTTGTCGTTGTCGGTGAAGTCCTTGGCACCAGCGCTGACGGTGACCAGAGACATGGTCATCACCAGAGCCAGTACCAGAGAAAGGAACTTCTTCATGGGATTTCCTCCTTGATAAAATGTCGAAACATTCCCTTGGATCTCCCCGCCCCCGGTTCCGGGTTTCGTGTCGGGGCTAGCCGAACCTGCGATGTGCAGGCCTACACCAAGCACGGAGCTTGGAGGCAGTTTGCCCGCGGTTCTGTTTCGCAAGCCTAATGTAACAGGCCCCGGCCGGGATGTAAATAGATTCGCCCGGTTCGTAATGCAGATGTAAAAAAGTGCGGAAATAACGTAATTTCCGCACTTTTTGTTGTTTGCAAACGTGGCAATATTCAGTTCGTTTCAAGGGGCTTTTCCTTGGGGGGCAGGGCGTACCGCTTGCCGGTGAGGAGGAGCTCGCCCCGGTCTGCCATGCGCCGCAGCAGCGCCGTACACTGGGCGGGGGGCAGATTCAGAAGCTCCGCCAGCTCCTTCCGAACGGCGGTGCCGTGAGCGGCGAGGTAGGCCGTCACCGCGGCGGACTGGTCCTCCGGCAGGACCACGGCCCCCGCCGGGTAGTAGCACCCGCCTATACGGACCACGGCTCCGTCCTGACGGAGCTGGTTCAGCAGCTTCAGCGCGGCGCTTTTGGACACGCCCAGTAGGTCCATGACCTCCTCGCGGGTCATGGAGCCGACTGCGGAGAGACGGGCCAGCACGGTCTGACGTTGGCTGCCCCGGCGGCTGAGGCGGCTCAGATCCCCTAAGCTGAGCTGTTCCAGCCCGCCCCGGATCAGGGCAGTGCGGATCACGGTGGAGAGGCGGGCCAGGTCCATGGGCTTTCCGGTGCCGGGGGTCAGGAGGACACGGTCCTGAGCGGGGTCCTTGCGGTGGTCGCAGACATCTCCCAGCAGGCGGCTGAGGCGGCTGCCCATGGGGATTTCCCGGTCCGGCAGGCGCAGGAGACCCCGGTCCAGATCCACCTGCGACCATGTGAGATTCAGAATTTCTCCCGGCTGCATCTGAAGCTTCCAGCCCATCCAGAGAGCCAGTCCTACCACGGAGCTGCCCTCCTGCTGAACGATCCGCCAGAGGAGATATTCGCTGTCCGGCGGCAGCTCCGGCGCGGCGTCCCGGTGGTCTTGGAAGTATTGGGAAAAGGAACCCCGGAGGGTGGAGACCGCCATGCCGCTGACCCGGGCGGCGTAGGTCCAGTCATGAGTCTGAAGCTGGCGGATGACGAAGTCCTGACGGAGATCCTTGAGACTGACCTTCTGGCCCTCGGTGTCCAGCGCGGTCCGGGCCAGCCGGGAGACGGACTCCGGCGGCATGGGCCGCTGATATCGGTCGGAAATGATGACATGGGGGTCCCGCTGGGCGTACAGGCGATAGCGCTCCCGGAGGCAGTCCTCCGCGGAGGGGGCCAGCGGGACGGTCCGATCCGGAAGGGTCAGGGCATTGCCCTCAAACTGCACCTGATCCCAGGTGAGGGCGGCGATCTCCTCCCGGCTCAGGCCCTCCAGCCACGCCAGACGGAGAATGGCCCCTTCCGGGCTGTACGGGAACTGAGTCAGTATCCGCTCCATAGCAGCCGGGTCCGGCCGTTTGAATGTATACCCCATTCCGGGACCTCCCCTTCTCCGCCGGGAGTCCCGGCGGGAAAAATCAAGGCCGATGGGGCGTATACAAAATAACCCTTTTGTAAATATTCGCCCTCTGACGAGGGCCGCAGGCCGCCCACGGAACCAAACGAATCGGGGTGGAAGCGAAAAAAGCCGCACTGAATGAGATCGGTTTTAAAAGTTTCAGAACCGATCTCATTCAGTGCGTTCAAAGCGGGATTTCCCTTGCTTTTTCCGCTGCTTTTCAGTAAAATTAGGTTGTCGATGTGGGGCGGCGCTTTTCTTTTGGCGCTGCGCAGATAACAAAAGGGTTATTTTGTCTAACAGAGCAGCCCCAGACGTTCCAGCCGCCGCAGATGCTCCGTGCCGGTGGTCAGCAGGTAGATCCGTGTGGTCTCGATGGAACTGTGGCCCAGAATATCCGCCAGCTTCACTACGTCCTGACAGGCCCGGTAAAAGGTCCGGGCGAACAGGTGCCGCAGATTGTGGGGAAAGACCTTTCCCGCCGCCACACCGGCGGCGCGGCACAGCCGCTTCATCTCCGCCCAGATCTGTGTGCGGGACAACCGTTTTCCGCCTCCGGTGAGAAAGATCTCGCCGGAGGTGATTTTTTGTTTCCGGGCGTATTGCAGCAGCCGACGGCACAGTCGGTCAGGAAGAAAAATAGTACGGACCTTGCCCTTTAAGGCAACATCCGTCCGCCCCCGGCAGGCGGCCTCCACCGTGATATACGGAACTTCGCCCACCCGGATGCCCGTGGCGCAGATGGTCTCCATCACCAACGCCAGCCGCTCCCGACCCAGCGTTCGGGCGGTGCGGACCAATGCCCGGTATTCTCCCCGGTCCAGTGCCCGTTCCGCCTCCCGGAAGCTGCGGCGCTGAAGCCGCAGGACCTTTACCCGGCACTCCGGCCGCCCAGCAAAATCAAAGAACCGATTAAGTCCCGCCAGCATGGCGTTGACGGTGGCGGGGGCGTATTGGGCCGTTAGCCGAGCCTTCCATGTCAGGACCAGGCCCCGATCCACCGCGCCGCCGCTCCATCGTGCGAAGGCCCGGATGCTCCGCACATAACTCTCCGCCGTGCCGTGGCTGTATTCCCGGCGGAGGAGCTCTCTTCGAAAACCATCCACCGTCCGCTCCGTGACAAGCTCCATTCCCTTTTTCTGTTTCATGTTTCTTCCCCCTCCCAGCATATCCGCCGGTGATCTCCGACATCTTTCCTTATTTTCACACAGGAACCGCTGGGTGTGAACCTCTATTTCACCGTATATCGCCATTAGGAAAAGGCCGCCCGATCAGGGCGGCCTTCTTGTCTGCGGCGGCTGTGGGGAGTATGCTGTTGCATAGATCAGAGAAAAAACACGGTTCTCAGAGACCGTCGTCAATAAAATGGGAGGATACAGATGGAGACACAGGAGCGCTTGCGCCGGATCGACCCCGCCCGGCTGACAGCTTTTCAGGCGGAGCTTTTGCGGAAGGAATACAGCGTCGGAACAGCGGAGAACTATCTCCGGGCAGTCCGGGCCTTTGCCCGGTGGAGCGGTGGCGAGGTGGAGCGGGGGCTGGTCCTGACATGGAAGGCGCAGCTCACAGCCCGGTATGCCCCTGCCACCGTCAATGCCATGCTGGCAGGTATCAACCGCTTTTTCGCCTTTATGGGCTGGCCGGAATGTAAGGTGAAGGCGCTGCGGCTCCAGCGCCGCAGCTTCCGGGAGGCGGAACGGGAACTGGACCGGGAAGAATACCGCACGCTGGTCCGCACCGCCAGAACGCTGGGGAGGGAGCGGCTGGCGCTGGTGATGGAGACTATCTGTGCTACGGGCATCCGGGTGGGCGAAGTTCCGTATATCACGGTGGAGGCTCACCGCCGTGGAAAGGCGGTGGTGGCCCTGAAGGGTAAGGTCCGCACGATCCTGCTGCCGGAGAAGCTGTGCAAAAAGCTCTTAAAATACGTAAAACGGCAAAAAATCACCTCCGGTGAGGTATTCCTCACCGGAGGCGGAAAACGTCTTTCCCGGGTGCAGATCTGGGCGGAGATGAAAGCACTGTGCGACAAGGCGGGCGTGGCACCTAGCAAGGTGTTTCCCCACAATCTGCGCCACCTCTTTGCCCGCACGTTTTACGAATCGTGCCGGGATGTTGTAAAGCTGGCGGACATTCTGGGCCACAGCTCCGTGGAGACCACCCGGCTCTACCTCCTGACCACCGGTGCGGAGCACCTTCGCCAGTTGGAGCGGCTGCGGCTCCTCTGTTAGACAAAATAACCATTTTGTCAACAGCGCGGTCAAAGGCCCACGCACTGTCCCGTTCGTTGACCCAATCATAGCGGAAAGCCTTTAAAAAAGCAAGCAATTCCCCTAAAAGAAGCGCATGAGAGCGGACCGGCCCCTTGTTTTTCGCAGAGCCGGTCTGT
>ERZ773104.3919-NODE-3919-length-13316-cov-4.803107_pt1 | contig 13316 bp, 10 predicted proteins | sample MGYA00511920_ERZ773104 | MGnify/ENA primary metagenome ERZ773104 (study PRJEB29015, sample SAMEA2737857) | human gut metagenome | biome: human gut; feature: human-associated habitat; material: faeces | place: China | collected 2012 ...
CTATAGAAATGATTGTATAAGCTGCCCTTAGTGAGCAAGCTCCCACGGTCATCTTATACAATCATTTCTGCATGGCTGAACTGTTACTCTTCCCATATTATTATATACACAAAAGGCACTTTTATTCAATTATTTTTTTCACAAAAAGGCAGTTGTTTAATATTTAAGTTTGTCACAAAAAGGCAGTTATTTTGGTATCTGATACTTTCCTGGTGAATTACACCTCACGGTATCGTATGTGCGAAGCCATATTTTACTTTATGGCATGCCGTTTATATATGATATAATCCGCCTCCATCAGATTTCTCTAATACGTCCCTCTATCCTTTCACCTCTTCATTCATTTCACGTAATGTAACTATTCAGACTCCCATTCGTAAAACCGTTGCTACTTTCGCTGCAAAATAATTTCCGCTCACCTGTGTTGCAGTGCCTTCCATGCAAAGATCCATTAGCATACACAGGATTTCCGGCGTGGCAACCGCAGCTTTGGTTTTCTTCTCATATGCAATCCGGATTTCTTCCACGCTTTTCGGAAGAAAATCCAGTATTTCAAGGAGAATCTGCAGTCTATCATCCGTATTCCAGGCACCTTCCACATTCCCGATATTTTCCATGCTTCCGATAGCTTCCATGCTTCTGGCATCTTCCATGCTTCCGGCATCTCCCATGCTATTGGCTTCTTCCATACTTCTAGCATCTTCCATACTATTGGCATCTTCCATACTTCTGGTATCTTCTATGCTTCCGGCATCTTCCACATCTCTCATATTTCCTGTTTCCTTCTGGGGATTTTCCAACGGAAGTTCCATCTGTCCCGGTGAAAGATGCTGCAGTAAATCCTTCGGAGACACGGCAATAAGTGCTCCCTGCTGTAACAGTAGATTGCAGCCATCACTCAGCCGATCCGTCAGTCTCCCCGGAATGGCATAAACCTCCCTCCCCTGCTCCAACGCCATATCTACCGTAATAAAGGTGCCGCTTTTCTGCCTTGCTTCTACGACCAGAATCACATCGGCAAGACCCGACACAATCCGGTTTCGTTCCGGAAAAAGTCGTTTTATCGGTTCTGTCCCCGGTGGAAAGGTCGACAGAATTCCTCCCTGTTCCAGGATCTGCTCATACAGTCTGCGCGAGGATTTCGGATAGCAGATATCCACTCCACAGCCCAGAACCGCATAGGTTCTGCCGCCGCCCTGCAATGCTGCTTCCTGTGAAATGCTGTCAATTCCTCTTGCCATGCCGCTGATTACCGGTATTCCATGTGCCCCTAACTCCTTCGCAAAATTCTTTGCCACATAAATTCCATATTCCGAGCATTCGCGCGCACCAATCATTGCTACCGCCGGCAGATTCTCCGGCGGCAGCTTCCCCAGCACATACAATGCATAAGGTGCTGACGGAATTTTACGCAGTCTCTGTGGATAGTCCTCATCCTCTGCAGTGAGGAAACGGATTCCTTTTTGCAGCAGTTCTTCATATTCCCGATTCAGGTCATAGGATCTCGTATACTCCGCTGCTTCGTCCATCCTTGTCTCCGTAAGCACTTCAAGAACCCCTTTGCTCCTTCTCCTCACCGCCCCATAAACCTCGAACGGAGTATGATACCTCCTTAAAAGCTCCCGGATCGTTCTGTTTCCGGCTTCCGGCATCCGGTGAAGCCAGTATTCATATTTCTTATTTTCCATATCTGATTCCTTTTCATTCTTGCTTTGTAGCTGTTCAGTACCTTCACAGTTACGATGCAAAATCCATTCCAAATCGGCTTCGCCGATGGGATTTTGCATTACTGAATCATTTTCTTACGGTCTTGGCAGTAAATGCTTCGACCTGTACTGAATAGTTACCTTTCTTTTTACTTATACTTACTTTCCGTTCCTGTCTTTCATTTAAACTTTTCTCTTTATGATTCTTCTCTTTATAATTCTTCTCTTTATGATTGTTCTCTTTATAATTCTTCTCTTCATGGTACTTTGATAATATGTTTTCCTTGTTTCATTCCTTAGTGCTCTCAAATTCCTGATTTATTTTCTGCCCATCACCTTGCCTGTATATCTTTCAACGTTCCGGCTCCATATTCCGGTAGCTCATTGCCTCTGCCAGATGGGGCAGCCGGATTTCTTCGCTCCCTTCCAGATCCGCAATCGTCCGTGCCACCTTAAGCAGGTGGTGATAGCCTCTTGCGCTCAACTGCATTTTCTTCGAAAGCCGTTCCGTATAGCTTTGCTCCTGCCTCCCGAGACAGCAATAATTTTCGCAATCTTTCATAGTTAAATCAGAATTAAATTTTATATTCGTTCCCTTATAACGGATCTCCTGCAATTCTCGGGCACGATTTACCATCTCCCGCATTTCTGCACTGGATAATCCACTCTTTTTCTTCTGAAGCTGCCCTATTTCCACCTTTTCTGCTTCCAGGCACAAATCCATCCTGTCCAGCATCGGTCCCGACAGGCGGCTCCTGTATAGATGTCGTTCAAAGGGCGTACACTTACAGCGATTGCGGTCCGGATAATAGCCGCACGGACAGGGATTCATTGCCCCGACCAGCATAAAATCCGCCGGATAAGTAAACGCCCCGGTACTTCTTGCAATGTGAATTTCCTTATCCTCTAATGGCTGCCGCAGCAGATCAATGGTCTGCCTTTGGAACTCCGGGAGCTCGTCCAGGAACAGCACACCGCGATGTGCCAGGCTGACAAGACCGGGCTGTGGAATCCTGCCTCCCCCTGCAAGTGCATGAATTGTAACAGAATGATGTGGATTTAAAAACGGTCGTTTTTTAATCAGATTCTGTCCCTTGGGAAGCCGTCCGGCAATGCTGTAGATGGAAGTCACCTCCATGCTTTCCTCAAAGTTCAGTTCCGGCAGGATCGACGGAATTCTCTTTGCTATCATCGTCTTACCGGCTCCGGGCGGCCCGACAATCAGCATATGATGAAAACCGGCAGCTGCAATCAGGGCTCCCCGTTTCAGATTCTCCTGCCCGTGAACCTCTGCAAAGTCCAGTGCTTTTTCTTCCTGTCGATGGTCTCTTTTCTTCCATTCCCTTTGGGCTTCTGCCTCCTGTCTTCTCTGCTTAAGTTCCTCTTTAATCTGTTCTTCTTCCGATAATTGCAGATAGTCACAGGCTTCCTGAATGCTTCCTACACCTGCTACGCGGATTCCTTCTATTACGGAAGCCTCTGCATAATTATCCCTTGGCACAAGACACTGCTTTTTCCCCTGTCGAAAGGCCTCCCACACAAGTGGCAGAACTCCCTTCACTCCTTTAATCTCTCCGCTAAGTCCCAGTTCTCCAATCACGAACACATCCGCAAGCACTTTAGCATCCAGAATTTCTGTCGCTGTCAGGATTCCCAATGCGATCGCAAGATCAAATCCGGTTCCGGATTTATGAATATCTGCCGGTGACAGATTTACAGAAATATGGGATGGTGGAATATCCATTCCTGAATTCTTAAGTGCAACCTTCACTCTCTCCTGTGATTCCCGCACTTCACTCCCCAGACTTCCCACCATAACAAGACATGGCAAACCCCTGGAGACATCCACCTCTACCTGGATCAGGTGGCTTTGGAGACCATAGATTGTCCCCGAGCATATTGAACTAAACAAAGCTCCTCCCTTCTCCTTCTCTCCTCTGCTCTGTTCGCATTGGCACTCAAATTATTGAATAATGCCGCGATATACGGTCTTAGAAAAATGAACTGCATGATATGATGTCATGCTCTTAGAAATCATGCTCTCAGACATCATGCTCTCAGATATCATGCTCTTAGATACCATGCTCTCAGATATCATGCTCTTAGATATCATGCTCTTAGATATCATGCTCTTAAATATCATGCTCTTTGATATCATGCTCCTAGAAGCTGTATCACAGTAACTTCAGACGGTCACTGCTCTATAAAATCTTATTTTATTGTGATTATACATAATTTTATTCTCGATTGCAAGATTATATTTGTTAATTTTCACCATATTAACTCACATTGTACAGAATATCACCTAACTTATTTTTAAGCTTTATTTTTCCACGACTGACTTCCTACTTTTGGACATATTAAATGATATTTTCTCAATCATGTCCAAACTACTTTCCCTTTCTCTTAAGTTCACTACCTCTTAAGCTGCATTTTGGACATTTTCCCCTCTTTTTCTCATTTTATATCCAATTTTCCGTTCCATTTCATGTCTTCCTTCTCTGAGTACCCTGTCTTTTGGATATTTTCCTTTTCTTTCTTCAATATATGTCCAATTTTCACTTCCATTTCATGTCTTCCTTCTCCGAGCGCCCTGTCTTTTGGATATTTTCCTGCTTTTCCTTCAATATATGTCCAATTTTCCACCGTTCTCCAACCATTCAGCTTCCCATTATTATCAATTATTATCAAATTTGGATATATTGCTATCAGAAGTGCTCTTTATGTCCAATCCATCTCCGTGAATATATAAATTGTGCCCTTAAGAAAAATATCTGGAAACACATAAATTCTGTCCCCTAAAAAATATCTGGAAACACATAAGTTCTATCCCCCTCAAAAAGATAATATCTGGAAACACATAAGTTCTATCCCCCTCAAAAAGATAATATCAGGAAACACATAAGTTCTGTCCACCAAAAAGATAATATCCGGAAACACATAAGTTCTGTCCCCAAAAAAGAAAATATCTGGAAACACATAAGTTCTATCCCCACAAAAAGAAAAAACCGAAAACACATAGAATTGCCCATTCCATATGCTTCCGGTTTAATTCATCAGATAATCTTATGCTCCATTCCATCCGGATCAGTAGCGAACTGGATCGCCATTTCCCGATCAATCATTCCGCTGTAATAAAGCTGCATGATGGCTTCATCCATAATCATCATGCCCTGCTTACGGTTCGTCTGCATCACACTCATCAGCTGGTAGGCCTTCCCCTCACGGATCAGATTGCGGACTGCATGGTTGGAATGCAGTACCTCAAAGGCTGCCACACGTCCGGATCCATCTGCCTTAGGAATTAACTGTTGGGAAACAACCGCTTCTAATACATTTGCAAGCTGTACGCGGATCTGCTGCTGCTGGTGTGGCGGGAATACGTCAATCACACGGTCTACGGTGCTTGCCGCCCCGATGGTATGCAGGGTAGAAAGCACCAGGTGTCCGGTTTCGGCTGCGGTAATCGCAACACTTATGGTTTCAAAGTCACGCATCTCTCCGACAAGAATCACATCCGGATCTTCACGGAGGGCCGCTCGAAGTGCATTGGCATAAGACTGGGAATCCAGACCGATTTCTCTCTGGTTTACCATGGACTTCTTATGCTGATGCAGATATTCAATCGGATCCTCCAACGTAATTACATGGCATTCCCTGTTGTTATTAATTTTATCGATAATCGCCGCCAGTGTGGTAGACTTACCGCTTCCGGTAGGTCCCGTTACCAGAATCAGACCTTTCTTACGCTGATACAGGTCAATGACTGACTCCGGCACACCAAGCACTTCAGGTGATGGAACCTGGGTTCCGACAAGCCGCAGTGCAATTGCCACAGAGCCTCTCTGACGGTACGCATTGACACGGTATCTTCCCAGATTCGGAATAGAAAAAGACATATCATGTTCGCCATCCCGGTCAAACATGGCTCTCTGCCGCTCATCCATAAACTGATCCAGCATCTGCAGGGTATCCGGCGGCAGAAGCCGGTCATAGTTCATCGTGATTAACTGCCCGTTTACACGCATTTTCGGTGGAATACCAACTGTGATATGTACGTCGGAAGCTCCCGCACGCTTTGCATCCCGGAGCAGTTCCTCTATTGTAGGGATATTTGACATTTATTATTTCCTCCTATCCGTATGCTTTCATAACTGCTCAGGAACTTCCACAGTTATAAGTTTTTAATCCTTCTCTCAGTTTTAATAACGCTCGTTTTTCTATCCTGGAAACATAACTTCGTGAGATCCCGAAGCGTTCTCCGACCTCCCGCTGTGTTACCTCTGTCCCTGTCTGTAAACCATATCTCAATTCGATAATTTCACGTTCCCGATGTGTAAGCACCTGCTGCATCAGTATTTTCAACCTCCGGATGCTCTCCCTTTCATACATCCGTTCCACAACATCTTCCTGCACCTGCTCAATCACATCCAGGAGACTGATTTCATTTCCCTCTTTGTCTGTCCCAATCGGTTCAAAAAGAGAAACCTCACGGGAATTTTTCTTTTTGCTGCGCAGCAGCATCAGAAATTCATTATCAATACATCGTGATGCATAAGTACTCAGCTTTCCTTTTCCTGCATCAAAGGACTCTATCGCTTTAATCAATCCGATGGTTCCTATGGAAATCAGATCCTCCATATTTTCATCCACATTCTGATATTTCTTTGCAATATGTGCCACTAGACGTAAATTTTTCTCAATCAGAATCTCACGCGCCCTGGCTGCCTGTACCGGATCATCCGCATGCAAAAGCTGTATATATTGTGCCTCCTGTTCCGTAGATAAAGGTTGTTGAAAGGTTTTCAAAGGGCACCACCAAAGTCTTTTTTATTATTCTATGACCTGCGGTGTCTTCAAGTGCCTTTCCCACTAATTTAATTATCTGCCGGACGGTGCGGACAGTAACCCTTCCACCACCTTTGATTATACTGATATAAGAGATACTTGGCAACTAAAAATCCGGTTCCTACAACATCTCCAATAAGCAAAAATATTTTCACAGCATAAAGTCCACAAAAACCTGATTGCTGACATCAATTCCATGTGATGTCAGTTTCAGATGAACGAACTCTTCTCCTGTCACTTCAAGTAATCCCAGCTTCTCATGCTTCTCAATCACCCCCGGAAATACCTCTTCAAAGCGTCTCCCAAAGTTTTTAAAAAAACTGCGTTCTGAAACTCCTTCCATCATCCGTAGTCCCAAAAACATGAATTCCTCCATCTGTTCCTCAATCGGAAGCTCCTGTACTTCCTCTCTTAATTTTTTCACCCTTCCAATCATGTTTTTATCCGGGCAGGCTGCATTCCCGCTTTGTATGTTATTTTTTTCTGTATTACCCTCTTCCACAGAATTCTTTTCAATATTATCTTTTTTCACATTCTCTATTTCAGCATTAACCTTTTCCACTTGTTCTTTTTCAGTATTGCTTTTTTTCGGACAGTCCTTTTCAACCTGAAACTTTTCTCCACACTCTTTACTTTCATTTTCAATCTCATTTCCAATCGAATTTTCACCCAGCATCAAGTTTACATAACTTGAAATATCTGTCACATTATGGAACCGGACATTCTGAATCAGGGAGGCACTGCCGATTCCAAGGCCAAGATAATTACCTCTCTGCCAGTATACCTTATTATGAACGCATTCCTTTCCTGCTTTAGCATAATTGGAAATTTCATAGCGGTGATACCCGGCATTTCTTAAAATATCATCCGTTATTTCATACATTCTGCGTTCCGTCTCCTCGTCCGGCAGATTCAACTCCTGTTCATAAAAGGGGGTACCCTCTTCCACGATCAGGCTATAGGCAGAAATATGTACCGGCTGTGGCTGCAGCGCCAATACCTTCTGCAGGGTTTCCTGATAGGACTTAAGTGTCTGCTCCGGAATGGCAGACATCAGATCCACATTGATATTGGTAAAGCCCGCTTCCACTGCCATTTCATAGGCCTTCAGAAAATCCGCACAGGTATGGATCCTGCCAAGAGCTTTCAGTTCTCCATCGTTGGCAGACTGCAGGCCGATACTGATCCGGTTAATTCCGCAGGCACGGTAGGCATTCATCTTTTCCGGCGTCACCGTTCCCGGGTTCATCTCCATGCTGATCTCGCAGGTATCCGTAAGGGTAAAGCAGCTTTTCAACGTTTCCATAATGCGTATTGTCTGTTCGGGCAGAAGTACCGAAGGGGTTCCACCGCCAATAAAAACAGACACCACCTGATACTCCCGGTATTCAGGCGATGTCTCCTGTATTTCACGGCACAGTGCCTCTACATACTGCTCCTGCACGTCCGCACTCTGCGGCCCGGACAGGAAATCACAGTAAAGACATTTCCGTACACAAAATGGTATATGAAGATACAAGCTCAAATTTTGTTCCATTTATTTATCATCCAGCTTTAATACACTCATAAATGCTTTCTGCGGAATTTCCACGTTACCAATCTGACGCATACGTTTCTTTCCTTCCTTCTGCTTTTCCAGAAGCTTTTTCTTACGGGTAATATCACCACCGTAACACTTCGCAAGCACATCCTTACGATAAGCCTTGACGGTTTCTCTCGCGATGACCTTACCTCCAATCGCTGCCTGGATCGGAACCTCAAACATGTGACGCGGGATCTCGTCCTTTAGCTTCTCACACATCTTCCGTCCACGTTCATAGGCACTGTCTGCGTGCACGATAAAGGAAAGCGCATCAACCTCTTCCTTGTTAATCAGAATATCCAGCTTCACAAGCTCCGCCCGCTCATAGCCCTTTAACTCATAGTCAAAGGAAGCATAGCCTCTGGAGCGGGACTTCAGTGCATCAAAAAAATCGTAAATAATCTCATTTAACGGCAGTTCGTATTTCAGCAGTGCTCTGGTAGATTCAATATACTCCATGCCAAGATATTTGCCGCGGCGTTCCTGACAAAGCTCCATGATCGAGCCGATAAACTCGGTTGTTACCATGATCTCTGCGGAAACCACCGGTTCTTCCATATAATCAATTTCTGTCGGATCCGGCAGATTGGAAGGATTCGTCAGTTCAATCATTTCCCCGTTCAGCTTGTGCACATGATAAATAACACCCGGTGCGGTTGTTACGAGATCCAGATTGTACTCCCGCTCTAAACGCTCCTGAATAATCTCCAGATGAAGCAATCCCAAAAATCCGCATCGGAAGCCAAAGCCAAGGGCAATTGAGGTTTCCGGCTCATAGCTTAAGGAAGCATCGTTTAACTGCAGCTTTTCTAATGCATCCCGCAGATCCGGGTACTTCGCACCGTCCGCCGGATACATTCCGCAATACACCATGGAATTTACCTTCTTATATCCGGGAAGCGGCTCTGCACAGGGATTGTTAAGATCTGTCACGGTATCTCCGACCGCCGTATCCTTTACATTCTTAATTGAAGCAGTAATATAGCCTACCATACCGGCCTCGAGTTCATCACAGGGAATGAACTGACCTGCTCCGAAATAGCCAACCTCTACAACCTCTGCGGTTGCGCCGGTTGCCATCATCTTAATGCTTGTCCCTTTAGAAACCCTGCCGTCCCTCAGACGGCAGAAAATAATGACCCCCTTATAGGAATCGTATACGGAATCAAAAATCAACGCTTTAAGCGGCTGATCGGGGTCTCCATCGGGTGCCGGAATCTTATGTACAATTGCTTCGAGCACTTCATCTATACCGATTCCGTTCTTGGCTGAAATAAGCGGTGCATCCTGTGCCTCAATACCGATCACATCTTCAATTTCATTCTTTACACGCTCCGGCTCTGCACTTGGCAGATCGATTTTATTAATGACCGGAAACACCTCAAGGTCATGATCCAGTGCCAGATAAACATTGGCAAGGGTCTGTGCCTCAATTCCCTGTGCCGCATCCACGACGAGAATGGCACCATCACATGCAGCAAGACTTCTGCTGACCTCGTAGTTGAAGTCCACATGTCCCGGAGTGTCAATCAGGTTGAAAATGTATTCCTCACCATCCTGCGCTTTATAAATCGTCCGGACGGACTGTGCCTTAATCGTAATTCCACGTTCTCTTTCCAGATCCATGTTGTCAAGTACCTGTGCCTGCATTTCACGGCTGGTCAAAAGCCCCGTCTTTTCTATGATACGGTCTGCAAGCGTAGACTTACCATGATCAATATGCGCTACAATGCAGAAATTCCGGATTTTGCTCTGATCAATATGTGACATAAATTCTAAACCTTTCCTGATTATACTGATAACTATTCAGAACCGCATTCGTAAAACCGCTGTTTCACAGCGTAGTTTACCTCATGTGGTTACTTCGCCATACACATATAAAATGATGTCGGGGTCAAAAGTCCCGGCTCTGAATAGTTATCATTTTACCTCTTTTTGAGCACCATGGCAAGAACATGTGCTAATGGATCGCAGGCATTCATGATTTCTTCGACCGTATTATTCTGTGCCCCTAATTCGATCAGCATGCTTTTCGGGCATAAATGCATATTATAACGGTAGGCTTTCAGATAAATCTTACGTGTGAGTCCCGGATAATACTCATTGGCAAGCACCTGCGCCTGAAAGGAAAACGCCAGATTATCAAGAATATAGGGGTTTTCCAGATAGGAGATCTCTCCCTGCCTGCGCAAATAGCTCAACCCGTTAAAGAACATAAAACGGGCTGTCGGTCGTCCCTGCAAATCCATGACAAGTCTCCGGTCATTTGCCATTTCATCCCGGTGCAGATCAATCACCACTTCGATACCCGGATTCTCCTTCAAAATCTGCTCTACCGCCGGAAGTGCCTTTTCATAGGCATTGTCCCGTTCCTGATCATAGACACCCGTATCATGCAGTACACGGAAGCCATATCCTTCGAGAAGCTCTGTCAGACGGTCTCCCGCTCCTACAATCGTTGTCGATGGGTCACCCGGAACAGAATCCACGAAATCTTCACTTGCATGCGTATGATAAATCAGGATCTGTGGACCCTGCGTTTCGTCTTCATTGTTTAATATTAAATCTTCATTTAATAATCGTTCTGCATTCAAATATTCTTCCTTCATACTGGTGGAGCCATCCACTGCAAAGAACTCAGAGCGCAAATCGTCCTGTGTCCATTGCTTCGTCCAATCATATGTATAAGCGGGCACCGCCGCCAGTTCAAATCCGGAAGAAGAGGCTCCCTGTGAGAAACTTTCGTTTTCTTCCTCCCCCTGACCGGGCTCTTCATTCTGTCCCGATTCGCTTTCAGTTAAATTGTTGTCAACGTCTTCCATTCCGTTCTCCCTAAGCATCTGCTTAAAATACTCCTCTTGTGGAACCTCTGTACTTTTATTCCCTGAACGATTCTGCTCCTTCAACATCCCTTCCTGAATCTCCGGCTGAATCTGTATCCCTGCCGGAGTTCCCTGTTCATCCGAATCAACTATTTGAATCCGCATTTCTTCCAGGGCTTCTGTCTGTGCATCCTGCACACCTTCTGCTTCCAAATCTGCCAGTTCAGCCCGTTCTGTCAGTTCTGATCCCCCTGCATCCTCTGTCTCTGCTCCTTCTGTTTCCGTGATCTCCGCACCTGCGGTATCCACTGCTGTTTTAGCTGCTTCCGTTTCTGATTCCACCGCTCCTGCTACGCCTGTGTCTGTTTTAAATTCTTCTGTTTTAGCAGCTTGCGCTCCTGCGTCTTTTACTCCTACTGCCACCGCTTCCGAGTCTGCCATCAAATATGCTCCATAATAGTAATAGGCAGATTCCATGGCAATGGCGCGTTCGGTCAAAGACAGCTGCGCGGCCCTGCTGTCCATCTGCCGCAGATATCCCGCCACCGGAAGATATGCCCATTCCACCTGACTAATCAATACCAGTGCTGCAAATTGTATGATGCCCTTCCGGGCCAGATGACTGTTCCATAATCTATACAAGCTTTCACACCCCACTAGGGTATTTTATGCTTGCTTTGTCTTAATCATTCAATTTCATGCGTTTTACAGCTCCAGTGCCAGGTGAATGGCATTGCAGATGATATGACTGATCTGCCGGATCTCGTAATCCACATCCTTTCCTGTGACATACATATTGTAAAGCTCATCCATAGCGCCTGTTATCTTTTCTTTCCGGTCAAGAAAATCCTGATCCTCCATACCACAGTCCTTAAAAACAGCGTCCTGTACGATGGTTGCAGCATCCACCACCGTGGGCACGCCGAGGGCAATGACCGGTACACCCAGGTTTTCCTCCTGAATGGCATTCCGGTAATTTCCGACTCCGGAACCGGGATTAATTCCGGCATTGGAAATCTGAATGGTACGGTTCAGTCTTTTGATTGAACGGGCAGCCAGTGCATCAATTACAAGTACGAGATCCGGATGGGTCTGTGCCACCACACCACTGATGATTTCCTGCGATTCCATCCCGGTCTTCGCCATGACGCCCGGAACCAGGCTGCTGGTAAGAGGAAGCTTACGGCCTTCATAAGCCGCATTTCCGAATTCCATCACCATATGCCTGGTAATGGTCAGGTTATCCACCACACGCGGTCCCAACGAATCTGCCGTTACCTCCCGGTTTCCAAGACCGACAATGAGAACATTCAGCTGCTCCTTTTCCTTGGGAAGCAGGGATTTAATCTGATCCGCCAGTTCTCTGGCAATCTCCTCATGGTAATCCTCGTCAGGATGTGCCATATTAGGAGCCTCCAATGTCACATAGGTTCCCATTGCCTTTCCCAGAAGGCGTGCCCCATTCTTACTCCCGATCGTTACCCGTGTAATCCTGATTTCACTTTCTTCCTTATATTCCTCCTCCACCTGCACTCCATGAAGATGTTCCTCCTTCTCCGAGACACTCTCCCGTGCTTCTAAAGCCAAATCCGTCCGGATCTGTACCTGCTCCATTTTCCTGCCCTCCGAAATTTTTTCATGATTATTTTGTTACAGTTCAGCCATGCAGAAAGGATTGTGCACGGCTGAACTGTAACAATATTTTTCCAAAATTATCATATTTTATTCGTTTTGTTATTGACATATTTGCAGGATACGGCTACAATAATATGCGTGTGTTTACATTAAGACGTCCGTGTCCGGCTTTAATGAAACATCTCAGTAACTTACGATTTTTAATAGGAGGTGTACATCGTGGCTAACATTAAATCTGCAAAGAAGAGAATTTTAGTTAATCAAACAAGAGCTGAAAGAAATAAGGCAATCAAGTCCGGAGTTAAGACAGCCGTTAAGAAGGTTGTTGTTGCTATTGAAGCAAATGACAAGGCTGCTGCACAGGAAGCTTTAGTTGCTGCTACTACAGTAATTGATAAGGCTGCCAGCAAGGGCGTTTACCATAAGAACACAGCTTCCAGAAAAGTATCCCGTTTAGCTCAGGCTGTTAACAAGATGGCTTAATCACCGGAAGATCTGAAATTTAATTTTTGAAATGAATTTTAAAACCTCAACTCATACCGTCATGTGAGCTGAGGTTTTTTGTTGCCATGCATAAATAAAGAGTTCGCTTGCTTTATAGGAATTTCCTATAAAAAATAAGATAACTATTCAGAACCCCATTCGTAAAACCGTCGCTAACGCAACGTAGTTTTACTCATGTGGTTACTTCGCCATATAAATTATGTCAAATGTCCTTACGAA
>ERZ773104.3936-NODE-3936-length-13260-cov-9.881787_pt1 | contig 13260 bp, 8 predicted proteins | sample MGYA00511920_ERZ773104 | MGnify/ENA primary metagenome ERZ773104 (study PRJEB29015, sample SAMEA2737857) | human gut metagenome | biome: human gut; feature: human-associated habitat; material: faeces | place: China | collected 2012 ...
TGCGGCGGCAGCATAAAAACTTTTTTCACCACGGCTGGCTTTTGCAAATCCAGCACGATGCGCACACCGTCAACACCGGCAGTGCCCAAGCGGGCCTGGGTGATAAAGCTGTTCGGTTCAACGACCTTTTCTATCTTGGGATTAACGCTGACATTCTGGGTGTCTATCACCAAGCGGCGCGGCTCGGTAAGCAAAAAGACTTTGTAATCGAATTTGGAATCCGCATCAAAAACGACGCGGATGTTGCCGATGCCCTGCCCGATGCGCAGAGAGGAAATCTCCGCCGCGGCTGCCGGAGAAAACGCAGAAAGACAAAGCGCCATACCGACGAAAACCGGCAGCAGCTTTGACTTTAAGACATATAAAATCTGCGGCACAAACGACAACATTTCACCTTTTTATCCATTAGACTATAGTTGCGATTATACAAAAGACTTATTACCAATCCCTTAAAATGAGCAAAAATCCCAGCAAGTGATATTTTGTTGTTGTGTTTTAAAACAAAATGTATATTCTGGTTTTGAATTGTATAAGTTTTTGTATCGGATGAGGCCTTTTTAAGGAATGAAAAAGAAAATTGCAAGGCCAAAATTTGATACCGCCGTTTTATCATAACGAAAAATGTGCATTATACAATGACTTAGGCAACAAGATTTTGCCGGACGGGTTTTATGCGTGGAGCCTTATTTAGAACGATACGTAAGCAAAAAAATAGAGGCTTTGCGGAATTAAAGAGGTTAAAAAAGTTCAGCGGCGGCTTGAGCCGCGGCAATTTACATTATTTTAGACAGCGAATCGCTTTTAACTTAATGCCACATCTTTAAACATCCCTCCGGCGCGGTATAAATTTTTTTGGTTGTGCAGGCTTGCAAAAAAGCCGGTACGGCGCGGAGATATAATTAATGATAAAAAGAATGCTGATTGACGACACCCAGCCCGAAGAAACCCGGGTTGTGGTGATTAACGGTAACAAACTGGAAGACGTGGAATTTGAAACCTGCCATCGCCGCCAAATCAAGGGAAACATATATTTAGGCAAAGTTATGCGGGTTGAACCCTCCCTGCAAGCCTGTTTCATCGACTACGGCGGAAACAAGCACGGCTTTATGGCCTTCGGAGAAATCCATCCCGACTATTACAATCTTTCAAAGGAAGAGTTGGACGCAGTTGACAAGGAAGTCGACGAGATTATCGAAAACAAAAAACAGGCTTTGAAAGAACGTGAAGCCGAACGCGAAAGAATCCGCCAGGAGAAAGCAGCCGCCCGGGAACAGGCTTTGAAGGCCCGCGAGGAAAAGCTGCGCCTTGAGGCCGAAGCCAAAGCAGCGGAAGAAGCGGCAGAAACGGCAGCTCCTCAGGAAAACGAAACGGTTTCCGCAGGCGAAAGCGTTGAACAAGAAAACAAGGAAAACAAAAAAGAATCCAGACGCGGCCGCAGAAAATCGACAGCAGCCAAAAACGCCGAAGCAAAGGCAGAGGAAGCTCCGTCTCAGACCGACGACAAAGCCGAAACGGAAACAACGGCAGAAACGGCTGAGGAAACATCCGAAACAACAAACAAACGGCATCCCACCAAAAAGAGGCTGCTCAAAAAGAAATATCGTAAGGAGCATGCTCAGGAAGAGAATGCCGAAAAGACCGATGTCTCCGACGTCAAAGAAGCTGCCGAAGCGGTTTCGGGCGAACCGTTGAAAGTTATGAGCGAAAGCATCGGAACCACCGAAGAATCCATCAGCGAAGAAGTCGACGAAAAACCGGCATCTTTTAACGCTATGGAAGATGATGACGTTGACGACGACGATGACGACGAACTGGAAATGGATTTTGAGTTGCAGCGCAAGTTAATCCGTGCACGCAAACTGTTCCATCGCAGCAAGATTCAGGACGTCATCAAAGAAGGTCAGATTTTGCTGGTACAAGTCGTCAAAGAAGAACGAGGAAACAAAGGCGCCGCATTAACAACCTATCTGTCTCTGGCAGGACGTTACTGCGTTTTGATGCCCAACCGCATTAAAAGCGGCGGAGTTTCTCGCAAAATTACCAATGCCGCAGACCGCAACCGTTTAAAAGGAATCGTCAAGGAACTGCCTTTGACCGCGGATATGTCGATAATCGTCCGTACGGCCGGCGAGGAAAAAACCAAAGCCGACATCGTACGCGACTACAATTACCTCATCCGTACCTGGAACCAAATCCGGCTTGATTCGCTGAAGACCAAGGCTCCTGCGCTTATTCACGAAGAGGGCAACCTGATTAAGCGGGCCCTGCGCGATATTTACACCAAAGAAATTTCGGAAATCATCGTGGCCGGCGACGACGGTTACAAACTGGCAAAAGACTTTTTCAGAATTCTGTCGCCGCATAATCTGAAAAAAATCAAACATTACCGTAACAATGACATGCCGCTGTTTCAGCGTTTTCAGGTCGAAGGGCAGCTGGATAAACTGCATGAGGCAAACGCTCAACTGGAATCCGGCGGCTATCTGGTAATCAACCCTACGGAAGCCCTGGTTTCCATCGACGTCAACTCCGGCCGGGCAACCAAAGAAAAAGACCTGGAAGAAACCGCTTTGAAGACCAACCTGGAAGCCTGCGACGAAATCGCCCGCCAGCTGAGAATGAGAAACCTGGCCGGGTTGGTGGTCATCGACTTTATCGATATGGACGAGCCGGCCAACAACCATGCGGTTGAAAAACGGATGAAAGAAGCGCTGAAAAAAGACCGCTCCAGGATTCAAGTCGGAAAAATGAGTATGTTCGGCCTGCTTGAACTGTCGCGCCAGAGAATGCACTCTTCTTTCTTTGAAAGCAATTATCAGGTTTGTCCGCACTGTCAGGGCAAGGGCATGGTCAGAACCATTGAATCCGGTGCCGTTTACGTTTTGCGCGGCATTGAAGAAGAAGGAATCAAAAACCGCTCTTCCCGCCTGAATGTTTATGTTCCGTCAGAAACGGCGATTTATCTGCTGAACCAAAAGCGTCAAATGCTGCTCGGATTGGAACAAAAATACAAAATGACGGTTATCATCAGTGCCGATGACAGCATCAAATGCATTTCCGACTACCGGATTGAGCGGACAAAGAATGTCAAGCCGGCGGAAGAAGAAAAAAACGAGCCGGAAATCCAACAGGAAACCGCCGTTGAAGAAAATGCCAACGACAACGAAACCCGGAACGAGGAAAACGAGGAAGCCTCCGGCGAAGAGAATAACCGCGAAGGCAATTACCGCGGCCGCAGACGCAGAGACAACCGCAGACGCGGGCGCAACCGTTTTGACCGCCGGAACAACAATAACGGCGACAGCGGAGAAAAGAACCCGCCGCACGAGAAACAGGAAGCCGTTATCTTGTATAACAGCCATGAAGATATTAATTCTAAATCAGAGCCTCAAAATGACGGGGAACCGGTGAAGGAAAAATCAACTTGGTGGAAAAAACTTATCAAAGGTTAGACGCTAACCGCCATACAACTTGGAGAAGGCTAATCGGCAGCATAATGCTGTCATTAGCCTTTTCGGCGTTTATGGCTGCAAAACCGACTGCCGCACAAGGCATTAGTTTAATCTCCGACGAGGAAACCGAGCAGCTGCTGGGAAAAATCGCCCGACCGTTGTTTACGGCAGCAAAAGTACGCTTTAACCGCAATGACATTTATATTGTTGACGATCCGACACTGAATGCCTTTGTTGCTGACGGCAACGCGTTGTTTGTACACACAGGAACAATTATTGCCGCAGACAGCCCCAACGAACTGGCCGGCGTTATCGCCCACGAGACCGGACATATCGAAGGCGGCCACATTTTGCGCCAAAAACTTAAGAATCAGGAACTTCAGGGAGTTACTCTGGCATCGGCAATTTTGGCAGGAACCGCCGCCGCGCTCAGCGGCCGCGGAGACGCAGCCATGGCCGTTATGCTCGGAACCCAGAGCTCCGCCCTCACCCATTACAGCCGTTATCGTACGCAAGAGGAACGCTCCGCCGACGAAGCGGCAATGAAACTGCTCAACAAAACAGGGCAAAGCCCGGCAGGAATGCTGACTTTTATGAAAAGGATTTCTACCCGCAACACAATGAGCGGCATTGAAGAAATCCCCTATTTTCGAACCCACCCGATAACCAGGGAGAGAATAAGCTTTTTTGAAGAAGCGGCAAAAAGGTTTCCGCTGACGGCCACGGATCCCCTGCAAAATGAATTTGAGCGGGTAAAGGCCAAACTCTACGCTTATTTGAACACTCCGGCTGACACTTATAAAAAATATCCGGCAACGGACAAAAGCATTTCAGGACAATATGCGCGGGCAATTGCCGATTTTAAAGCTCTAAAGTTCAATCAGGCTTTGAGCGGTTTGGAAAAACTGAGCCAGAGCGAACCGGACAATCCCTATTTTTATGAACTAAAAGGGCAAATTTATTTAGAAACCGGCAAAATCAAACCGGCTGTCGCCGCCTACCGCAAGGCTCTGTCACTGATGCCGACTTCTGCGCTGCTCCAAATCAGTACGGCGCAGTCCATTCTGGAAGACTCGCCCGATAAAAATGAAATTCAGGAAGCAATCAATCTGTTAAACAAAGCCAACATTTCCCGCCCGCTGGGATTCAGCTGGCTGTTGCTGTCGCGGGCATACGGAATGGCCGGCAACGAGGCTGCGGCAAATTATGCGGCGGCAGAGCACTCTTTGCGCATCGGTGCACAGGATATTGCCGAACGACAGGCCGAACAAGCAAAAATTAACGCCAAAGACGCCAAACTCAGGTTAAAAATCGATGATTTGCTGGTGCGAATCAAAAACCTCAAACAAAAACCTTAATTTTGTCCAAATTTGTATTGCAGAAAAGAGACATTTAAGCTATACTTTAGCTAGAGAGAACATCCGGACAGAGTTTGGCAATGAAAAATTACAGTTACGAAGAAAAGATACAAAAAGCGGAACAAGAGAGAAACCAAGCCGAGCAGGCTGCGCTTGAGCGGGGTGACAGCGAAGCATTCAGCATTACCGCAGGTATTCGCGCCTATGAAAAGGCGGTTAAAGAATACACCCTCAAACACATTGGCAAAGTTGACCTGAATGAATGCCAGCCCTCTGACCTTCTCACGTTTATTGAAGACATCAATAAAAATGTGAGCGTTCCTCATTTTACCGGCACGGATGCCAACAAGGAAACCCTGCGCCTGGTGAATGACGGTATTCAAAAAGTTGCCGCTTATTTGCAAAACAAAAAGGCCTCCGGCTACGGAGTTGAAGAAATCAAAGCCCTGAAAACAATTGTCAAAATTGCAGGGCAGATACATGAAAACAGCGGTGGAAACAAAAAAGACATCCAACAGCTGACGGGAATTGTAACAAGTCTGGAACGCGACATTGCCGCTTTAGAAGCTGAAACCCAAAAGAAACAGAAAGACACGACCTTAGAAAGCACCAAGAAAGAAGAAGCGAAAAATCCTCAGGATGAAATCGGTTTGGAGGACATCAGGCTGGTGCAGGAATATGCAAAAGCCAACAAAATCAAATATGATTTTTCAATTTTGAAAGACTTGCTTCCTCAGGCAAAAGCATGGGCGGAAGAACGTACCAAGAAAGAAGAAGCGCAAGATTTGCAAACCAAAACAGAAAAGAAACATGAGCGCCGCGCTTTCAAGCAAGAAGTGTTGAACAGACCCGAAAAGCAAGAAACGCCAAAGGCAAACGAGACAACGCATCCTGCTCAGGCAGAAGAGGTTATTACCGTCAACCGAATAATAACATCTTATGTTACCGAAAGTTTAGACAATAAGCTTGACGCCCTGATGCAACGGGACGACTGGAAACGCGAAGAAAAAGAGCTTGCCGTTAACGGCCTGAAACGTGCTCATGCTTCGGCAATGTTGAAGCACCCGGGTTTTCGGCTTAATCAAATTGACAACAGTGACCTGCTGAAACTGGGAAACAATTTCGGCCTCGGCCGGGCATGGTCTTCTGCTCCGGGAATTGAACCGCCGGAGATGAATCACAATCTCTATGACACTCAGCGCAATCAGCTTTTAGCCGAATGTCTCGGACGTCTGGCCAAAGTTAACGATGCAAAAACGCCGGAAGAGCTGAACAGCATAAACAACATTTGCGAAATGTTGGAAAGACTACCGAAAAACTCGCTGACGGCAGACCAGCATAATGCAATTGCCGCCGGACGAACGGCTTTGAACTTGATGCAGCAGTCTCAAGCTTCCGCCGAACGGGAAGAAAACAATCAGGCTGCGGCAGAAACGGAAACGCCGGCAGAAAACATAGTTTTTGAAAATATGACGGAGGAAGAAGCTGCCCGTTTTGCCGAACAACACGACGGGAACCGCCAACAGCAAGAGGCAGCCGACACAAGTTCCGGTTCCGATGAGCATATTGACACGCAGCCGATGCGGGAAGACAATCAAACAACGACAGAAAACGAGCCGGTTACAATCAGCCAACGCGAGCTTACCCGTGCCGAGAAACTGGCTATTGAACTGGGCAACTGCTGCGAAAAACATAACATTATCTGCAAAGCTGACGAAACCGAGCCCAAACAATACAATTTGTATGACAGTCAACAGAATGCGGACAACAATATCGTAAACGGCAAAGTAACCATTTCAGGCGCTAACAGCGTCGATGTCGACAGCGAAGAATTTAAACATTTCGTTTTGGTTGCCAAAAGCGCCAGAGCAGCCGGCTACAAAGCTCTGAGCATCGGTCCGCTGGACTTAAACAATGCAGAAGACCGCAAATTCGCCGCTAATATGGTGCTGGCGGCGGCAGTAGAAGGAGTTCCGCTGCGAGACGCTCCGGACTTGAAACTGCTTGAAGACGTGAATCCGAAAATAAAACTGCTGAGAGAAAAACGCGAAATGGCCGCTGAAGTCTCCGCTGCCAGAAAAGCGCTGTTGCAGGCTCAAAATTCGGGAGAACAGCAAAAAATCATCGAAGCGGAAATCTCTTTTCAATCCGCAATGGAAAAAGCCCTTCAGCATAATATTGAACACGGGTCGATAGATGCTGAGAAAAGCAGTACGAAAGAAGAACGCCTTTCCCGCTTGAAGAAAATTATGGAAGACAAAAACAAGCCGAGAGAAACCGTTAACGAGAAAGGCGAAAAAACAACCGAAACCCAAGAAGCTTTTGAAAAAAGGACTTCAAACGTTTCCGTTGCGGCTTTGCGCAACTTAAAAATCGAAAACTTTAAATAGCGCGCCATCTGACATTATCACGAAACCTAATCCCCCAATGACAAAGTCTTGAGGTTCAGTCTTGTGTACGCATTGCCGAGCAGTTTGTCAGATATCCGTTTCTCCGCACACGGAAACATCAATCAGGCCTTTTTTGTAAAAATGCATAAAAGTCACGGGTTTGATGTCTGTCGCCTTGTATACCATTTTACGGATTTTGGCCTGAATGTACTCTTTAATCTGCGGTGCCCGATAATTGAGCTTTACAACTTCCGAAGGAATAGACTTTAGCATTTCCGCCTTGATTTCCGAAGCGAGCGCGGCAAAATCCTTTTCATCCAGAATGTCGATTGAAGAAATCTGCAAATCTTCAACCTCCCAATTTTCGCCAAGGACGACACTGATATACAAACTGCAGTTAAAAGCTATGCGTTTACGGTTTTTGACGACCTGAGAGTTCAGGCTGATAACCTGTTTGCGGTCAACGCCGAGTTCATCCGTCGGAACTTCGCCGATAATTTCGGCAGCGCCGTTCAGGATATTGACCACATCACCGTCCCGGGCGACAACAACCTGACGAACGCTTCCGCCCAGTTCCAAAGCGTAGCGTTTTTGCTTGCGAATGTCGCGCTTGTCGCCATGAACCGGAATCATAACGCGAGGACGCACCAGTTCCAGCATACGTTTGATGTCTTCCTTGCAGCCGTGTCCGGAAGTGTGAACCAGATATTCTTCAGAAGAAATAACGTCAACGCCGGCATCCCGCAGCTTTTCCTGCATTCGTTCTATTTTCTGTTCATTGCCGGGAATAATCTGTGAGGAAAAGATGATGGCATCCCCCTGTCCTAAACGGATATCCTTGTTTTCGCCATTGACGATACGCGTAAGGCCGCTGCGGTAATTTCCCTGCGAACCGGCACAGATATACAACATCTTGTCCAGCGGAATGTCTTTAGCCTGTTTGGCCTCGACTACCGGCGGCAAATCCGGCAGAAAACCGCATTCCTTGGCAATGCGCATATTTTCTATCAGGCTCATTCCTGCAATTACCGGGGTACGGCCGGCAGCGTGTGCCGCCAAAATCAAACTTTCCATCCGGGCAATGTTGGAAGCGAAACAAGTTGCCACCAAGGTGTTTTTGAACTTAGGCACCAACTGCATCAGGCTTTCGCGGATTTCACTTTCCGAAGGTTCCGCGTGGTCATGCGCCATATGAATTGAATCGCCGACATAAAGTTCAACGCCCTGATTGCCGATTTCATCCAGGCGGGGATAGTCCGTCTTCATAAACCCGATGCCGCAATTGTCAAAGCGCCAATCGGTTGCGTGAAAAATATTGCCGTAGCGGGTTTTGATAAACAATGCGGCGTTTTCGGGCAATGAATGGACAACAGGCACATATTCAACGTCAAAACTGTCCAATTTTACCACCGGGCTGTCATTTACCGAATTTAACGGCACAACGCCCTCAAGATTATATTCCCTCAGCCGGGGTTTGATATGGCCGAGCGTAAAGTCCGTAGCATAAACGGGGCACTGCAGCCGGGGCCAGATATGGGCAATGGCACCAAAATGATCTTCATGCGAATGGGTAATGAACAAAGCCTCTATGTTTTCCCGATAATTTTCAAGAAACGAAGCGTCGGCGAGTCCCAATTCCATACCGGGAAAATCGTCATTCAGAAAATCGTAACCGGCGTCAACCACAATAATGCGGTTGTCTACAATATAGGCATACATATTCATACCGACTTTTTCCGCACCGCCGAGAGCGACAAAATGGATACCGGGCCGGTCAAAACCGGGAACAGGTTTAAATTCTTTTTGCATCGGCGCCGCTTCCCGGGGCCGGCTGATTTCCGGCAAGGCAAACAATTCCAACTGGGTTTCGGTGTTTTCACTCATAAATTTTTACTTTTCCTCTTTATAAAATACGTCTCCGGCATAAATTTTCGTCAGATGGCCGGCTTCCTCCAACAGCAGCAAGCCGTCGTCGTCAACACCCCTGAAAATGCCGCGTTTTACTTCTTTTTCCGTCGTCACCGTAATTTCGGTTCCGAGCCCCCTGGCGTTTTGCAGCCATAAGTCCCTGACGGCAACAAAGCCCTGATGCTCCCATAGTTCAAGAAAACCGTTTAACCGTTTAAGATAAGCTTTCAAAAAAGAAACACGATCGGTTTCGATGCCTGCCTCCTTGAGGCTCGTTGCCTGATAAAGCAAACCGGAAGCGGCGCCGGGAGCTGCAATAATATTTACTCCGATGCCGGCGATTATATACTCTCCTTCGCCTTTTTCAAGTAAAATCCCGGAAATTTTCGCGCCGTTTACCAAAACATCGTTAGGCCACTTCAACTTTACATCAGCCTGCGGCGCCATCTCCTTAATCGTCTGTTGCAAACTTAAAGATATGACGAAGACAAACTGCCCCAACAATCTTATATCCAACGGGAGAGCATAAGTCGAAAACAAGTTTCCCTTCAAGCCTACCCAATTGCGGCCGCGGCGCCCCCTGCCCTTGTTCTGGGTTTCGGCCGTCACCACAAAACGTTTTGCCGGAGGCTCTGCGGTGAGCTCGCGCGCCTTGTCATTGGTGGAACCCAGTTCGTCAAAGTCAATCCATTCCCATCCTAAAATATCCGTCATTTCAGAAAATCCCGTTCAATATCAGTTCGGCATCATGCAGCAGGTAGCCAGGATTGAGCGTTGAGATGATTACCAGCACCAAATTGACAAACAGGCAGATATAAATCGCCTTATCGGTACGGTCAAACGACTTTTTAAGCGGCTCAAAGTAAGCGGTTCGAATAACCTGAAGGTAGGCATTTGCCATAAACAGCATCGACACCAGCAAAACAACCACGTCTCCCCAGCGTTCTTCCACCACCAGATTGTTGATGACAGAAAGTCTTCCCAAAAAACCGAGCATCGGCGGAATGCCTGCCAGCGATACCATAAAAACGAGCAGTGCGGCAGAAAGATACGGTTTGGAAACCGACAATCCGTCAATGTCTGAGAGGCCGGTCAGATAGTCGCCCCGGCTTTTCAACCCCAGAAATACGGTATAAACTCCGGCCATTGCCAAAATATAAACCATCATATAAGCAAAAGCGCTCAAAACGCTGTTGTCATTGAAACTGACTATCGTAAACAAAAGAAAGCCGATATGATAAATACTGCTGAACGCAAAAAGTTCGCGCAGATTTTTTTCCCCGTTAGCCGAGAGGGCGCCGATAAACAGCGAAATCGAAGCAAAAATCAACAAAGCCGGTTTGATAAATTCTCCCGCCGTCCAGAAAATGTTTACCATGGAATTTATCAGACAGGCCAAATAGGCAAACGGCGGCACCAGAGTTATAAACCCGCACACAGGCAAAATCGCCACACTGACAATTCCGACAAACCAAGAATGAAACGGAGCCACGGCCAGCATAAAAAACAAGCTGCACATAATCATACCTACCGCCGCATAGGAAACCAGGGTCATCGGCCGGCCGGCGTTATAGTAATCGTAAATATCGGCAAAAGCAAAGCTTTGTACTTCCGTCCACAGCAAAACGGCTCCCCCCCACAAAAGCAGGCAAAACAGCGAAGCGAAAAAGAGATAGAGGCGCGACATCTCGATAATCCGGTCTTCATCCCAATGAAGACGCAGCAAAGCATAATTTATGAGGCACAACAAAGGAACAACGCCGGCAACAAGCAGAAAATTTTGAGCGGAAATTAAAATTCCCAACAGCAGCAACGCCGTCATCCCCAAAGAATAAAACCGATAAGACGAGCGGTTTTTGTTCAGAAACCATTTGGACGACAAGTAAAACCAGGCAAAAGCTACCAGATAAATCACAACCTTAAACAACGTCGTATACGGCGTATTTTTCATCCAGCAGGGAAAAACGCTGAGATTGTAAAACACGACGGTGCCGAGCAATGCGGCCAGCAAGAAATACTTGCTGAGCGTAAAAAAAGTTTTTGCGGTTTTGCCGGCGCGATAACGGTTAACCAGGGCGGCCACCGCAAGGTATGACAGCAGGCTGATTTCCGGCATTAAAATAAACCAATTTTGCAGCATTGTCAGGCTCCTTTAGGCATCAACCACAAACCACAGAGGTTTGATAAACGACATTAACAGAATAAAAATTATAAACAGCATAAAAGCGAACATCGGTTTGGAAATGTCATCATCCTGATTTATCGGGCAGGACGGATTTTCGGTTTTGTGCTTGTAGAGTTCCTGCAACAGCGTTCCCCCGACCAGAGCCAGCGAAGCAATCAAAACCATACCCATCTTTATATTTGATGCCAGCAACCGGGACAATATCAAAAAATTATTCAGGAAAACGGCTGACAACGGCATACCGATAGCCGCTATGGTCAGATAGGAATAGGCAAAAGACAGTCTGCGGACTCTACATAATGCGCCGGTGGAGGAAACGTCGTAGGCTTCTTCTTTGCGGGCAATATGGTTTGCCAGCACCTCCAGCGTGGCGACAATAAGGGTAAAGCTGAACAACGAGAAGCCAATATTCAACAAAATCAATTTATCGTGCATAAAGACACCCAGCAGATACATAATATAATATACCGTGATATATGAAAAAACCTTATATTGGGAATCCTTATTGATAAAACCTATCAAAGCGATAAAGAGCATTGTGACCACGCCGATGACGTTAATCCAGGTCAGATAATATTCTACCGGCTGAGGAATTGAATCCGGAAGAAAACGGAGGAAACCGTAAATTCCGGTCAGCGGCATCAAAACCGTAATAATGAAAGCCAGCGGATTACGGATACCGGCATTAATCGAAGATATCCAATAATGAAACGGCCAAATCGGTATCCGCGAAAGAAATGACAGAAATACCGCCGCCCAGATATAATAAGCAACCTGGGGAGCTATTTTCAAATGACGCAGCTGTTCGAGAGTGAGCGCGCCATGATAATGGTAAATCAGCATAATGGCGCTGAACAACAGCATCGCCCCCAAAAAGTTATACAGGAAAAAACGATAAATCAGCCCCTGCTTTTTTACCGCACCGAACATACCCGTAATCATAAACAAAGGCAGCAACATACCTTCAAAAAAGATATAGAAGGAGAAGATGTCGGCAGCAACAAAAAAGCCGGTCGACATACTTAAAAACAACAGGGTAAAGACCATTAACGACTTTTGTTTATAGGTATCGCGCCGTACTCCGGACAAGCCAATCAGAACCGCAAGATGCACCGCCAAAATCAAAAGCAGGGAAAAGGTGTCTATTCCCAAAAGAATATCGATGCGCGGCGTTGCCAGCCATTGGAAATGTTCCTGCAGCTGGAGCACGGGGCTGTCTTCGTCAATAATCATAAATATTCGCCAAATCAAAATGATATTGGCCAAAATTGAAAAGACACAGACATTAAAAGCGTTGCGCCCGACGTTTTCTTCATCATCTTTGGCCGTCAGCACAAACAAAAGCCCAAAAAACGGAATGGCAACAATCAGAGACAAAAGAGCAAAAGGACTATTCATACCAGTAATATCCTATCGTTAAAATGACGATGGCCAACCCCAGCATTACCATCAGCAAATAATTCAGCCAGAGGGCTGATTGAATACGGTGCAGCCCTCCGACAAAAAAGCGGGTCGTCTGAGATATTGAACCTATTATGGTGCGCTCAATGACCACAAAATCAACGGCAATCCAGAGAATTCGGCCCAACAGGCGCAGCGGCGTCAACAACAGGTAATGATACAAAAGCTCCCAGACATCCATATCCTGTACGGTTTCATTGTCGGCCCAACGATTGAAAAAACGCGTTATGCCGAGGAGCATAAGGAGGACAAAGCAGCCGAAAGCGGCGATTTCTACAATCGTTTGACCATTCCGGAGCAGATATGCCACGGCAATGCAGCCGCAGCCCAGCGGCAGCCAATAAAAGGCTCCGACGTTCTGAAGCAAGGCGGCGACACGTTCGTCGGCATTTTCTTCTCCCCAAAAGATATCTCGAAAAATATGAGCCAACGCCACAAGCACCAGCGAGCCGTAAACGCCGTAATAATATTTTAATTCAACACTGTACTGGCTGCCCAAAACGGCG
>ERZ773104.3937-NODE-3937-length-13258-cov-2.768765_pt1 | contig 13258 bp, 12 predicted proteins | sample MGYA00511920_ERZ773104 | MGnify/ENA primary metagenome ERZ773104 (study PRJEB29015, sample SAMEA2737857) | human gut metagenome | biome: human gut; feature: human-associated habitat; material: faeces | place: China | collected 2012 ...
GGAAGTATTTTCTGATTTTCTGGTAATCTTATCAATTTCATCAATGTAGATAATACCATACTGTGCACGTTCTACATCATAATCTGCTGCCTGAATAATCTTAAGCAGAATATTTTCTACGTCCTCTCCTACATAACCTGCTTCTGTCAGTGTTGTCGCATCTGCGATTGCAAATGGAACATTTAACAGTTTTGCAAGTGTCTGTGCAAGCAGAGTTTTTCCGGAACCTGTCGGTCCTAACATCAAAATATTACTCTTCTGAAGTTCTACATCTGAATTACTGCCTGCCAATACTCTTTTATAATGATTATAAACTGCTACGGAAAGTACTTTTTTGGCTTCATCTTGTCCGATTACATAGTCATCCAGAAATGACTTAATCTCCTGTGGTTTCAGCAGATTAATTTCATCGTTCATCGGTTCTGCATAATCTGCACTTTCTTCCGCACAGATTTCTGCACAGATTTCCACACACTCATCACAAATATAAGTTCCGTTTGGTCCGGCGATCAATTTACGCACCTGCTCCTGTGTTTTTCCACAAAATGAGCAGCGGACTTTCGGTTCATTTCCTTTCATTGCCATTTCTTTTCCTTTCTGTTTTACTTCTCTTTTTAATGGCGAAAAGACCCCCGAGCCAAAGCGCAGGAGTCTTATCTTTTGTCTTACTTTTTATACTCAATTATGCTGTCAATCAGACCATAAGCCTTTGCCTCTTCTGCGGACATATAATAATCTCTTTCCGTATCTCTGGCAACGACTTCATAAGGCTGACCAGTATTTGCAGCCAGAGTCTCATTCAGTTTCTTTTTGGTTTTCAGAATCATATTTGCAACGATTTCAATCTCTGTTGCCTGACCCTTTGCACCGCCAGATGGCTGATGAATCATGATTTCTGCATTCGGAAGAGCAAAACGTTTTCCTTTTGCACCACCTGCAAGAAGGAATGCTCCCATACTTGCAGCCATACCTACGCAGATTGTTGATACATCACATTTAATATAATGCATGGTATCATAAATTCCCCATCCTGCTGAAACTGAACCACCCGGGCTGTTAATGTATAACTGAATATCTTTTCCAGGATCTTCTGATTCTAAGAACAGAAGCTGAGCAATAATAAGACTTGCAGTTGTATCATTTACTTCTTCTCCTAAAAAGATAATTCTGTCTTTCAGCAGACGGGAATAGATGTCGTAAGATCGCTCTCCTCTGCTGGTCTGCTCAATGACATAAGGTACCAAACTCATATTTGCCATATTCAATCAATCCTTTATTATCTTGCTTATTTCTCTACTGCTGCATCAGTTACCAGTTCTACGGCTTTCTGAATAGCCAGATCCTCACGGACAGACTTCAGATCCTCCTCGGTGAACATCTCCTTCAGCTTCTCAACTTCCATCTTGTACTGCTCAGCCATTCTTCCAAGCTCTGCGTCCAGCTCCTCATCGGATGCAGTCAGGTTCTCTGCTGCTACAACTGCCTCAAGTACCAGACGGCTCTGGATACGCTTCAGCGCCTGCGGCTTGGACTGCTCAACCAGTGCCTGTACATTACCGCCTGTGAACTGCAGGTACTGCTCCATGGTCAGACCCTGCATCTGCAGTCTCTGTGCGAACTCGTCTACCATACGCTCTGCCTGAGTCTCAACCATAGCGTCCGGAATCTCCATGGCAGCGCCCTCAATGATCTTCTCAATGACAGCATCTTCCTTCTTTGCCTTAGCGTCTGCTGCCTTCTTCTCCTCTACCTTCTTGCGGACGTCTGCCTTGTACTCCTCCAGAGTATCGAAATCAGATACGTCCTGAGCGAAATCGTCATCCAGCTCCGGAAGCTCTTTTACCTTAATCTCCTTAACCGTACACTTGAAGACTGCCGGCTTTCCTGCCAGCTCTTTTGCGTGATACTCCTCCGGGAAGGTCACGTCTACTTCTACTTCCTTGCCGATCTCAGCGCCTACCAGCTTCTCCTCAAAGCCCGGGATAAATGCGCCGGAACCGATGGTCAGCGGGTAATCGGTTCCCTTGCCGCCCTCGAATGCCTCTCCGTCAACAAAGCCCTCGAAGTCGATGACGGTCATATCGCCGTCCTGAACTGCTCTGTCCTCTACGGTGATGGTTCTGGAGTTCGCCTCGCGCTCCTTGTCGAGCTCTGCTGCTACTTCCTCATCAGTCGCTGTGGTGTCAGCCTTCTCTACCTCGATGCCCTTGTACTGGCCCAGGGTTACTTCCGGCTTTACTGCTACTTCTGCGGTGAAAATGAAGGGCTTGCCCTTCTCCAGCTGTACGATGTCTACGGCCGGGCGGGATACGATCTCAAGCTCGCACTCGTCTGCCGCCTGCGGATATGCCTTCTGAATCAGCGCGTTTGCCGCGTCATCATAGAATACTTCCGGTCCGTACATCTTCTCGATCATCTGACGCGGAACCTTGCCCTTACGGAAGCCCGGAACGGAAATCTGCTTTCTATTCTTCAGATAAGCGTTCTGAAGCGCTGCCTCTACTTCCTCTGCGGGAACTTCAACGGTCAGCTTCGCCATGTTCTTCTCTAATTTTTCAACCTGTAAACTCATGTTCTATTTTCCTCCTTAAATGTGGGGCGCTTTGTGCCTTCCACGAATTCTCTGTGTATATTTTTACATACTTACAGTCATTTTAGTAGTATAGCATGGGTTTCCCCGAAAAATCAAGTATTTTACCCCAAAATATATGGTATGGACGCGCAGATTTTTTCTCATATAGCGCAGAAAAACCCCGATTCTTTCTGCTCCTCTGGGAAGAACTTTGTGAATCGGGGTTCCTGTTTTACTTTTTCAGAGATGTCCTACACTTACGCACGGGATTTCTTTCTGCAGATTACAGCACCTGCCAGTGACAGAACTGCCAGTGCCTCAGCCACGTAGATAACTGCGGAAGAATCCGCTGTCTTCGGGGAAGTACCTGTGCTTGCGGTTGTAGTTGTGCCGGAAGAACTGGTGCTGCCGGTTGAACCTGTGCTTCCGGAAGGACTGGTGCTGCCGGTTGAACCTTCCGATGCCAGGTGCTCGATATCCTGTTTGCCTCCGCTAACACTTTCCTCATTATAAACCAGAATCTCTACCGGTGAAAAAGAAGTAAACACAGCCTTTACCACGCCGTCCCCGACTGTTACCGGAAGCTGTTCCGGTTCTGTGGCTCCTCCCTTCCAGTGCAGTACAACTACCTTGGAAGAAGCCTTTACTTCCGGGACTTTAAACGCAACTTCAATGGCAGCGCTTCCATCTGCTAGAGTTACCGCAGAAGTAGTATCATCTGCCATAGCCAGAGATACATCCATGGTGTAAGAAGTAAAGTTATCACTGTCGATTTTCAGCGCCTTTTTCGCTTCTTCCTTTACTACAGCCTTGGAACTTTCCTTTACAACCGGAACAACCGCTGCATTTTCTACCTTTGTTCCGTCTGCCTTTGTAACCGTAGCTGTCTTTGTTTCCTGGGAAACCTGTACGCCACCTGCGCTGCTTCCCTCCGCGTTGACCGTCATGCCCAGTACAAGACAAAGTACTGCAGACAGTGCAACAAGTTTCATCTTCTTCATTTTGCTTTTCCTCCTCTGTCGGAATTCTTTTGTTTTATATCAAGGCTTCTGCCTTAATACCTCCCTCATTGGCCCGTCTTTCGATAAAATGTATCTATCACCAGATCCGTAAGGCCTGCCTCGTCGATCTGATATTCATCCTGAAACTCTGTGGCTACAGATGTGCCCGGTACATTGACAATCTCCGGGAACTCCCAATTCCGCGCGCCCAACTGCCAAGACAGAGCTGCTATCTCATCGGTGTCCAGATCGGTCACCAGATAATCCTCCACCGCAGACTTCATTTTCCAAATAGAACATGGGTTTCTGCGGACTCTTTTCTGTACCTCCCGATACAGGGCTCTCAGATACTGCTGCTGACGCTCCCGGCGGATTTCATTGCTGCCGGTCACTTTGATGTCCCGGCCCTGCACAAAGATCTGTATCTGCTCCGGCGTAAGCTCCTGCTCCCCGCTTTCCGGAAAATGCGACGAATCCAGACGGCTTAATTCCTCCGTCACATCCAGGGTAATGTTCCCCAGCTCTTCCTGCAGAGCCGACACGCCGTTCCAATACAGCGCGCAGTAACCATGAATCGGAATCCCTCCCAGCATCCGGGAAACTGCTTCCTCCATCAGCTCACAGCTTTCCTCCAGGCCATTTCCCATAGTATACTGAAGCCCCAGCTGCCAGTCATAAAGCCCAATCTCTTTTCCCGTACTGTCGAACCAGCGGATGGGAACCTTACTGTCACGGGATATATTGATTAACTTTGCCGTCCGATTTTCCATGTCCAGAACAGCCAGATAGATGCAATCCGCTTTCGGGCCAAAACCATAGGTATCATCTGCCTCTGCCTTTCCCCGGCCGTCCACGCCGAGACAGAGAATATTGATAAGACCGTCCCGATAGCTGTACATCTGACCGCCAACCGTCAGACATCGATAATCCGGAAGCGGTTTCACGACCTGCTCCGTATATTTTCCTGTTTTTTCCAGTTTGTTTCTTCCCCGATGGAGAAAAACAGCCAGGGCAACAGCGCCTGCCGCACAGATGCCTGCCAGGATTCCAACCACAGCCAGAATCATTATCTTTTTTTGCTTCTTATTTTTCGTACTCATCGATCAGTACCGCCCCCACAAGAAACCGGTTATTGGGCGCATTGCCGATACAGGTGGACATCATCAGAAGTCTGCTGCCATAGGGCACCTCAACCGTTTCATTTATATTCCCGGGTGAAGAACAGAGTACCTTTACAAAGGTCATAAAATCTGACTCTTTTTCATAATCACAATAGTCCGGCAGATATGTGTCTGAGAAGCGCACCGCAGCAAAAATCTGGTATATCAGGGTTTTATCCGGCAAATAAATATATACGTATGGAGCATCCGTAAGCTTGTCCGGATCCTCATAATCATGAAGGCTTCCAAACATGGTGTCATTCCGCATATTATGGCCGTAGAGCACGGTCATAGGAGCGGAAAAATCTTTTGGATGAATAGCCTCCGAATAAATGCTGCCCGGAAGTCCCGCTGTACCGTCTATGGTATGGTTCAGATAATACAGCCGGTCCGTGGAATGCTGCAGAACCGGGTAATCCACCAGGGTTCCCGGAATCTGAATCCATGCGTAAATGTCTGCGTTTTTTTCCTGCAGTGCGCTAAAATCTATTGTATTTTCCAGATGCGGCGCATCGGAATGCGGAATTTCTTCTTTCTCCGCCGCCGATACTGCCGCAATTCCTGTCCGCATCGCAATCTGGCCCACTGTCACACACGGTTCTTCTGACCGCAGGGATGTATATTCCCTTTCTGCCTGCTTCTGTTTTCCATAAGAAATAATAAGAAAGAGCGCACAGCTCAAAAAAAGAATTCCAAATGCTATACTGCCTATCCGGTATCTCTGTCTATTCTTTTTCTTTCTTCTGTGTCTGCCCTTTTTTGTTTTTATTTCCTTCATGTTCGATATCCTGAAGTTCTCAATTTTACTAATTTTTTACTAGAAATATTTTACCCCCCCCCGAATATTTTTGTCAATTCACAAATTGTATAATTTTGGACATTTTTCCATTAAATTCTGTGCATTTTTTCATTGTACTAAAAACTCCGACATGCCATTCTACCTGCATGTCGGAGTTTTCTCTCACTACTTATAGTTTTGTTTATCTGCCGCTCATCTGCTCTTCCTGCTTCTTGATCATTTTTCTGACCATTTCGCCGCCGATGGAACCGGCCTGGGCGCTTGTCAGGGCGCCGTTATAGCCCTCCTTTAAGGGGACGCCCAGCTCGCTGGCTACTTCTTCCTTGAAGCGGCTCATGGCTGCTTTGGCTTCGGGGACTGCCATCTGATTCTGGCTTCCGCTGTTCTGCTGTGTCATGTTATCACCTCCATGATGGTAGTGTGGCATGGCGGGACGGCGGATATGCTGGAAGTTTTTTGAAACCTGTTCTTCGTCTTACACTTCGTACACGATACTCTTCGCGATCTCGTCCGCCTTCTCCTGTCCGTAGAGCTGGGCAATCAGACTCAGGGCGAAGGGGATAGCGGTGCCGACGCCGCGGCTGGTGGTGATGACGCCGTCGGTAACGACCGGGGCGGTCTCGCAGATGGCTCCGATGAGTCCGTCCTCACAGCCGGGATAGCAGGTGGCCTTCTTGCCATTCAGCAGTCCTGCGTGGCCCAGGACTGTGGGCGCAGCGCAGATAGCTGCCAGTCTTCTGTCCTTGGCATGATGCTCCTTCAGAAGCCCCAGCAGCGGTTCGCAGGCTTTCAGATTCAGAGTACCGGGCATTCCACCGGGCAGCACCAGAAGATCCATCTCTGTAAAATCCATTTCCGCAAAGAGATGATCTGCGGTGATGACAATGCCATTGCTTCCGGCTACTTCCTTTTTATCTCCGGTGGACACCAGGGTAACCTCCGCTCCTGCTCTGCGCAGCAGATCTGTCGGTGTCAGCGCCTCCACTTCCTCAAACCCATCTGCCAAAAATATACTTACTTTTTTCATTTTTTCCGACTCCTTCCGTTTTCTGTCATTTCTCAGTTTCAGTTCCTGAATCAAGTTATTTTCTTTGGTTATTATATCAAATTTTCATTGAATTTTCTATACCTATGTGCTACTGTCCTTTTATCAATTGTTTACGGAGGTTTATGCATGGAAATTGAACGTAAATTTTTAATTCCCAGGCTGCCGGAAAACCTGGCTTCCTATCCAAGCAGATTGCTGGAGCAGGCCTATCTGTGTACGGATCCTGTGGTTCGGGTACGGCGCAGCGACGATTCTTATATTCTCACTTACAAATCCAAAGGACTTATGAGCCGCGAGGAATACAATCTGCCGCTGACTGCGGAAAGCTACGCTCACCTGAAGGCCAAGGCCGACGGTAATATTATTTCCAAGAAGCGGTATCTGATTCCGCTTCCTGACGGCCTGACTATTGAATTGGATGTGTTTGCCGCTCCCTTTGAGGGGCTTTGGATCGCAGAAGTGGAGTTTTCGTCCGAGGAGCAGGCCAATGCCTTTACGCCGCCGGAGTGGTTCGGAGAAGAGGTTACCTGGTCGTCCGAGTATCATAACAGTACGCTCAGCCGCAAAAAATTCTGATTCGGATTCTCTGACGCAGTTTATGAAATCGTGATATTTTGTCATCGTTCGCCGACATATTATTTTTACTTGCGCTGCGTTTTGTGACATTGCGCATATGGAAATCCGCAAACTGGTATAATAATGCCATCTTTTCGGAACACAAGGAGAAACGCAATGTCGGAATCTTATCTGGCTGATAATCTTCGCAGCCTGCGCGAAGCTAAAAAGTATTCCCAGAAATATATCAGTGAACAGCTTCATATTGCACGGCAGACCTACACTGTTTATGAAAGCGGCAACCGTGTCCCGGATATCAGCCTTATCTGTAAGCTGGCCAATATTTACGACGTTTCTCTGGATCAACTGGTACTGACGGATCTGTCGGCCCACTCGGATATTATCGCCGACGGAACCGAGCCCCGCCACTACGCGGCCGTCCCCAACAAGAGTCTGATTCCCTTAAGCGGCGCCAACGCCAAGTCCATCATGGATTTCTTAAGCTTTCCGGAGGAGACGCAGTTGGAGATACGGGAGTATATCCGGTTTAAGAAGTATTTGTTGGCGAAGGAGCAGAAATGAGCTTGAAGCCGCATTTTGCGGCTTCATAAACTCTGCTTTCTGTTACCAAAAAAACGCTGCTTGTGTGGATGATAAAGTTCATCTGCACAGGCAGCGTTTTTCTTTTCGCATATAGTTATTCTTATAGACTGTATACTATCTTTCCATCGCAGATGGTGTAATGCACCCGGCCGGTCAGATTCCAGCCCTTGAAGGGGGTGTTGACTGCTTTGGAGCAGAAGCTTTCGGGCTTCCATTCTTCGTCTGCAGCGAAGATGACCAGGTCTGCGGGGGCGCCTTCGGCGATGCCCTGATAGGGCAGGTGGTAGAGGGCGGCGGGGTTCTGGCTCATTTTGCGCATCAGTTCCATAAGGGTCAGGCAGCCCGGTTTGACCAGTTCTGTGATGCCAAGGGCCAGAGAGGTCTCCAGGCCGACGATGCCGCTGGGGGCTTCGGTCAGGGGCTTTCCCTTTTCGTCGATGCTGTGGGGCGCGTGGTCGGTGGCAATCATGTCGATGGTTCCGTCCTTCAGGCCCTCGATAACAGCCTGCCGGTCTGCTTCCGTCCGAAGGGGCGGATTCATTTTCGCCAGGGTGCCATAGGTCAGGACAGCTTCATCCGTCAGGGTAAAATGATGGGGCGCCGCCTCGGCGGTCACATGGGAGCCCCGTCTCTTAGAGGCGCGCACTGCTTCTACGGCTCCTGCCGTACTGATGTGCTGGATGTTTACGTATGAGCCGGTCTCCTCGGCCAGACGGCAGTCCCGCTCTACCATGGTGATCTCGGCCTCCGCCGGGGAACCGCCGATACCGAGCTTCTCTGATACCGGGCCTCGGTTTATACCGTTGTTTGTAATAAGCTTCGGATCTTCTTCATGAAGGCTGACAGGCACCTGCAGTTCTTCTGCTTTGATGAGTGCTGCCTTCAGAACCTCTTCGTCCAGAATTGGGATGCCGTCATCGGTAAAGCCTGCTGCTCCCGCCGCACGTAAAGCATCCATATCTACCAGTTCTTTTCCCTGCATGCCTTTGGTGACACAGGCACAGGAAAGTACGTGGATGCCGGTTTCTTTTCCCTTATTCAATACATATTGAAGGGTCTCGGCGTTATCAATTACCGGCTTCGTATTGGCCATGCAGACAACGGTGGTAAAACCGCCTGCTGCCGCCGCATGCGCACCGGTCAGGATATCCTCTTTATACGTAAGTCCCGGATCGCGGAAATGCACATGCACATCCACCAGGCCCGGCGCAACCGCCATGCCTGCCGCTTCTATGATATCTTCGCAGCCGTCCAGGTTCAGCTGCTCTCCTACAGCTTTGATTGTCCCATTTTCCAGAATCAGATCTCCGATAAAATCTTTGCCGCTTACCGGATCGATGATTCTGCCTCCGCGAATTCCTGTCATGTTAATCTTCCTCTTTCTCTGTCAGCGTTTTGGTCGCATACTCATTAAAGCTGTTGGCTGCTTCTTTTACACTGTACTGTCCGTCCAGAATCTCGCTTTCCATCTGGTACCAGTATACACGCATCTTCTCAAAGCCGTTTACAGACTGGTAGTATGTGCCGCTATAGGGCATCAACGCCTCGAAAAGCTGCGCCTCCTCGTTGCCGTCGTACACGTCGCCCATGGACGCGCGTACCGGGAACGCACCGCTGCGTACCACGTTTTCCTTCGCAACAGCTTCATCGTTGCACAGGAAATCGATCAGATAACGGGAAGCCTGCTCTTTGGCTTCATCCTCGGTCTTGAATACGCAGAAACCGTTCAGCATATATTCCAGAGACGGGCTACCGTCCTCGGACGGGTATGGCATAACAACCACGTCCACACCATTTTCCTGAAGGGCCGCCGCGTTGTTGATAGCCTGTGGCAGGCTCCACAGCAAGCAATAGGACTGATTGCCCGCCACGAATTCTTCCACCGCATCCGCGCCGGTGGAATCGGCGCCGTTCAGCATCCAGCCTTTGTCCACCCACTCTTTTATCTTGGTAAATGCCTTCTGATTGGCGTCACTGTTCATGGTATAGGCAGTCTTCTCATCGTTCATCAGGCTGCCGTCATACAGATTTGTGATGAAGGAGCGGGTCGCGTAGTCGCCTGCGATTCCGGAGCAGTAGAGCATGCCCGATCCGAAGCCGGATGCGTTTAGCTTCTCCAGTACCTGCTCGAAGGCGTCGGTGGTCCAGGTGCAGGCTCCTTCCCGGTTCATCAGATCGATGGCTCCGGAGCCCTCCAGCATTTCCCGGTTGAAGGCCATCACGTAGTTGGATCCACTTAAGGGGTACATAACGTAGGCGTCGCCATTTTTGCAGGCGCTTAACAGGTTTTCGCTTATCATGTCATTCTTGACTTCGTCGGTGAACAGGTCGCTGATGTCGCTGAGCATGTCTGCTTTTGCGTAGGTGCTGATTCTGCCCGGCTCGTCCAGAAGGACGTTCGGGAGTTCGCCGCCTTCGGCTTTGATCTGCTCGTCGATCATGCCGGGGCCGTCGGTGTAATCCAGGAGTTTCAGTTCTACTTTGATGTTCGGGTATTTTTCGTTGAATTTTCGGATCAGTGTCTGCTCGTAGGTGCCGTCGGCCTGGTCCTCGTCCTGTACGAATACGGGGTAGGTCCACCAGGTGATGCTGGCTTCCAGGTCGGAGACAACTTCGGCCTGCGTCTCTGCTTCGGCTGTGTCTGCGGTGTCTTCTACTACGTCTGCGATATCTATATCTTCGCTGCCTGTGTCTTTTTTACTCTGGCATCCCATGGCAGATACGGCCAGGAGACTGGCAGCGGTGAGTGCTGTAAGTTTTTTCCAGTTCGTCATGTTTGTAAGTCCTCCTAATCTGTTTTACTATAGCACAGATGCGGGGGTGGGACAAGGGGGAAATCGTGGAAATGGGTGGATTGAATAAACGGACGAAGAGAGGAAAAAGTGCCACTTTTCCCTCTCTTCTGATATCGGATGTATTTGCTTTACCCTGACCTGGAAACGATGGGATCATGGGACGGGTGGGTGGGTTTGCTTCTGGCTTTCTGTCGCTATCGTCCGCCTTATAAAGCCTTGATTCTCTCCAACGCCTTCACGGTATTTTCATAAGATCCAAAGGCCGTCAGCCGGAAATACCCCTCTCCGCTGGGTCCGAATCCCGATCCCGGCGTACCAACCACGCCCGCGTTCTCCAGCAGATAATCAAAGAACTCCCAGGAATTCATCTTATCCGGCGTCTTCAGCCAGATGTAAGGTGCATTTACGCCGCCGGATACGGTGTAGCCCGCATCCTGAAGGCCCTTAAGAATGGTCTTCGCATTGTTCATGTAGTAGCCCACCTGCTCCTTCAACTGCGCCTTACCGGCCTCAGAGTAAACCGCCTCACCGGCCCGCTGTACGATATACGGCGCTCCGTTGTACTTGGTACCGTGGCGTCTCGCCCACAGTGCGTGCAGGGATACATCGCCGCATTTCAGCTCCTTCGGGATAACCGTGTAACCAAGACGCACACCGGTGAAGCCTGCGTTCTTGGAAAAGCTGTGAAGCTCAATAGCACAGGTCTTCGCGCCCTCGCACTCATAGATGCTGTGCGGTACATTTTCTTCGGAGATGTATGCTTCGTATGCTGCATCATAGATAATTACAGAACCGTTTTTATTTGCATAATCTACCCATTCCTGAAGCTGCGGTTTGGTGATGGCACCACCGGTTGGGTTATTCGGGAAGCAAAGGTAGATAAGATCCGGTACTTCTTCCGGGAATTCTGGAAGGAAGCCGTTGGCTTCTGTACATGGCATATAGATTACGTTATCAAAGTTGCCACGTTCTTTGTTGTATTCTCCTGTACGGCCTGCCATTACGTTTGTATCTACATATACTGGGTATACAGGGTCGCACACTGCAATCTTGTTATCCAGTCCGAATATTTCCTGGATATTTCCGGAATCGCTCTTTGCACCGTCAGATACAAAGATTTCGTCTGCTTCAATGTCACAGCCTCTGTCTTTGTAGTCATTCTTTGCAATGGCAGATCTTAAGAATTCATAACCAAGATCAGGTGCATAACCATGAAATGTAGCTGCATCACCCATTTCATCTACAGATTTATGAAGTGCCTCAATGATCGCCGGAGCCAGAGGCTGGGTTACATCACCGATTCCCAGTGAGATCACGTTTGCCTGTGGGTTGGCTTCTTTATATGCTTTTACTTTTTTTGCAATTGTGGAAAACAGATAGCTTCCCGGTAATTTCAGATAGTTGTGGTTTACTGTTACCATGTTTGATTTCCTCCCTGGCATGTTTCGCAGTTTTTATATACCTGTCTACAGCAGGCTGCTGCTTTGCCTTTCCATTTCTATTTGTGTCTTTTCTGCAAATATATTTTATTCGAGTTTTATTATACTTAATTATTTAATAATGTAAAGTCTCAAAGTGTTTTCTGAGAATAATTTTTAATATTAACATTACTGTTCACTGGTAATATATTAACATTTTTACCCCGGGCATAATGTCCGGGGTGATTTATTTTATTTGCGCTTCTCTACTTCTTTCATTAGTGTCTCGCGGACGCTTGCAGGATTTGCCTTGCCTTTCATCTCTTTCATGATCTGACCTACAAAGAAGCCCATGACTTTATCTTTACCTCCCAGAAGTTCTGAAAGTGGTCCTGGGTTAGCATCCAGGATCCTGTTGATGGTTTCTTCCAGAAGTCCTGTGTCTTCTACAATCTTCAGACCATGTTCCTCAATGTAGGCTACAGGATCAATGTCTTCCTCAAAGACTTTCTCAAAGACTTTTTTGGCATTCTGAGGGCTGACTTCGGATTTTTCTACCATTACCAGAAGATCTGCAAGATGCTTCGGTGAGAAAGATACCTGTTCCGGATCCATAGCTTTATCTTTCGTCAGACGGAGTACCTCACCCATAAACCAGTTTGCTGTCTTCTTTGCATTTCCGTAGATTGCTGCTGTTTCTTCAAAAAGACCTGCAAGATGGCGGGATTCTGTAAGGATTCCCGCATCGTATGCCGGAAGTCCGTACTCTTCCTGATAACGGGCCTGTTTCACTTCGCGAAGCTCCGGCTGTTCCGCTTTAATCTTTTCAATCCATGCATCAGAGATATGGATTGGAGGCAGATCTGGATCAGGGAAATATCTGTAGTCCTTGGCATCTTCCTTGGAACGCATGGCGTAAGAATATTCTTTGTTGTCATCCCAACGGCGTGTCTCCTGTGTAACTGCCTTGCCTTCTTCGATCAGTTCGATCTGACGTTCTCTTTCGCCTTCGATTGCTCTGGCAATGGCTTTGAAAGAGTTCAGGTTCTTCATCTCTGTTCTGGTACCGAATTCTTCTGCTCCCACTTCACGGACAGAAAGGTTAACGTCTGCACGCATGGAGCCTTCCTGAAGCTTACAGTCTGATACACCCAGATACTGCATCATACAACGGAGTTTTTCAAGATAGGCGATTACTTCCTCAGAGCTTCTCATATCCGGCTCGGATACGATCTCGATCAACGGGACACCGCTTCGGTTATAGTCTACCAGGGAGCAGTCTTCCCATTCATCATGAATTAGTTTAC
>ERZ773104.3938-NODE-3938-length-13251-cov-2.430282_pt1 | contig 13251 bp, 13 predicted proteins | sample MGYA00511920_ERZ773104 | MGnify/ENA primary metagenome ERZ773104 (study PRJEB29015, sample SAMEA2737857) | human gut metagenome | biome: human gut; feature: human-associated habitat; material: faeces | place: China | collected 2012 ...
AAGGAGAAGCCGGACTGGAACATGTACAGGATTTTTATCAGCTGATGCGAGGGATGCTGGTAAACGAAAGCGTATATATGTCTGTGAATCATTTTGTCCTTCCTTTTCAATATCAGGGAAAAGAGGCAGTATCTGAATTTTGGATCGATCCGGATGCAGAGAAAAAAGAAGAAGAAAAAGATGGAGGCAGGAAAATACGCCTTCTGGTGGACTTTGAGATCAGGGGATTGGGAGATTTCCAGCTTCTGGCAGATCTCCAGGATCATAAAATATCCATGGAGCTGGGAGTTCCTAAAAATCTTTCTGCCGGAGCCGGAGAGATACAGGCAAAGCTTCAGGAAATATGTACCAGAAACGGGATGCGCGTGAAAATGATGCAGGTGCAGGAACGGAAAGCTCATTACCGTCTGCTGGATGTTTTTCCAAAGATAAGAAAAAAGGAGAATGGAATCAATGTCAGCGTTTGAGCGGCTATTAGAGCAAAAGGCAGTTGCGCTTCAATATTCACCGGAAAAGGACACTGCCCCGGTGATCGTTGCTTCCGGAATGGGATATATGGCAGAAAAGATCACGGAAGCAGCCAGAAAGTCAGGGGTTCCGGTTTATGAGGATGATTCTCTTGCAACTCTTTTAAGCAGATTACAGCTGGGAGCGGCTGTGCCGGAAGAATTATATCAGGCGATCATAGAGATCTATATTTACTTTTTAGGATATGTGCCGTCACCGGAGGAAAAAGAAAATGAAGAAAAAGTCGAAAATACCTGACAGAAGATCCAGACACGGACGGGAAATGTTTCTGCTCCTTCTTTCGGGAGTCTTGCTGTTCCAATGGGGAAAGATAGATGCTTTTGCAGCAGCAAAAGAGATTAAAACAGTAAATATCCGTGTTACATCCAAGCTGGAAGTAGGCAGCAAGCTTCCGGATATAAAACTGGAAACGACCACGGTTTCAGATGGAGAAGTGGCAGTAGATGCAAGTGGAGGTAAATACAGCGTTTCCGAGGCCGAATGGACGGATAAAAGCTCCAATGAACTGAAAGCTGCTGAAGAGCCTCAGATGAAAGTCACCCTGGAACCGGAAGATGTCAGTGAAGATTATTTTGTTTCCAGCTATAAAAAAGCGAATGTAAAGATCAGTGGGGGCACATTTGTGTCTGCCAGACGAGATGGAGATGAACTGGTAGTTACCCTGCGGGTAAAAGGGATCAAAGGAGACTATGCTGCTCCGGAAGATGCCTGGTGGAATGAAAAAAGCCTGGGACAGGCTAAATGGGAAAAGCCGGATAACACATCCGGTTATTACGAAGTGCAGCTTTACAGAGGAAAAACGAAAGTTTACAGCGTCTCCCAGACCAGTGCGGTTCAGTATAATTTTTATCCATATATGACAAAAACAGGAGAGTATACCTTTAAGGTACGCACGGTACCGGGAACGGATTCCCAAAAAAAATATGGTGGAAAAAGCGAATGGATAGAATCCGGGGAGCTTTCCATTACAGACCGGTATGTATCAGATGGTAAAGGACAGCAATCAAAAAATCCTTCTGCAAAGCGCGGAACCACAGATAAAGTAGGCTGGGTAAAAAAAGGCAATATATGGAATTACAGATTTCCGGATGGCTCTATATGCCGGGGTACATGGCAGTCGGTCAACGGATACTGGTATTATTTTGATGTCAATGGCACGATGCTCACCGGCTGGCAGAAGATGGCAAATGACTGGTATTACCTGTATGGTACCGGGGAAATGGCAACCGGATGGGCAAAGATCAATGGACAGTGGTATTACTTCTGGCCATTAACGGAAAATGGGCATACACAGGGAACCATGGCTTATGGAGGCTGGAAGATCATAGGGGCGGATTATTACTTTTTCAGGGAAGACGGCTCCTTATATACCGGCTGGCTGGAACAGAATGGTTCCTGGTATTACTTAAACACACTTGACAACAGCCTTCAGGGAGTCATGTTTACCGGCTGGCTGATCCGGGAAGGGAAAACTTATTTCCTGGATGCTGACGGAGTTATGGCTACCGGCTGGTATCAGGTTGACGGGAATTGGTATTATTTTTGGCCGGATTCAGGTGAAATGGCAAAAAACCAGTATATCAATGGATTTTATGTTAATGAGGACGGGATCTGGTACAGGTAAAGATATGTGAGGAATGGAAATGAAAATGATCAGAAAAATACTCCTTTGTGCCGGAACAGGACTGCTGCTTAGCACAGGAAGCTTACAGTCTGTGCCAGGGGGAATCTTTCATATGGATACAGCTTATGGGGCAGAGAGCAGCATCATCGAGACCATGAGTATTAAATTTAACACCACTTTTGGAGATCCGGAGGAAATACCACAGCCCCAGATCACCATCAGCGGATCAGGGGTATCCATTGGGGATATTTATTACAAAACAGAATATGAAAACTGGAAACCTGGTAAAAAGGTACGGATGGAGATCACTGTGGATGCTGCACAGGGAAAGTATTTCCCTGTGTCCCTTGGACGATCCAAATGCCGTGTGACCGGGGCTGATTTTGTATCGGCGAAAGCCCTGGATAATACCACCATGCAGGTAAAAGTGAACTATACGCCGGTCACTGTTCTGGGTGACACAGCTTTAGCAGGCTGGAGCTCATATGACTCAGAAAAGGCAGTGTGGAAGAAGGTAGACTATGCTCCGGGCTATACCCTGACTTTATATGGAAATGATAAAGTGGTGAAACGGATGACAGTTACAAGTAACTCTGTCAGCTTAAAGGAGTACATGACAGATCCGGACAAGATCTACTATTATCAGGTAAAAGCGGTTCCGGTTACGGCAGAACAGAAAAAATACTTAAAAGAAGGGGAATTTGTTACATCACAGGAACAGGATATGGATGACAGTGAGGAAGAGGAGAAAGAAAAAGAACATGCAGCAACTTCCCAGAGCTGCAGTACTGGTCCCGGCGTAGCAGGTTCTCTGAAGGGAGACAACTTTGTTATGCCGGATGGGACTCTGGCAGTCAATACCTGGAAGCTGGTGGGAGGTATATGGTACTACTTTAACGCAGAAGGAAACCGTACCAGGGGATGGTTTCTGTATGGTGGAAAATGGTATTATTTCGACGGAAATGGATGTATGAAGACCGGCTGGGTGGATACAGGAAACGGAAAATGGTATTACTTAAACCCGGATGGGGATATGAAGACCGGTTGGCTGTATGATAAAAATATCTGGTATTATCTAAATAACGATGGATCTATGGCAGTAAACTGTTCTCAGGACGGCTGGTACCTTGGAGCAGACGGCGCAGGCCGAAAGGAGTAAAAAATATGAGTTTAGCACCGATAACAGGAGATGGAGTAAAGTTAGCTGCACAGGCAGCGGATCAGACACAGAAGACAACACCGGTCCAGGAATTTCAGGGGATACTGAAAAATGGGCTGAATGCCATAAAAGAAGATATGGATTCTATTTTCGAAGAAGCTTCTGCTTTATATCAGATCCCTTCTAAACTTCTCAGGGCGGTGGCAAAGGCAGAATCAGGGTTTAATCCAAAGGCTGTATCCAAAGCAGGGGCTATGGGCGTGATGCAGCTGATGCCGGGAACAGCCCGTTCTCTTGGAGTAAGCGATCCTTACAATGCCAGACAAAATATCCTTGGAGGGGCAAAATACTTAAAACAAAATCTGGACCGGTTCGGAGGAGACGTAAGCCTTGCACTGGCAGCTTATAACGCAGGTCCGAACAGTGTGACCAAATACGGAGGCATCCCACCATATAAAGAAACCCAGAATTATGTAAAAAAGATCATGGCGGATTATACGGGAAACAATACGATCCTGGCAGGACGTACGGTGAGTACCGGAACATATGGGAAAACATCCGGCAGTACAGCAGTGAGCAGCCTTATCGGAAGTGGCCTTACAGGAAGCGGTCTGACAGCAGGCAGTCTTTTAGGCAGCTTTGCGGGAAATACCGATCTGTCCGGCGCCGGCAGCCTTGGTACACTTCTGGCAGCAGGAAAGGGAGAGAACCTTTCCGGGGAAGACTGGTCTAATATGGTGCAGATCCTCCGTCTTCAGATGATGATGAATATGGGTAAGGATACGGGTACGCTGATCTGACAGACAGATACCGGATTGCCGCGCGCTTTGCACTCCCGCAATTCCGGCCTTTTGACCCTGGTATCAATAAAATAAGGCATTTTGCCGATAATAAAAACAAATGGTTATTTGATGATATTCATAGAAGATACAAAGGAAGGTGAAACATCATGCAGGTGCAGAATAACATAGCATCCATAAATGCTGCCAGAAATCAGGGGATCGAAACAGGAAAGCTGAAAAAGTCCCTTGAAAAGCTGTCTTCCGGCTTTAAGATCGTCCGTGCAGGAGATGATGCAGCTGGACTGGCGATCTCGGAAGGTATGCGCAGCAGGATCAACAGCCTGAACCAGGCGATGAGAAACATTGATGACGGCATCGGACTTACCAATGTAGGAGATGGCGCTTTGACAGAGGTCCATTCCATGCTCCAGAGACTGAAGACTCTGGCTTTAAAATCTGCAAATGGAACTTACGATCAATCCAACAGGGAAACCTTGAACATGGAAAAAGACCATATCCTTGAGGAGATTGACAGGATTGGTTCTACCACTAAATTTGGAGGAATCTCCCTGTTTTCCAGGGCAGATGCCAATGCAATTACACCGGGCTGGCAGCCGCCAGAGCTGGACGATACGATCCCGCTCCAGATCGGCGGTTCTGCTCAGGATGGAGAAGTTCTGGATGTAGAACGCTATTATATAGGAAGCAAGGAACTACAGCTGGATCAGACAGATTTTTCCGATGTAAAAAAGGGACAAGAATCTGTGGGATACATTGAAAACGCGATAGAGGCTGTTTCTAAGGTCAGGGCATCCTTTGGAGCTGCTTATATGCATCTGGATCACACCCACAATAATTTAAGCGTTACAAGTGAAAACATGCAGGCGGCAGAAAGCCAGATCCGTGATACCAATATGGCAGAGGAGATCACAAAATACACCAGCAGTAACATCGTCCTACAGTCCTCTAATATGATGCTTACAAATGCAAATAATCTCCCTCGGACCATACTTGAACTTTTAAAATAAAAATGAAAGAAATAATGAAAAACAGGCTTATGTTTTTTTTACATAAGACGATATATATATGTGAAAAGAAAATTCTGCTGTTCCAGAAAGGGCCCTTGGGACAATGGAAGACAGAGGAAAGGAGTCCACTGCCATATTTTCTTTTATAAAAGGAGGAATTCATTATGGTAATTCAGCATAATATTGCAGCGATCAATTCTTACAGAAACTTAAGTGGCAACCAGAGTGCGCTGAGCAAAAACTTAGAGAAGCTGTCTTCCGGTTACAAGATCAACCGTGCAGGCGATGACGCAGCAGGTCTGGCTATTTCCGAGACCATGCGTTCTCAGATTGCCGGTTTGAACCAGGCTGTAAACAACGCAAACGATGCAGTTGGTCTGATCCAGACAGCAGAAGGTGCTATGACTGAGACTCATTCCATGCTTCAGCGTATGAAGACTCTGACTACCCAGGCAGCAAACGGTACTTATACCGACACTGCAAGAACAAACATCAAGGCAGAGATTGATGCACTGAACAGCGAGATCACCCGTATCGCTACTACTACAAAGTTTAACGGTGAGACACCATTAAATCCTAAGGCTGCTGGGCAGGGTAAGACTACGAACCTGACATTCTTCATCGGTGCTTCTTCAGATAAAACCAACGCGATGACAGTTGCTCAGAAGTCTATGACAGCAGCAGCATTAAAAGTCGATAAGATTGAGGTTAAAACTACAACTGCCGCATTCAAGGCAATGGCATCTGTAGACGCTGCAATTGAGGCAGTTTCTTCTTACCGTGCGACCCTCGGTGCTGCCCAGAACCGTCTGGAGCATACGGTAAACAACCTGAAGGTTACTTCTGAGAACATTACCTCTGCGGAAAGCCGTATCCGTGATACAGATATGGCAGATGAGATCACAGCTTATACAAAGAACAACATTCTTTTACAGGCTGCTCAGTCTATGCTTTCCCAGTCCAACGCTATGCCTCAGGGTGTCTTAAGCATGCTGCAGTAATCTTGAAATTGATTCTGCATCTTTTAGGGGATCTGCTTTATGCAGATTCCCCTTTTTTTAATATATTTTGGAACATAAAAAGAAGGTAACAGATGATGAAAAAAACCATCTCACAATGTATGATCGTAAAAAACGAAGAAAAAAATATCCGCCGTGCCCTTTCCTGGGGGAAGGATATCATGTGTGAACAGATCGTGGTAGATACAGGAAGCAGTGACCGTACGGTGGAGATAGCCAGGGAAATGGGGGCAAAGATATTTTTCTTTCCATGGATCAATGATTTTGCTGCTGCAAAAAATTTTGCCATTGACCAGGCAAAAGGAGACTGGATCGCCTTTCTTGATGCAGATGAAAGCTTTACTCCGGAGGATACAGCGAAGATTCCGGAGATATTGGAATATGTGGGAGACGATGTAGACGGTCTTTTGACAGGGATCGTAGATCTGGATGAAAATAACCATATCACAAGCGGCGGCACCATGATCCGATTCTTTGTAAACCGGCCGGACCTGCGCTATGTAGGAAAAATACATGAACACCTGGTCAGAAAAGGAAGATCCGGACTGCATCTGACAGATGCTACAGAGCAGCTGGCTTTTCTCCATACCGGATACCAGGAACAGGAGAAGAAGGATAAGTCCAAATTTGAAAGAAATCTGAACATCATCCTGGAGATCCTGAAGCAGGATCCTGAAAATTGTGATTATCTTGGATATCTGGGAGATACCTATTCTTCAGACGGAAAAAATGAAGAAGCATGGGATGCATACAAAAAGGCGGTGGCAGCCATGCCGGAAAAACTGGGGGTATATGATCAGCGAAGTTCTTATACCTATACAAACCTGTTAAGGGTCTCCCAGTGCCTGAAGGAACCGGAAGCCGAGGTGGAAGCTATTTACAAAGAAGCAGTGGAAAAGCTTCCGAAAGAGCCTGATTTTGACTGTGTTATGGGGGACTGGTACTGGAGAAAGGGGCAATATGAAAAAGCGGTACAGATGTATGAACTGGCTATAGCAAAGCTGGAAACCTATGGAACAGTGAACAGGGGGATCATTACCACTTCCATGCTGATCCAGATGTATGAGTGTCTGGGAGAAGGCTGCAGAAGGCTGGGGGATTACCAGAAAGCGGTCCGCTATTGTGTGATCGTACTGAATACTGACCACAAAGATATGAATGCGCTGCTGACTCTGATCAACTGTTTTACAGAGAGCAATGTCAGCGCAGAAGAGGTAGTCCAGTTTTTAGGGAAGATTTATGATTATTCTGATATAAAAGACAAGGTGATCCTTCTGCGGGTGGCTATGGCAATGGGCAGAAAGGATCTGGAGCGGATGTTCAGGGGAATCCTCCTTCCTCAGGAGAGGGAAGAGTTTGATGCAGCCATGGAAACGGCCCAGAGCGGGGCGCCACTGTCATAGACTTTTTTCAACTCTTCCATGAGAAGAGGAAGCTCCCATTCGCAGGTGCTGTTATCAAAGCTGTTAGGATCTGCGATAGAAACATTTCCGTCAGGAAGGAGTTTTGTGATCAGGACAAAGTGACCGTTTTGCGTCAGGCTTCCCTTACCCATAAGGGCGACCAGGATATGACCGGAAGCAAGAAGGGAAGCCGCGTTCTGGGGCGAATGGTCTGTTACAGATTCCACCTGAAAGCCATAGGCAGTAAGGACAGATGGGATCAGACTGTGATAGGAGCCGCTCTGGGGGGCATAATAGCCATTGGCAGCAGACCAGTCCGCGATCGTTACCGGGGTAATGGCTTCTCCGCCATTTGTGAAGCTGGAGATGAGCATGGCAGCAGCAGTAGGACCACATCCATACTGGAGCATGGGATCTGAACCGCCGTAGAGATAACTGCTCCAGCGGGTATCTCCCTGATTATAGTAGTACATCGGTCCCATACTGGTATCCAGGATGGCAGCATCATAAGAATTGCCATCTGATCCCGTCTGAGCCTCCATATGCAGGTTTTCTGCTTTTCCAAGGATCACAGGAGATGTATTTGCAGTCACAGAAGATGTATCTGCAGTCACAGAAGATGTATCTGGGATCCCCTGTGTCCTGGAAGTATCCTCTGAAAGCTCTGGTTGTTTTTGGATTTTTGGTTCTGGCTGGGTCTGCTTTTTAAGAAAGTCTTCCAGTTCATGAAATTTCTGGCCACTGGCAGTCTGTACAAAGGAAATAGCGGATCGTGCGTCTTTTATGACCTGGGAAGAAAAGCCTGGGCAAAAATAAAAGCTCAGGCTGGCAGTGATCACCGAAACTGTACCGGTAATGGAAAGTTGGATCATCGTTTTCGCAAGTTGGAACTGTTTCAAGGTTTTATTTATCTGTTTCTTTTGGTTCTTTAAAGTTCTATCTTTCATTTTTCATCCATTTATTTCTTATCCGTTAACGAAGGGATACACGGGCCAGGACAGTCTGACCAATGGTATTTAAAGGACACTGCTGGCATACAGCGCCGATCTTATGTGCCTCCATAGGCATGCCGTATACAACACAGCTGTTCTTGTCCTGTCCGATGGTATAGGCGCCGTTTTTGCGCATGCGCAAAAGACCGGCAGCTCCATCTGCTCCCATTCCTGTGAGAAGAACGCCGATGGCGTGTTCCCGCACATGTAATGCAACTGAGTCAAAAAGCACATCCACGGAAGGTCTGTGTCCGTTTACCTTTTCTCCTTCCTGTACACTGACTGCATAGGAGTTTCCAAGAGGTACCACACGCATCTGCAGACCTCCGGGAGCTAAAAGCATGAGACCTTTGCGGATCCGGTCCCCGTTTTTCGCCTCCCGTACTTCCATTTTGCAGATCCTGTTTAAGCGCTCTGCATACATAGCTGTAAAACCGGCAGGCATATGCTGGGTGATAACAACTCCGGGAGTATCTGCAGGAAAATTCTTTACTACCTCGAGAATGGCTTCTGTACCTCCGGTAGATGCCCCGATAGCGATCACGGTTTCAGGGGAAGCACCCAGAGGAATCTTTGGTTTCTGCAGGAAAGTATTTCTGGCAGGAGGTAAAGAAGAAACCTTGCGGATACCACCTGCCTGAGGGTCTGCAGGAACAGAAGGAAGGTGTACGTGGGAAGCAGCCGCTACCATGAGTTTGGAACGGAGCATAGAAAGAAAGATCTCTTTAGACAGTCCATTGGCTTCATCCGGTTTCCGTACAAAATCCACAGCTCCGGCTTCCAGGGCATCAAAAACCCTCAGGTTCAGGGAAGATACCAGGATCACCGGGATAGGGTGGACGGGAAGCAGCTGCTTTAAAAAATCAATGCCGGACATTCCCGGCATTTCAATATCCAGGGTAAGCATATCCGGCTGCAGCAGCGGGATCTTTTCCTGGGCGTCAAGGGCATTTACTGCATATCCTACAACCTGGAAGCGGTCATCCTCAGAGAGAGAACGGATCAGCCAGGTGCGGAACAAGGGTGAATCATCCACTACCATTAATTTTAATTTATGATCCATGATCATAACGCCTCCTTAATAAGATAAGTGTAACAACGTATGAGATAACCTACGGGATCAGATCTTTCGGTAAATAGCCGGTTCAATATAGGAAAACGGGCAGCTTTCCTTATCCAGGCTTTCAGAATGTCCGATAAATAAGTAGCCTCCCGGAGCGGTAGCATCATAAAAGCGCCTTACCAGTGCCGCCTTCGTAGGACGATCAAAATAGATCATCACGTTTCTGCAGAAGATCAGGTCAAACTTTTTGCGGAAATGGATGGGATCCATCAGGTTAAAGGAACGAAAGATCACATTTTTCCTTAAAGCATCTGAAACAGTATAGGTTTTATCTCCCATGGGAACAAAATAGCGTTCCTGCCAGGAAGGCGGAAGCTCTTTTAAGCTTTCAAGGGAATATCTGGGATCCATGGCAGAATCCAGAACACGCTGGGAAATGTCCGTAGCAAGGATACGGGTATCCCAGCTTCCGGGAAGGGCAGAAAAATATTCTTTCAGATACATAGAAATGTTATAAGGTTCTTCACCGGAGGAGCAGCCGGCACTCCAGATCGCAATAGAACGGTCCCGGGAATGCTTGTTTGCAAGCTCAGGAAGAATCTGCTTCTGGAGAAAGTCAAAATGTTCTTTTTCCCGCATAAAATAGGTATAGTTGGTAGTCAGCTTGTTTAACATAACAGAAACCATCTCAGGATCTTTACCTGAGATGATCTCATCTATGTATTCTGTAAAACTATGAAACCCTTTCTGCTGCAGCATATTAGTAAGACGGCTGGTGATCAGCTGTTTTTTGTGGCTCAGATTGATGCCATAGTGCTGTTGGATATAAGTGTAAAGACGGTTAAAATCCCCGTCACTTAATGTAAGCATTGTATGACCTCCTTTACAAAAAGATTCCGGGAGTACATTAAGAGCTGACCAGGGACTTGCAGTCAAAAGACATAAGCACAGTCCCATTTTCAAGTGTGATCATACCATCTAACAGCTTCTGTCTGCGTTTGATAGGGATCGGACGTACATCCTGAAGATCAATATCGATCACCTGCTGCACAGAATCCACAACGATGCATACAGGAAGATCGTCTACATTTAAAACGATAAAGCAGGTCTTACTGTTATATTCCAAAGCAGGCTTGCCCATATAGAGCCGTATATCTACTACCGGAAGGATCTGACCACGCAGATTGATGATTCCTTTAATATAATCAGGTACCAGTGGAAGATGAGTGATCGCACAGTCATTGATGATCTCCGTTACGTTATTGATACTTAAAAACAGAGTCATGTCTCCCGACTCAAAGGTAAGACAGCGTTCAACGGACTGGTTTTCAGCCGGTACGTCTGTCTGGATATTTGTTTCTGTTACTTCAGCCATTTTAAAACCTCCTGTTTACGCGTTCTCTACAGCTATGGAATATAAGCTGAGGATATCCAGAATGATGCTGATATTGCCATCACCCATAATGGTACAGCCGGTGATGCCGTGGTCTTTCAGGTTAAATTCACTGAGAAAAGCAGGAAGCGGCTTTACTACCACCTGCTGCTCGCCGATCAGATCATCTACAAACAGGCAGTAAGAACGGTCATTTGCTTCCACCCATAAAAGGATACCGTCTTCCATCTGGGTAACCTCAGTTGGAAGGTGATAGAAGGAATGGAGGCGGACGATAGGATAAAAATGGTCAACACGTTCTACCATTTCATTGCCATATTCATCTTTGATCACCTGATCTGCTTTTACCTTAAAGGACTGACGGATATTGGCGATAGGTATAGTAAAAATAGAATCACCTACCGTTACTTTCATTCCATCTACAATAGCCAGAGTCAGCGGGATCTTCATGGAAATCGTAGTTCCTTCACCGTAGGTACTGGATACAGAAACGATACCGCCTAAGGATTCTACATTTTTCTTTACAACATCCATTCCAACACCACGACCGGAATATTCAGTTACCGCTGTATTGGTGGAAAATCCGGGAAGCATGATCAGCCCCAGGATCTCCTTCTGGCTGTATTCAGAATCAGGCTTGGTCAGCATGTTCTTTGACCGGGCTTTTTCAAGAATCTTCTGGGGATCCATGCCATATCCGTCATCTTTAATGGAGATAACAACCTCACTGCTGGTATGGGAAGCGGAAAGTACGATCTCGCCCTGGGGATCCTTACCGGCAGCAATACGTTCCTGGGCTGTTTCTTCAATCCCATGATCCATGCTGTTACGCACGATATGCATGATAGGATCCTGTATATTGTCTACGATCGTCTTATCTACCTCTGTATCTTCACCTACAATGGTCAGACGGACGTCTTTTCCCAGGCTCTGCTTCATATCACGCACAATACGGTTCATTTTCTGGAACACGCCGGAAATCGGGACCATGCGTAAAGACATGGCAATATCCTGCAGATCATTGGTGAGTTTACGCAGCTGACGTGCAGATTTCATAAAATTATCCCTGTTGTCCCTTGGCAGCAGGTTTAATTCAGGGGAAGATGTGACCATGGATTCAGTGATCACGATCTCACCAACAATATCCATCAGGCTGTCCAGCTTCATCAGGTTGACGCTGATCAGATTCTGCTTGACCGGGGCATGGGAAAGCATAGGAGCTGCTTTCCCGGCAGCTGTATCTGTGGATGCAGGTGCTGGTGCCGTGGGTTTGGAAACAGATGCCTTTTTTTCCTCAGCTTTTGCAGGAGGAGCGGCTTTTGGGACATTTACAAGCTCATAAGATCGGATGTGGTTCTGGGTTTTTAAAATCCCTTCAGCCTTAGAAGCGTCTTCACTGGAGTCAAAAGCAAGGAAAAAACCATTTTCTGCGATCGTCTGGGAAGTATCCTGATCTGTTTCCATATCACTGGGGTAAAAACGGAAGTTTACATCACATTCCTTTACTGCATTTACGATCATATAAGCCCGCAGATTCTCCATTCCCACGCCTTCTTCCAGAAAAACATGGAAAAAGCAGGCTGCATCCTTATCATCAGGGAGAGAAGCAGGAGCTGCAGGTGCAGAAGCTGCAGCACCAGAAGCTGCAGGTGCAGCCTGTGAAGCTTCCGGCTGTGCAGGTGCAGCGCCGCTGATCTTCTTCAAAAAAGAATTGATCTCATTGGAGAACGCATCAATATCAGTAGAAAGAGGTACTCCCTGTTCTACTTTCTCGATTTCGCTTCTTAAATAATCCTCTGAACGGAACATCAGGTTGAAAAGCTCTTTCTTATGTTCAGGATCCAGAGTTTCGATTCCTTTATCACGGATATAAAAAAATACATCTTCAATATGATGGGCGATCGTGGAGATCGAATTAAATTCCATCATTGCAGAAGAGCCTTTGATCGTATGCATGATACGGAAGATCTCATTTACGTCATCGGTGGAAAAATCACCGTTTTTCTCATCAGCAACCAGCATTTCGTCTAACTGGTCTAAAAGATTGTTTTCTTCATAAAGGTATGTATCCAGAATACTGCTGTCCATACCACTGCTCATATTGTACACCGCCTTTTTTCATAATAATCAGAATAGTATTTCTTTTAACTTTATCGGCGGTGGTTGAAAATGGATAAGGGAAATTCAAAAAAGAAATAGTGAGTTGATAAAACAGTTATAAAAAAAAAGAAAACGCCGATAAAATTATACGTAATAGGAT
>ERZ773104.3949-NODE-3949-length-13213-cov-81.412753_pt1 | contig 13213 bp, 6 predicted proteins | sample MGYA00511920_ERZ773104 | MGnify/ENA primary metagenome ERZ773104 (study PRJEB29015, sample SAMEA2737857) | human gut metagenome | biome: human gut; feature: human-associated habitat; material: faeces | place: China | collected 2012 ...
TGCCCCCTTTCTTATTGTATCGGAACACCAGCACCAGCAGCACAGCCACCAGTGCGGGCAAACCTATCAGCAGCCACAGGCTGGGTGCGTCCGCGCCCGTGTGCGGCAGGGTAAAGCCCTTGCGGTTGTAAATGGTCAGGGCAATGTTGCACACGCCGTCGGCATCTGTGGTTTTCGCGCCAAACGCCGCGCCATCGCGTAGGCATTGCCCGTCCGCTTTCAGCGTAAATTCGATGGGCTCGCTCAGCAGGGTGTAGCCCGCGGCGGTTTTGGTTTCGGTCAGGCGGTACTCGCCGGGGGATAGGTCTGCAAAGGTAAGTTGACCTGTTCCCGCGCTTGCGCTGCCCGTCACGCCTGTGCCGATTGTTACAAATGTGGTGTTGTCATCGTTCAGCTTTTCCAGCTTGAACTCCACACCGCCCAGCAGGGGAGTGGTTGTACCGTCTATGCCCTTTTTGGTAAGCTTCAGGGCAAATTTCGGGTCGGTGCGCGTGTTGGTCAGGGTGATTTTGCCGGTTTCGCTGTCGGTTTCTTGCGATGCGGTGTAGGTGTATGTGCCAAGCGTAACCAGACCGTCTGCCTTATACTCGTCGCTATCGCTTGCACGCTCCACCACGCGGTACACATAGGTTTTGCCGCTGCTGACATCCGTCTTGTCCAGACGTTCAAACTTTTTCGTCCACGTTTTGGACATATAGTCGCATGTCAGGTCGACAGGGTTCGTTGCGTCTTTCCACTGGCCGCTTGTGTCATCCACACGGTGGCGCTGCAGCTTGACCCAGATCGCATTCGGCAGGTTGTCGGTCAGCGGCTTGTTGTCTGCATCCAGCCACTTCTTTTCCACCGTAATATCTATCAATTGGCGTGCCGTGTTGGTAAAGGTGGCGGTGACGGGTTTCGTTTCGTCGTCGGTAACCGTGCCGCGCACGCCATTGTCCACCACATTGTACTGTGCGTCAGTGGCTGTACAGTGTACGCTTTGCAGGCTGCTGCCATCGGCGGGCGTTTCTTCCACTACCTGGAAGCGTGTGCCAATGGGGATGCCGGTAATTTCCCAGTTTCCGTTAACTGGAATGGTTTTGGTCATTGTTACGCCGTCCGCGCCGCCCAAGCCGATACCGCCAACGTTGCTGAAGATGACGGTAAATTCGTAGCTGCCTTCCAGCTTTTTTTCGCCGTTCGCCTGTTTCTTTTCAATTACCAGCGTACCGACCTTGACGGTGTTAATGAACCTGACCTTCAATTTGGGGAATTCTTCTTCCGGCGCGGCGTAACTGCGGAACACCAGCGTCTTTGCGTCTGGCTTGGTGCCGTTGTAGCTGTTGTCTGTTGATGTGGTGTCCGCCGCTTCGGTTCTGCCGTCCTCCGGCTTTGTGCTGTCGCCTTGCAGCGGGAGGGGGGATGCGGCGTTTACAGACGAACTTTCCCCCGCTGTGTTGACCAACGTCCCGTTCTCGTACACCTCCCAGTGGGTGTCGTACAAGTTGGTGTTTTCCGTCTCTTGCAGCGAGATATAACTGCCACGGCGGAACTGGTCCGTAAAGGTCACGGTTTCGCCGTCTTGCAAATCAAACGTGCCATCGGTGTCCACCGCCTGCGTGCCGCTGCCCGCTACGCTGGACGTAAATATCGCGCCGCTGGCGGGCTTCAAGGTATTGCTTTCCGCCGTGTCATAGTCCGGGATATCCGCTTGCTCTACCGAGAAGCCCACCGTTTTGTTTGCCACGGGCTTGGCGGTAAAAACAAAATTGCGGAAGTAAACCGTACGCTCGTAGTCATCGCCAATGCGGATTTCTGTGAGTTTGGTCAGGTCAAAGCCATCGTCCTGTGGCATTTTGCTCAGCTGCAGCTTGACCGTGACCCATTGGTTGTTTTGCATCACAACGCTGCCGCTGAGCATGGTGTTCAGATAGGACTTTTGGCCGTTAGTCAAATCGCAGCCCATCTGGTTGTCCTTGTCGTCCTCCAAGGTCAGATACAGGTAGTTGGTGGACAGAATGCCGTCACTGTCCCCGCCCACGGCGTAAACGTCAAAGGACAGATAGTCGCGGTTTTTGATGTCGAGCGCGGAATTCAGCGTCATAGTGCCGTAGCGCAGGTTGCGGTGTTCGCTGCCTTTATCATACCCTTGGGCGTACCATTTTACGGTTTTAGCTTTATCTTCATCGCTGTCGCTGCTGGACGGAGTTACACCTTGTTCCATGATTGTATGGTCAGTAGCGCTGCTGCTGGCGGTGAAATTGCTGCCGACTTTCACGGGTTTGGGGGTGCTGTCATCAATTGTTTTCGGGCCGTAATGCGTAGCCAAGTTTTGCAGGGTAAAGGTAAAGAGCTTTTGATCTTTAAATAAATCTTTGAACGCGTCGTTTACCTTGTCGACATTGACCTCCTTTTCAACCTGCAATTCGTTGCTGTCGGGGAAGTTGAACGCCACCGCCATGTTGGAGTCCCACATACCGCGCTCCATATAAAACATGGTCAGGGTGTGGGTGGTGCGGTCTTTGTCTAATGGGATGGCTTTGCTTGTCGTCTTGGTGAACGTGATAGGGGTCTGGTTGAAGTAGACGGTTTTGTTTTTGGCATCAGTCGTGTAGACCATGGGGTCTTTTGTGTCGGTGTTCTTGTTGGAACTGACGTAGGGGGTTACGGTGTTGTCCTTGCCAAATTCCAGCAGACCGGACGCTTTGCCGTGCGCACCGCCGACATCCAGAACCAACTTGCCGTCAATGTAGACCCACACGTCATCGTCACCGGAGAAGAAGAACTTGATGGGGACTTTGGTGTTGGAATCATTACCTGCAACGACCTGACCGTCGTCTGTAAGCGTAAAGTCAAATTGCAGCTTGGCGCCAAAGCCGTAGTTGTATTGGGACGCCCCGACTGTGGAAACTGTTTGGTTAAACGGGAAAAAGCCGTGTGATGCATTAATGTTTTTTGAGTTGGCGTGCGTGGTGGGTTTGCCCTCACCATCTATGGGGGATTCCAGATAATACTTGCCGTCGCCCTTATCCTGCTTCAGATACAGCGAGGCTTTGCTGCTGTCGTAGTACCAATATTCGGCGTATTGTTCTGGGTCGTTTGGGTTGGTACTGCTCTTAAAAACGGCGTCCTTTGTGAACGGGAAGGAAACATCCTTATACACCTTGCCCAGCACGGTGTTAAAGCTGTTTTTGCCTTGCAAGAATGCTTCATCAAAGTGCGGGTCAACCAGCGCATTTGTTGTGATGGAATCCTTGGCTCTTAACAGCGGCAGACCGTTTGCCGAACCGTCAGAAGTCTTGCTTTCTACAAGACCTTGGAAGGTGCGGGAGTAATCACCTTCAATCTTTTTCCCCATATCGTCATAGGTGGAGTTGTTTACCGCCATAAAGGTGTTGTATAATGCCCTTTGGGCTGGATCGCCGTTTGGATCGCCCCAGCCACACAGATTCATACCACCGGCAACAGTCGCGAAAAGCGCCCCGCTAGTCGGTTCGAAATGCCCGGTGTAAAGCGGGTATTTGACATTTTTGTTTTTCGTGTAAGCACTGCTGAGGGCGCGGTCAAACTGCTCAAAAGTGACAAACCCGCGTTGGGAACCGCCGTCAACAGTCGGGGCACTGTCACGATTCAAGCCGTTCAACTCGTAGTCGGTGTAGTAATCGTACAGGGTGCTGGTGATATACTTTGTACCCGCCTGTTGGGTGAACTTGCCGCTGTTATCAATGTCCACAATGGTCGCGCTTTTGCCGCTTTCGGCATCGTGGAGGGAGTCTTTCTCGCCCCAGTAGCCGCCGCGGAAAACGGTGCCTTGCGAGTAAGCCGAAGGGTCGCCATCGTCGGCAAAGAAGCAGGGTTCTTGCAGGGCTGGGGGGGATTTCTGCCGTGCTGTACTTTCTGGTCTTGTTGTCTTTTGCGGGGGCGTTTTGGTTATCCGTTGCGGAGAATTGCACCGCGGTGTAAGTTTTTCCATCGCCGGGAATCTCGCAAGACCACAGCTTGCGGTCGGGAGTGGTGGGGTCGGCTGTTACCAACGTCATCTCCTTCGAAGTGACATAGTTCTCTGAATCCGTCAGGAAGCAGTACATGGTTTCGCCGTCGCCCATGGCGGACTGCTGTAAACCTTCGCCCTCATAACTGTACGCGGACAGCGTGGCGTCAAAGTAAATCTTTTTGCCCGCGGTAAGCAAATCACCGCCCGCGCTTGCCCAGGTGCTTGTGGTATCGTTGTAGACATAGCAATTTGCCGCTGTTAAGTCCAGTTTCTGGGCGTCCGCGTAGTGGGATGTGGTGAAGTCTGTGGTGAAATCATACAGGGCGCTTTGGCCATTGTTCCAAGTAAACTGCACAAACCGCGACTCATTGTTGGGGATCCGGATCTGTAGCGCGGCAAGTTTGCCCGCATCCACCGTGCCGATCGTTTGGCTGCCGGTTGGTTCCGGGGCGCCGTTTTCCAGCTTGTAAAATGTTGCGGTTACGTCGGTAAGCGCAGTGCCGCTTGCATTTTTGAAGTAAAGCGGCATATCCTTGTAATAGTACTCCACGCGCGTCCATTGGGCGGGGTCAAATGCTTTGCCTCGGTTACTGCCTTTATTACCGTCAAACATTTGCCCGGCAATTTTGTCAATGGCTGTTTCTTTTTTAAAACCATTGCCGTTGTCATCGCCTGATTCTCCGCCAAAGGCAAAGAATTGATCTTTAAAAACAGTGCCATCAAAATACTGGAAAATCAGTCGATAAAACCCACCCGCTGAATAATCAGCCTGATTCAGTGTAACGCTGTATATCTTGCGACCATCGGTTGTTGTCGTTCCAGTGTCAACCATATCCTTGTCCAAGCCGCTGTCGTCCAGCTTATGGGCATACAAATGAACCCGATAGGAATCTCGGAATATTGTATTATCAACCGCAAAATAAATGGTTGTCGTAGCCGGGATAAAGCCCGTCGATACACTCGTGTCCGCTATCGTATCAGGTGTGTTCGCGTCATCGTTGTCAGGCGAATCATCCGCAGGTATAGTATCTTCTTCGTTGGGGTTGTCCCCGTCAGCAAAAAGAACATCTTGCTCTGTGTTGGTTTTTGCCGCCGTGGTTTCCTCTGCGTTGATGGCATGGTTTGGCGCGGCAGCCGTATCGGAAGTGTCCGCAGAGGTTTTGTTCGTCAAGGCTGGGTCGGCAGGGGCGGTGTCCGTATCGGCGGCGGGAGTCTGATTTTCTGCCGCTTCCTGGGTTTTGCCGTCATTGTTCGGAACCGCTGCTGTATTGTTTACCGTGTCTCCTGCTTCTGTTTCCGGCTCGTTCGCAGTGGGCGGGGTATCTCCTTCATCCGGAATCGTTTCCAAGTCGAATACAATAGGCTCTTGCGCAGGTTCTACACCCTCGCTTGACGTGTCTGCGGCAGGAATGGTCGGAATCGTTTCCGAACCTGCGTCAAAAAATAAAGCCCCATCCTCAGCTGCATAAACCGGCAGAGCCATACCGACCAGCAGGCACAGGGCGGCGAGCAGTGCTGCCGCACGGTGTAGGATAGAAAATGCTTTCGTCATTTGCTTCGACTCCTTTTCTATATATGTGTATATGTGTGTTCTCACGATATATCGGGGGAACGCGCGCCATTCGGCGCGATTTTATGCGCTGCGCACATCTGGCACGGGAACGGACTTTTCCACAAGCTGAGCTGTATTTACAGTCTTTTTTGAGAATATAATCCGATGTGCAAACATTTGCGCTTGCGTCGGGAAAAGTAAGACACGGTATGTTTGTTGTGTGCCTTTTTATTTATAAGGAACAGTATAATACTTTGGGATGAAAATTTCAATACGGCTACATTCAAGCAAGTGATTTTTTGGCAGATTGCAAAATTTTGACTTGTCGAATTCGTCACAATGACAAGCGCTTTCGGCAGCTATTATACACACCGCCCAGCACTTGTTAGAGTTTTGCTGATGTTTTTGCGCAACTGTTGCGCAAAAACCGCCACAAAAAAGCGTAAACACAACACAAATTCAACGGGAATGTCCGTGAATTTGGTCGTGTGTGTGCTTGCGGTTTTATCCTTATCCGGAGCCCAAAAGGGCAGGGGGTCAGCTTATGAGGCACACCAATGTTCAAGCTGAAGATGGAATCTTATATCTTCCCTGAGTATGCAGACTGTCAAAAAACTCTTGTAGGGGCGAGCATTGCTCGCCCGTGCCCGTTTGCCTGTGAAAAAAACTTACCCGGAAAAGGCGTTGCTGCGCCAAGTTGGCGGGCGACCAATGGTCGCCCCTAGATATTCAATAGGCCACGAATGTGATTTTTTGACACGCCGGAGTATGAGCAGGAGCTGACAAGCAAGTTGCGGTGGCCGCATAAAAAGGCGCACGGCAAACACACCCGGGCAAGGACTGCGCTTGCCGGGAACAGCATGTGAGAGGTGTCCCTTGCGCTATAGGACACCCGGCAAAAGGGCGCACCTCGCCACTGGTCGGAGCCTTTGGGGGCGGAAGGCTTTACCCGCCAATGGCATCCTCGACCACGTCCAGCAGGTGGCAGGGGTCGAGCTGGGCGGCGGTGCAGCGGCGTGCGAGGGCCTCGACGAAGGCGCGGTCCAACGATACGTCGGAGATAAACTGTACGACCTGATGGCAGCCGCGGAGGTCCCGCGCGGCCAGAATGCCGTAGGTAGTGTAGGGCCCGAGCTCGGGCGCGGAGAGCTTTTGACAGACAACGCGATAGGTATACACGATTTTCACCCACTCCTGCTATGTTACATAACAAAATATATTGACAAAAAATGGTAACTAGAGTAAAATTACGGTAGTGTTAGTGTACTTATGGATGCCGCCCTTCACAATATAGCATATCCCGGTGTGCAAAGTACACAACCAGTGCCGGGAATTTTGGCGGCGCATTTTGCACCGCCGCTTTGCTGTTTTTCCGGCGGTGAATCGCGTTTTGAGGGGAGAGAAGATGTTATGTCCGCATATCGATGCCGTGTGGCAGAAGCAATGACCGCTGCGAGGGAGGCGGCGGGTGTTTCACAGCGGGAACTGGCAGACCGCCTGGGCCGGGATAAGCGCACGATCCAGAAATGGGAAAAGGGCGAGATGAAGATTGCGCTTGAGGATTTTCTGGCCGTCTTTGATGCGCTAAAAGTGCAGGTGGAGCCGTACTCCAAATGGATTCGGCACCCAGAGCTTTTCCTCAATGGACTGTCGGACATCCTGCAATACTCCACCGATAAAAAGCGCAAGGCACTGGGGGATTTCTACCGCTGCCAGGCGTCGCCCATGGAGGTCGAGCAGGAATATTACTTTCTGTTTGCTGACCACGGCAGCGACTACCACGGCATGTACCAGCAGTGGATGGCCAACCTGCTGACACCGCTGCGGGATCGCCGCCGCATCTGTGCCCAGATTATTGAGAATTATAACGAGGCCCTTGCCACCGGGACCATCACCGACCCGGACGCGCCCCAGCCCAACATGGAGGTCCTGCAGGCCTGCTATGAGGCCATTGGCCAGAGCATCCAGAGCGGCGCCAACGGCTACACGATGCTGAGCCTTGATTTGAACCGCTGACAAAAGCATAAACCTGCCGCCCCCTGCGTACACTCTGCGCAGGGGGCTTTGTTATGGCTGCACTTGTACAAAGGATTCGGGCGCGGGCGGCATCGCTGCCGACATTCGACATACCGTTTCTGCTGATCTTGCTGCTGTTGTTGAGCTACGGGCTCATCATGCTGTTCTCCGCGGGGTACGCGGTGGCGCTCTACCGCCGCGGCGACGCCTACACCTACATCCGCCCGCAGCTGCTGTTTGCGGCGCTGGGCGTGCTGGCTATGTACGCGGCCAGCCTGGTGGACTACCACGTCTGGCACAGGCTGGCCTGGCCGATGCTGGGGATCTCGCTGCTTTTGCTTGCCATCGTGCTTTTCATGCCGGAGTACAACGGCTGCAAGCGGTGGATCGTGCTGCCGGGGCTGGGCACGCTGCAGCCCAGTGAAATCGCAAAATTCTCGATTGTGCTGGTGTTCTCGCATATCATCTCACTGAACCACGACAGGATGAAGTCGTTTTCCACAGGCGTTGTGCCGTTCGCGTTGATTCTGGGGGTCGTCACGGTGCTTATGCTGCTGGAGCCGCACCTGTCCGGCACGTTGCTGATCCTGTCCATCGGCGCGGTGCTGATGTTTGTGGGCGGCACAGGGCTGCACTGGTTCGGGCTGGCCGGGGGGCTGGGCGCGGCGGCCATTGCGGCGGCGGTCATTGCACTGCCGGAGCTGGTGCCCTACGCCACGGACCGGCTCGCGTCGTGGCGCGACCCCTTTGCCGACCCGCTGGGCGAAGGTCACCAGACGATCCAGAGCCTCTACGCCATCGCGTCGGGCGGGCTGGCCGGGCTGGGGCTGGGCAACAGCCGACAGAAATATCTGTACGTGCCGGAGCCGCAGAACGACTTTATTTTTTCGATTTTGTGTGAGGAGCTTGGTTTTATTGGGGCGGCGCTGGTCGTGGCGCTGTTTTTGCTGCTGCTCTTGCGCGGCATGTCGATTGCGGTGCGCGCGCGGGATAAGTTCGGCGCACTGCTCGTCGTCGGGTTCGTCGTGCAGGTCACGCTGCAGGCGATTCTGAACATGGCCGTTGTGACGAACACGATCCCGAACACCGGCATCAGCCTGCCGTTTTTCTCGTCGGGCGGCACCAGCTTATTGATGCTGCTGGGGGAGATGGGCATCGTGCTGTCGGTGTCCAGGCAGACGGATATGGTGTAGGGAACATTCCCTTGGCCAACTCTGCGAGGGAGGCAAGGACGTCCCAACATTTGTTCAACCTTTTTTCACACTCCCACCGTTGCAACGGCGGGAGTTTTGTTTTATAATTAAACTGTATTTTTGTGTGAAAGGGGTGCCGCATGGCAAAACCACAAAACCAAAAACCACCCTTTGCCCTGCGGGCGCTGGCGGCATTCACCGTGACGCTGGCGGCGCTTTTTGTGCTGCTGCTGGCGGCCTACGCCCTGCCCGGGGAGCCGGTGCGGGACCATGTCTACGACTCAGCGGTGAAAATCGCCGGTGAGGGGCTGTACCCGGAATATCTGAACTTCAAGCTGTTCCAGATGGACAACTACACCGACACGATCATGCTGACCGAGGCCGCGTCCGCCGACGAGGCCCCGCCGCTGACCGCCATGATGACGAATACGGCCTACAACGTCGATAACTTTGAGACGCTGGCCGACGACCTGCAATGGTACATAGAAAGGGACTGGGCCGCGGGCGCACAGCGCACCGACGCGCCCGCGCTTGTGCCGTTCTCCTACGCGCGGTACTGGCACGGCTACCTGATCTGGCTGCGCCCGTTGCTGCTGGTCACCGACATCACCGGCGTGCGCGTGGTGCAGTATCTGGTGCTGACGGCGCTGTTTGCCGCGGTGGCGGTGCTGCTGCGCCGCCGCTGCGGGCTGCGGGCCGCGGTGTGGTTCGCGGTCAGTCAGCTGCTGGTCACGGCGTTCTGGGCACCGCATCAGGTACAGTTTTTCACCTGCTTTGCCGTTGCCTACGCGGGCTGCGTCTGGGTGCTGGCCAAGCCCCGCCGCAGCGATGATGTCTGCCTGGCACTGCTGGTTCTTGGCGTTGTGACGTCGTTCTGCGACCTGCTCGTCACGCCGGTCCTGACCCTTGGCCTGCCGCTTGTCTGCTGGCTGCTTGAGCCGCAGCAGCGCCTGCGGGCCGGCACAAGGCAGTGCGGCATCGTTGTGGGCGGCAGCCTGACGTGGGGCGTCGGCTACCTGCTCTGTTGGGCATCCAAATGGGTGCTGGCCGGGCTTGTCACCGGGCAGAACGTTATCGCCGACGCGCTGCATCAGGTGGGCGTGCGCACTGCCGCCGACAGCTGGCACGGCATGGAATTGACTTGGAGTAATATTTTACATTTTGTATACACGACGCTGGCGGGCAAACACCTGTTCTGGCCGCTGGTGCTGGCTGTCGTTCTGCTTCTGGCGCTGTTTGCGGCCAGCATCCGGGACAGGCAGCAGCTCGCACGCGCACTGCCGCTGGGGCTCTGCGCGCTGATGACCCCGGCGTGGTTCATCGTGCTGCGCACCCACAGCATCCAGCACGGCTGGTTCACCTGGCGCGCACTGGGACTGACCGTCTTTGCAGGGCTGGCGTTTTTGTATTATTGTTGTGATGTGCGGCAAATCGCCAAACGCTTAAAACGCACGTAATATATCAGCCTGTCGAAAAAGGTGTGCTCACCCCTTGGCCCCCTCGCAGAGGGAGGTTTTTCGACACGCTGAATATATGTAGGGGCGGCCATTGCCCCCTACACAACAGGATTATAGGTAAGGCAACAACAGGGGAAAGTAAAAATATGAACGAACTGAAAACGAAAACCGAAAAAACAACCGATGGAGCGCTAAAAAGGAACCCGTGGCGGCGCCTGCCCAAGGGTGGCAAAATCGCGGTCATTGTTGTCGGCATTCTGGCCGTGCTGGCTGTGCTGGCGGCCCTTTATGTCAACGGCAAGCTCGACCTGCTGCGCTATGATGACGGCAGCGTCAGCGAGATGGGTGAGATCGGCGCGGACGAGGACCAGGACCTGGACGGAACCGGCCTGACCCACACCGAAAGCGAGATGACAATGCCCGAGGGCAGCCCGTTCTCTGACGACAACGTGCTGAACATCCTGCTCATCGGCACCGACGAGCGCACCGAGGCCGTCAACGACGCCGATGCCTTCACCCACCTGAACCAGCTCGACGGCACGGAGGACACCACCGAGTTCAGCGACGACGCGCGCTCCGACAGCATGATCTTGGTCTCGCTCGACATCAAGGATCACGTCATCCGGCTGGTCTCCATCGAGCGCGGCACCGGCGTGCCGATTCTGCTGGACGGCTATGAGGGCCAGTACGACTGGATCACCCACACTTTCCGCTACGGCGGCGCAAAGCTGACAATGAAAACCATCGAGGACTGCTTCAACGTGCAGGTAGACCACTACGTCCGCGTCAACTTCAACTCCTTCGTCCAGATCGTGGATGCCGTCGGCGGCGTAGACCTTGATATTACCGAGATGGAGGCCAAGGCCCTGAACTGGGAGGTCCCCTCCAACTCGATGCTGATCGTCAACCACGTTGACCCGGGCCCCAACCACTTTGACGGCTACACGGCGCTGCAATACGCCCGTCTGCGCAAGATCGACAACGACTGGAAGCGCGTCGAACGCCAGCGCACCGTCATTAAGGCCGTGCTGGATCAGGTGCAGAACGCCAGCGTCATGGAGCTGGACAACCTGCTCAACACCATTCTGCCGCTGATCCAGACGAACTTTACCAAGTCCGAGATCGCCGCGCTGCTCGTGCAGCTGCCGGGCTTTTTGGGCTGCGATGTGCAGCAGATGTCCATGCCGCTGCAGGGCACCTACGGCATCCGCACGGGCATGGATGACCGCCTGATGTACGACCCAGACTGGGTCGTGAACATTAAGGCATTGCAGGACTTTTTGTACAATGATAAGACCGCCGAGGAGGTCATTGCCGCCACGCCGGAGACCGCCGCCGCCGAGGCCGCGGGCGAGCTGGTCATTGCGACCCGCGAGAGCGCCGACGTGACCAACCCCGTGGAGGAGTACAATAGTAAGTATCTGCACCGCATTGATATGACTTATGCGCTCGATGCGTCGGACTTCGGCAGCGACGAGTACCGCGTCTTTGTGGCCGACACCGACAACCTGCGCGGCAATGAGCTGCGCGGTGCGCTGATCGACAAGCTGTACAGCGCGGGCGTGCGGGTCGTGGCCGTGCCGGACGGCGCCGCCGCGGGCGTGCTGCTGGACAACTATCTGCAGACCGGCAATACCGGGAGCCTGAACAGCTACCTGTCCGTGCTGCCCGCCGACCGGCGCGACAGCGCCCGCACCCTGTGGGAGCACGTCCGCACGCGCTACCCCGGTGTTTTCCACGCCGCGGGTCTGGGGGCAGATGCCCGCAGTGCGACAGTGGGCAAAGCGCTGACCGTGCTGGCCAATGCGAGCCACAACACGCCCGAGACAGAGATCGCCGAGGCTGTGCAGGTCATGCGCAGCGGCACGACCAGCAATGCCGTCTACTGGTTCAAGACGGCGATGGCCAAATATCCGCGCCAGATGGAGCGGTTCTTCGGCAGCAGTTACGCCGCCGTGTCCCGCCTGTACTACGCCATGCAGGGCACGCTGAACGTCGCGGACGACAGTGAGCTGCCGACCTACGACGCGAAGCAGCTGCTGAAAACCTATAAGAAGGACGGCATCCTGATCTTTACCGACGAGGCCAGCGCCCTGATGACCGAGGGCAGCATGGCGTCCGAGCTGCAGGCGCAGCTGGATAAGCAGAAATACGGCGAGGACGAGGACCCGCAGCGCGTCTGCGCCATTGGCGCAGTCTACGGCACCTGGAGCAACGCCGGCAGCTTTACGCCCGACGATACCGAGACCGCCTGGGACGCCGACAGCCTGACCGAGTACCTGGGCAGCGACGCCCTGCGCGGAAAAGATATGCTGCTGGCGCTGGACGGCGAGGACAGCCCCTACCTGACGGAGAACTGCCTGCTGAAGGACACCGACACCCCCGTGGCCGAACAGGTGCAAAAACTGTTTGTGCTGGATAAAAACAACATGGCGTCGCCGGAATCCGCAGAATCTGAATAAATTTTGAAATTGGGTGTTGACAATCACGCCCGTGTGTGGTATAAATGCTTTAAACCAATGAAGCGAAAGTAAAGCACACAGCGCAGTTACAGAGAGTCCCCGATGCTGGGAAGGGGATACAGAGCGGGTCTGCATAATGGTTCGCGGAGGGCACGGGGAAACGGGCATGGCCCGCAGTATCCGTTGACGGGCAGCTCCCGTTACAGAGCAGGGGAATGTTGGTTCCCTACAGAGTGGCCGTGATTGTATAGTAAGCACGGCAAGCAAGGTGGCACCACAGATTTGTTTTATCTGCCCTTGCACAGGAGAAGTTCTGTGCAAGGGCAGTTTTGTTTTTGACAATTGGGGGAGAGGGAACATGAACCTGATGAAAGAGCGATGGCAAGCCTGAATTTGTAAAACTGGATGGCCCGGAACGCACCGGGCACTATAGGGGCAATGACCGCCCCTACAAACCTGACATTCACTACAATTTACAAATTAAGGAGAATTTACCATGAAAAAGTTTGTTGCTGTTCTGTCCGCCGCCGCCATGATGACCAGCCTGGCCGCCTGCGGCT
>ERZ773104.3958-NODE-3958-length-13188-cov-7.954847_pt1 | contig 13188 bp, 14 predicted proteins | sample MGYA00511920_ERZ773104 | MGnify/ENA primary metagenome ERZ773104 (study PRJEB29015, sample SAMEA2737857) | human gut metagenome | biome: human gut; feature: human-associated habitat; material: faeces | place: China | collected 2012 ...
GGCCCGTACCGTCTGGCCGGGCAGGGAGCCCGCGACGAAAATGACAGGCCCTCCGTCCTCGGGGCGGTGCAGGCCGCGGCCATCGTGGCTCAGGGCGTCGATGCGGCAAACGATCTCATCGGTCATGGCGGAACAGGGGGTTGGAGTGGCGGGGAGCAGGCCGGAGGGGCCTGCGGCACGATGATCTTTCTTGTAGCGGCTTTGCCCCGGGCTGGCAATGTACGGGAAGGGCGGCGGGATGGTGCCCCCGCACCCCCGCGCGACGGCAAAAGCGCGCCCGGCGCGGAAAAAATCCGGCGGCAGGCAAAAAAGCATTGCCTCCCGTCACTTCCTGTGCTATGCAACGCAACTGGCCTACGCCTCTGTCTGGCCCCGACTACCGCGCGTCCCACCACTGGATGCGTGGCCTGTGGCGCGGCCAAGAACAAAAATCACTTGACTTTTCTTGTAGCATGAGGCAAACAGGCCTCTCTCTTTTCGGAGGTTTAAGAGCATGTACGCTATTATTGAAACGGGCGGCAAACAGTACCGCGTCGAAGAAGGTTCCAAGATCGTTGTGGAAAAGCTCGCTGGCGAAGCCGGCAGCGAAATCAAGCTGGACAAGGTGCTGATGCTTGGCGGCGCCGACGTGAAAGTGGGCGCTCCCTATGTGGAAAACGCTGCCGTGACCGCCGAAGTGGTGGAACAGGGCCGCGGCGCCAAGGTCATGGTGTTCAAGCGCTGGCGTCGTAACGACTCGCGCAAGCTGCGCGGTCATCGTCAGGACTGCACCACCATCCGCGTCAAAAGCATTAACGGCTAGCTTGGCGGCGTGTCCCCACGGGGACGCACGGCAATCTGCCTTGTAAGGAGTATACCATGGCTCATAAGAAAGCAGGCGGCTCTTCGCGTAACGGCCGCGACAGTGCGGGCCAAAGACGCGGCGTGAAGCGCTTTGGCGGCCAGAACGTGCTGGCTGGCAACATCATCGTGCGTCAGCTCGGCACCAAAATCTATCCCGGCACCAACGTGGGCATGGGCAGGGACTACACCCTGTTCGCCAAGGTTGACGGCGTGGTGCGTTTTGAAAAGTACATCCGCAAGCGTCGCGTGCTCACCCGCGTGCATGTGGAAGCCCCCGTTGCCGAATAACGGCGCGGCAAGGCGTGATTTTTGAAGGGAAGAGGCCGCAGGGCTTCTTCCCTTTTTTGCTTTTTTCAGGCCCCTGCGGCCTGCGGTACGCCCGCAAGGCGTCCCGAAGATCAGGGTGGTGACACCCGGGAGATTTTTCATGCGTTTTGTTGACGAAGCTACTATCCAGGTCCGGGCCGGCAAGGGCGGCCACGGTTGCGTGTCTTTCCGGCGTGAAAAGTTCGTGCCCCGCGGCGGACCGGACGGCGGTGACGGCGGCAAGGGCGGTTCCGTCATCCTCAAGGCGGACAGCCGCCTGCTTTCCCTTTACGACTTCCGCCTCAAGCGCCAGTACGAGGCCCGCAACGGCCAGCCCGGCATGGGCAGCCAGTGCAACGGCCGCAAGGGCGAAGACCTCATCCTGGGCCTGCCCGTGGGCACGCTGGTCTATGCCCGTGACGAGATGGGCGAGGAATACCTGCTGGCCGACCTGCGCGAGCCCGACATGGAAGTGGTGGCCGCCCAGGGCGGTCGCGGCGGCATGGGCAACGAACATTTCAAGACGTCCACCATGCGCGCCCCGCGTTTCGCCCAGCCCGGCGAGCCCGGCGAGGAACGCGAACTGCGCCTGGAACTGAAGATCCTGGCCGATGCCGGCCTGCTGGGCCTGCCCAATGCGGGCAAGTCCACCTTCATCTCGCAGGTCTCGGCGGCGCGGCCCAAGATCGCGGCCTATCCCTTCACCACCCTGACCCCCAATCTGGGCGTCATGATCGACGAATACGATCCTGACCGCCGCATGGTCATCGCCGACATCCCCGGCCTCATCGAGGGCGCTCACGAAGGCCAGGGCTTGGGCCATCGCTTCCTCAAGCATGTGGAGCGTACCCGCTTCCTGGTGCACATCCTCAGCATCGAGGACGTGAGCGACGACAATCCCTGGGCCGGTTTCGAGCTCATCAACGAGGAGCTGCGCCGCTTTGACCCCGAACTGGCCGAACGCCGCCAGATCGAAGTGGTCAACAAGATCGACCTGGTGGATGAAGAGCGTCTGGAAGAGCTGCGGGACCGCGCCCGCGCCGACGGCCGCGAGGTCTTCTTCATCTCCGCCCGCGACGGCATCGGCATCGAGGATCTGGTGGCCGCGCTCTGGAAGCTGCGCGACGAAGTGCAGGTGCACGAGCCCCTGCACCACTTCGTGGAAGCCGAGAACGTGGACGAAGAGGAATTCGAGGACATCGAAGTCATCTACACCCGCGAGTGATGCGTGCGGGGCGGGGACGCCGGGGCTGCCGTCCGGCAGGCTGGGGCCCTGCCCCGTTTTTCGTCACTCAGGAGGAGAAGCATGAAACATATCCTTCTGTCCTGCCTCCTGCTGCTGGTCCTGTGCGCCACCGCTCTGGCCGCCCCTGTGGAGAAGCAGACCTTCCGCGTGGTCGCCCCCGAGGGCTGGACCGTGACCGCCGTGCCGGACGTGACCGAAGGCGTGGTGCTGGTGGCCCCGGACAAATCCGTGAGCGTCACCATCGTCACCGCCGCCAGCGGCACCATGACGCCGGAACAGCTGGCGGCCGATTACGAGCAGAAGCTGCACGCCGCCCGTGTGGCGCAGAACGGCAACTATTACGGTCTCAAGGGCATGGCGGGCGATCTGCCGCTGGAGGTCTGCCTCTGGACCTTCGACGGCATGCACGGCGTGGCCAGCATCGTGGGCCGCACCGGCCATCCCGCCCTGCAGGGCATCGTGGACTCGCTGGAGTTCTACAGGTAGATTTGAGCAGTCTTTTTTATGAGGGGGCGGGGGAACTTTTCCTTGCGGAAAAAAGTTCCCCGCCCCCTTATGCCCCCACCCCTTCAAAAACCGCTGTTCAGGTTAGTGTCAGGGGGTCTGGCCCCGCAGGGCAGCCTCCGCTCCCTGTCCCCGTGGTGACGGGAGGGCTGCAGGAACAGAGAGGTGGCGGATCCATGACCATGAAACTGCCGTAGGTGCAAGGGGCGGGCCGCCGGGCGTAGAGAGGCCTTGCCGCCTGCCCTTGGCTGCGTCGGGGCAGGCTTTTTGACGGGCTGTCGGACAAGGGCGTTTTCTCTGGAGGCAGTGTGCTGGGACAAGATGTGGGCTTATTTTTTGTCCGGTAGCGTGAAGACGGGGAATGGAGCGGTCATGCTGGGAAGGTTTTTCGAATAAGGCGGAAAGGCCATCTCGCTGCTCTGCTTGCTTCTCGAACGATTACTGGTACCCCTCCCCGTCTTCTTTTTTCCCGAATAAAGCGTATTTGGGAAGGGGACCCTTTTGTGCGCTAGCCAGAGGCCGAAAGGTGGTTCGCAAGGGCCGTGCCCGTCAGCGATGAAGGAGCCTTGCGGGCATCGACAGCAGAGCAAGGAGGGCCTCCCTCAAGACGTCCATCCCCCCATGCCTGCAGCCTGCCGGAGAGCTGGCTGTTTGTCGTGCTTTGGGCTATGGTCAGGCGGCGTCCGCCGGAGGCGGGCAGGAATTTTTTAGAGCCCTTGCAGGAGCGATCATGGAAAGACAGGCCGATTGGCGACAGGAAAAAGCACAGGCACTGGCCCGTGCCCGTGTGGTGGTCATCAAGGTGGGCAGTGCGGTATTGACCGATGCCCAGGGGCTGAGCACGCCCGTGCTGGAAAGCCTGGCCCGTCAGATGGCCGCCCTGCGCACTGCGCCGGGCGGGCATGAACGCCGTCTGGTGCTGGTCTCTTCCGGGGCCGTGGCGGCCGGTCGCGCCGTCCTGCGCGCCCATGGCCACAGCGGCGAGACGTCGGGCCTGTCCGCCCGTCAGGCGGCTGCCGCCGTGGGGCAGGGCCAGCTCATGCGCGCCTGGGACGAGGTCTTCCGGGCCTATGATTTCCCCACCTCGCAGGTGCTGCTCACCCGCGACGACCTGCGCGCCCGTCAGCGCTTCCTCAATGCCCGCAACACCTTTGCCGAGCTCATGGACTGGGGCGTGCTGCCCATCGTCAACGAGAACGACACGGTCTCGGTCAGCGAGCTCAAATTCGGTGACAACGACTGTCTGGCCAGCCTGCTGGTCAACCTCATCGGCGCCGACCTTTACATCAATCTGACGTCGGCCCCCGGCGTCTACGCGGCCAACCCGCAGGAAGTGCCCGACGCGGGCATCCTGGAATGCGTGGAGGACGTGGCGGGCCTCGATCTGGGCCGCATGTGCGGCGGCAAGACCAGCGTGGGCACCGGCGGCATGTATTCCAAACTGCAGGCCGCGCGTCGTGCCGCCCAGCTGGGCGTGCCCACCCTCATCCTGCCCGGCCGCGAAGCGGACGTGCTGGCGCGCGCCTTTGCCGGTGAGGCCGTGGGCACCTGGGTCCGTCCCGAGGAACACGCCATCCCGCGGCGCAAGTTCTGGCTGGCCTACCAGTCCGATCCGGCGGGCACGGTGCTGGTGGATGCCGGTGCGGCCGAGGCTCTGCTCAGCAAGGGCAGCAGCCTGCTGCCCGGCGGTGTGCGTCAGGTGCTGGGCAGTTTCCAGAAGGGCGCGCTGGTGCGTGTGGCCCGTCTGGGCGAGAGCGACAGCCACGCCAGCCTGGGCGTGGGCCTGTCCAATTACAGCGCGGCGGACCTGCGCAAGATCATGGGCCTGCGGCGCCATGAGGTGGCCGCCATTTTGGGCGACGCCCACTATCCCGAGGTCATCCACCGCGACAACCTGCTCATGGATGCCGCCATCTAGGCGACAGCGCTCGTCGGGCGGCAGACCGCATCCGTGTGGCATACGGTGCGAAGGGGCGGACGCATGGGCCCATGCGCGGGAGCCGAAGCGGTTTTTCCCCGCAGGGCGGTCCGGGAGGCGGTGAGCGATGGTCATTTTGATCGCCGGGGAAACTCATACGGGAAAGACCCTGCTGGCGCAGAAGCTGGTGGAGGCATACCGCTATCCCTGCCTGTCGCTGGATCATTTGAAGATGGGGCTCATCAGGAGCGGCCGGTGCGCGCTGTCTCCCGAAAGTGATGATGCCGAGCTCACAGGCTATCTGTGGCCCATCGTCAGGGAGATGATCAAGACATGCATCGAGAACCGCCAGCACATGATCATCGAGGGATGCTACATCCCCTTTGGCTGGGAAAAGGATTTTCCGGCCGAGTATGTCAAAGAGATAGCCTATGTCTGCCTTGTACTCAGTGAGGCCTATATCAAGGAAAGATATGCGGACATAGCCAGGTATGAAAGCGTGATCGAAAAAAGGAAGACGGCATGCCCCGCTCCCGGTGCCCTTCTTGAGGGGAACCGGCGCAATCTGCGGCAGTGCATCCTGCATTCCTATGACTACATTCTGATAGACAAAGACTATGCCCTGGATATCGAAATGATACAGCGGCTCCTGGATACGGCACGGGCCAAGGCCGCTGCCGTCACAGGATGATGCGGAAGTGGTTTTTTCGTATGTCCGCCGCACGCGGCAGGGCATATGGTTATCCCGTCAATCCCATGCTCTCTGTTCATCAAGGAGGGACCATGTCCGGCAAAACAACTGTCATGAAGCCCGGTGCGGCCATCGCCGCCTGTTTCGGCAAATTCGCCCGCTGCTACGGTCGCAGCTGCCGGGCCGAGTTCATCTGGTTCCTGCTGTTCTTCCTGGTCCTGGGGGCTCTGGCCGTGTGGTTCACCTCGCCCATGATCGTGGGCATGCTCTGGGCCCTGCTGATGATCCCGCTCAGCTCCGTGGGCATCCGCCGTTTGCATGACCTGAACCTGCCCGGCGGCATCTGGACGGTCTGGCTGACCATCACCGTCATCCTGCCCATGTTCGGCCTTTCCAACTACATGAACAATGAAGGCCACCTTTCGGACTACATGCTCTATCTGCATTACGGCTGGCTGTTCGTCACCGGTACGCTGCTGCTCTTCCTTTGCTTCGCCAGCGGCCAGGAAGGCCCCAACAAGTACGGCCCGGTGCCGTGCGTGAAGGCCGCCGACGATGCGGACGAAGAAGAGGCGGCCAAAGAAGACTAGACCCCTTTTTCTGTTCGATACGCTGTACGATGAAGCGGAGCCCTTGGGCTCCGCTTTTTTACGTCAAAGATAGTAGTATATATGATTGCTATATGGGGTATCTAAAAATTCCAAATTTTATCATATGCAAGCTTTGCCATATATTTTCCACGTTTTGCTATATTTTCATCAGTCCAGTCTGAGATGCCGCTATAATGTTGCAAAAAATTTTGTGTAGAAATAAAGTTTGAGCGGCTATAGTAAGAAAGTTTTTCTTTGTAAGTCTTGTCGGCAGCTCCATTATTAATTGGTTCTGCAAGCATAAGTAAGTTTCCTATAAGGCAGTGAGATGTTGTTCCATCATCATTTGCTATGTGCTCAATTGAGAAATTTCTTACTTTTAATTCTTTATTGCGGGATAGATGATATTCTTCTATCGATGATAAAATATACTGAACTTCTTTTTTTCTACTTGGAGTTTTATAGCTTTTTAATTTATTAGACCATCCTAATTGGATGAAGTGGGATTCGAACATACTAAAATCAGGATAGTGCTGATGAAGCTTCTGGCGTAATTCTTTTAAGGCTGTCGTAGCATCTTCATTTTCAATTTTTCGAGCATATGAATATACCATTTCTTCTATTGTATTTGATTTTCCATTGCAAACAACGCCATAGCCAAAGTAGAAATTGCGAATAAATATAAAAAAGTCTTCTGCATCTTTTTCTGTAATTTTTCCATTTTTGAAAGCAGATATTACAGAGAGAAATAGGGGGCGAAATTGTCTGTGATTATTCTCTAAAAAGAATCGTAATGATTCTCTTATTATTAGGTTGTCACATTCATCTGGGCAATAAAACATACGATAAAATGATGATTTATTAAGTAAATCATTTAAAAAATCTCCCATATGCTGACGATCACAAAATTGCTTTACAATTCGAAACTCTGTATTATCCTTACTTGGTTTTGCAAATCTATGGGAAACATAATGCGTGAAGAATCTGTCTAATGTCGAACGTCTATTGATATACATATTTGTTTCTATGGAATCCCATGTAATTTTTGCAGTATCAATATTTGCGCGTGGATGTATATATTTGAAAATATAATTTTTTATCAATTCATGTTGTTTTAAATCAACACCACGTGCGTTTAGTATTTCGAAGATATTATAACTTTCTTGTTGATTCGATGCGCGGATATCTATGACATCTAATCCCATAATTTTGTCTTTGATATTACCTAATTCTATAGCCGGATTTTCACTTTTTGTAATAATTTCTTTTAATTGTGTATAGAAAAATATAAAACATTGTTTTATATTTACATTATCTTGTGGAGAATTTGTTAAATAGACTCCAGAGAAAAGATTCTCTTTTGACTGTAAACTATTATATTCTGTTGATGCTGCAACGATAAGCTGAAAATTTTTTAAATCCTGATTGTCAACACGAACATAATCTTGTCCCATATCATCTGTGCCGATAATATATTTGGTTACGCCACGAAAGCGTGATTCCTCTTTTAACTCGTTAAAAAGAGTGCATATTGAACATAAAATAAGTGTGATTGTAGTTAGACGTTGTTGTCCATCAATTACTATTAAATCTTTTTCATTGCGTTCAAATACGAGGCTTCCTAAAAAATGAGTCCATTCATTTTTTTGTCCTTTTTCTTCATATTCATTTGTAACATCGAGACAATATTTAATGTCGTCAAATAATTCTCTCCATTGCTTTTCTTGCCATACATATTTACGTTGATATCTAGGAATTACATACTTTACGTCTCCGGATAGGACATCATTTATCTTTTTTTGCTGTGCATCAAAAGCCATTTCGATTTCTCCACTATTAAAAATATATTTTATGTAATAAAAAAATATATGCCTTCGCGCAACATAGCTTTTTAATGATATTTAATAAAAGAAAGCCAGCATATGAATGCTGGCTTTCTTTTATTAAATAGTTACGATGGCGTAAAAAGCTACTACGCGAAGTCGTAGCCGGCCTGTAAGGCCTTGGCGTTGACCGGGATCAGCTTGGCGTAGTGGGCGCTGACCACGCGATTGAGGGCTTCCTGCACGGCTTCCAGGGGCAGGGCGCCGGTGGCTTTGATCCAGGCGCCCAGGGCCACCATGTTGGCCAGTTTCACATTGCCCAGTTCGTGGGCGATGTCGTTGACCGGGATGTAGACCGTGCGGTGCTTGCCGTCCAGCAGCCCTTCGGAGATGAGCGAGGCGTTGACGACCTGCACGCCGTCGGGATGCAGACGGGGCTGGAACTTGGCCAGCGAGGGCTCGTTGAGCACGATGATGGAGCGGGGCGTGTTGACCAGGGGCGAACCCACGGGATGCTCGTCCAGCACCACGGTGCAGTTGGCGGTACCGCCGCGCATCTCGGCGCCGTAGACCGGGATGAAGCTCACTTCGAGGCCGTGTTCCATACCGGCCTGGGCCAGCAGGTTGCCGATGAGCATGACGCCCTGGCCGCCGAAACCGGCGATGATGACGTCCTGATACTTAGCCATGCCGCACCTCGCTTTCGGCCTGGGCGGTCACGTCTTTGTACACGCCCAGAGGGAATACAGGGATCATGGCCTCGCTGATGCGCTTGTTGGCGCTGACGGGGTCCATATGCCAGTTGGTGGGGCAGCCGGAGAGCAGCTCCACGAAGCCGAAGCCCAGGCCCTGCAGCTGCACTTCGAAGGCCTTGCGCAGGGCCTTTTTGGCCGCGCGCACATGCTTGACGCTGTCCAGGGCGCAGCGCTCGGAGTAGGCCACGCCGGAGAGCTGGGCCATGAGTTCGGCCATGCGGATGGGGCCGCCTTCGTGGCGGGCCATGTCGCGGCCGCGGGGGCTGGTGGTGGTCTTCTGGCCCAGCAGGGTGGTGGGGGCCATCTGGCCGCCGGTCATGCCGTAGACGGTGTTGTTGATGAAGATGCCGGTGATGAGCTCGCCGCGGTTGGCCGCGTGGATGGACTCGGCCAGACCGATGGCGCCCATGTCGCCGTCTCCCTGATAGGTGAAGACCACGCTTTCGGGACGGGCGCGGCGCACGCCGGTGGCCACGGCGCAGGCACGGCCGTGGGGGGCTTCGAGGCCGTCCACGTTGAAGTAGTCGTAGGTGAAGGTGGCGCAGCCCACGGAGGCCACCAGGATGGTCCTGTCGGCCACGCCCAGCTCGTGCAGCACCTCGCTCACCAGACGGTGGGCGATGCCGTGGTGGCAGCCGGGGCAGTAGTGGGTCACGCGCTCGTTGAGCACGGGATTGGTGTCGAAGACCAGGGTCTCGCCATCCTGGGGCACAAGGGCCTGTTCAAGTTCGTGCGCGTGCATCTTAGTTCTCCTTGCAGGCCTGACGGATGGGATCTTCCAGGGCATCGGCGCCGATGAACAGGCCGGGCATGACGCCGTGCCAGTCCACCCTGGCGTTCTCGCCCATCAGGGACAGGCGCACGTCTTCCACCATCTGGCCGGTGTTCTGCTCGATGACCAGGAAACGGCGGCCCGGGGCCAGGGCGCGCAGGGCGTCGGCCGGGAAGGGATAGAGCGTCTTGGGACGGAACAGGCCCGCCTTGAGGCCTTCCTCGCGCAGTTTGCGGATGGCGCTGCGGGCGATGCGGGCCATGGAGCCGAAGGCCACCACCACGAGCTCGGCGTCGTCGGTGTTCCAGCATTCGGCGCAGGCTTCGGCCTGCATGGCGGCGTACTTTTCCATGAGCAGGCGGTTGCGGGCGGCCAGGGCGCCTTCGGCCAGATACACGGACTTGAGCAGGCGGGGCTTGGCGCCGGGGCCGCGCTTGCCGTAGCCTTCCATGCGCCAGGGCGCGGCCAGTTCGGCCAGGGCCTCGGGGCTCAGGGCGTCGGCCGGGGGCTGACGGCGCACGGGTTCCTTGATCTGGGCCACGATGGCGTCGCCCAGCAGCATGACCGGGTTGGCGTACTTGAAGGCCAGAGCGAAGGCGCGGAACATCATGTCATAGCATTCCTGCGCGGTGGAGGGGGCCAGCACCAGGTTGCGGTGGTCGCCGTGACCGCCGCCCTTGACGGCCTGGAAGTAGTCGCCCTGCGAGGGGCCGATATCGCCCAGGCCCGGGCCGCCGCGCTCCATGTTGACGATGACGGCCGGGATATGGCTGCCCGCCATGTAGGAGATGCCTTCCTGCATCAGCGAGATGCCGCAGCTGGACGAGGAGGTCATGGCCGGGATGCCGCAGGCGCCGGCGCCCAGCAGCATGTTGATGGCGGCCACTTCGCTCTCGGCCTGTACGAACTGGCCGCCGCATTCGGGCAGCCGGAGGGACATGGTCTCGGGGATCTCGTTCTGCGGCGTGATGGGATAGCCGAAATAGCAGCGGCAGCCGGCGTCCAGGGCGCCAAAGGCCACAGCTTCATTGCCCTTGATGAGAATGCGGTCGTGACTCATGCGGTCTTCTCCGTTTTTTGGGATTTGAAGACACGGATGGCCACGTCCGGGCACATGAGCGCACAGGAGGCGCAGCCCGTACAGCGGCCTTCGGTTTCCATCACCTCATAGCCCTGGCGGTTGAACCGTCCCGAGGGGCGAATGATGTGCGCCGGGCAGACCGCTACACACAGGCCGCAGCCCTTGCAGCGTTCTTCCAGAAAAACAATTCGCGACATGCTGTTCCCCTGATCGATACAGATTGCACATGGCGCGGCATCCTGCCACAGGGTGCGCTCCATGCGGTGTTGACAGTCATCGTGCCCCGAAGGGCTGGTCATGCTGCCTCCGGCCCCGCCTGTGCCGGGGAGCCGGGCAGCCGCAAAAAAACACCTACCGGATGAGCATGGCATCCCCGTAGGAGAAGAAGCGATAGCCTTCCTTCACGGCCTCCTGATAGGCTTCCAGGATGCGTTTGCGGCCCGCGAAGGCCGAGACCAGCATCAGCAGGGAGGACTCGGGCAGGTGGAAATTGGTGATGATCCCGTCCACCACGCGGAAGGGACGGCCGGGGTAGAGGAAGATGTCCGTCCAGCCGGCAAAGGGCTGGGCCCGGCCGCAGACCTGGGCCACGCCTTCCAGCGTGCGCACCGAGGTGGTGCCCACGGCGATGACGGGCCGGTGCTGGGCCTTGGCCTCGGCGATGGCGTTGGCCGTCTCTTCGGGCAGTTCCACGTATTCCCGGTGCATCTGGTGGTTGCGGATGTCCTCGCAGCGCACGGGGCTGAAGGTGCCGTAGCCCACATAGAGCGTCACCTCGGCCCACTGGAAGCCGCGCCGGCGCAGGGTCTCGCGCAGCTCGTCGGTAAAGTGCAGGCCCGCCGTGGGCGCGGCCACGGAACCGGTCTTCTCCTCGCGGGAGTAGATGGTCTGGTAACGGCTGAAGTCTTCCTCGGCGTCGGAGCGTTTGATGTAGGGCGGCAGGGGGATGTGCCCGGTGGCGGCGAAGGCGTCGGCCACGTCGCCCTTCCAGCACATGCGCACACGCCGGTGGCCGAAGGTGCCGCACTCGAGGATGGTCACGCTGATGCCCGCGCCGAAATGCAGGGTCTCGCCTTCGCGCACGCTGCCCCCGGAACGGACCAGGCCGTTGACCTCGGCGCTCCAGGTGTCCTCACGGCCCTTGACGGGCGTGGCGGCGGCCCGCACCAGCGGCAGGGGCGTCAGCAGCAGGAATTCCACCTTGCCGCCGGTACTGCGGCTGCCCAGCAGGCGGGCCTGCAGCACGCGGGAGTTGTTGGCCACCAGCAGGGCGCCTTCGGGCAGGCAGTCCGGCAGGTCGCTGAACATGTGATGTTCCAGGTCCAGGGCGCCGTTGCGGCGCATGGTCAGCAGGCGCGATGTGCCCCGCTTTTCCGGCGGATACTGGGCTATCTGCTCCTGGGGCAGATCGTAGGTATAGTTTTGCAGCAGAAAATCATCTTCGGAAACGAAAACAGGCGGCATGGGTCTTTTCCTTCACTTCTCTTCGGGCCGCGGGGCGGCCGCAACATCTGCCGTCGGGGCAGGGCCGGGCGATGCCGTTTTCCATGCCCGTCCCGCAGGGGAGGGCAGCCGGGCGACCGGAGAGACGCTTGTCAGTCCGTGCCGGAGAGGCTATCCTTTTCGGGCTGTCCGGCCTTCCGGACGACAGTTGAAGGAGTATAGCCAATGCGACGCCTACTTGTCACCTTGATCCTTGGGGTCTCCCTGGCCAGCGCCGCCGGTTGCGCCGACCTGGGCATCAGCAACCCCTTCGAGTCCACGCCGACCGCCGCGAGCAGCCAGCTTTTGGGCATCAGCCTGCCTGCGGGCATGGAACTTTCCACGCAGCACTGCGCCCGCACCACCGGCAGCGACGGCCAGCCCCAGGGCATGGAGACCGCGTACGGTCAGGCCGACCGGATGCAGGTGGCGCAAAGCCTGTTCAACAACATGCAGGGCTCGGGCTGGAATCTGCGCATGAGCCTGCGCAAGGCCGACCGCATCATGCTGGCCTTTGAGAACGGCAACCGCCTTGCCGTGATCAGCCTGTATTCGCAGACGGTCTACAGCTGCGTGGCCGAGATCTGGGTCTCGGAAAAGCTGGCCGACGGTTCTTCCCTGAACCTCCTGCCCCTGCGCGGCGAAGGCAGCCAGAACAGCGGTGGTTTCGGCGGCTTTGGCGGCAGCTCCGACGGCGCGTCCGGCGGCGGCTTCGAGACGCCCGACGGCGGTAGCACCCCGCCCCCGGTGGGCACCAGCGAGAGCTGGGGCTCCTCTTCCGGCGGCAGCAGCGGCAGCGGTCTGCAGGAGCGCCTGCTGTGAGCGCCTCGCCCTTCCACAACAGCCGCCGTTTCGCGGGCAAGCGCCTGCATCTGGGCGTGTGCGGTTCCATCGCCTGCTACAAGGCGCTGGATCTGCTGCGCGCCCTGCACGCCCTGGACATCCACGTTTCCGTCACCCTCACCGACGGCGCGCGCCGTTTCGTGACGCCCCTGCTTTTCGAGGCCCTGGGCGCCATGCCGGTCTATGGCCGCATGTTCGAGGGCGACGAGGTCTTCGACCATCTGGAGCCGGGCCAGCGGGCCCAGGCCATGCTGGTGGCCCCGGCCTCGGCCGACGCCCTGTCGCGTCTGGCGACCGGAGCGGCGTCGGACATGCTCTCGGCGCAGGCGCTGGC
>ERZ773104.3963-NODE-3963-length-13166-cov-3.381130_pt1 | contig 13166 bp, 10 predicted proteins | sample MGYA00511920_ERZ773104 | MGnify/ENA primary metagenome ERZ773104 (study PRJEB29015, sample SAMEA2737857) | human gut metagenome | biome: human gut; feature: human-associated habitat; material: faeces | place: China | collected 2012 ...
TACATTGTCTTTCCATTATATTCTTTATCTGTACGGGTATCCACAATTTTACAGTCGTCATAAATCTCTTTCAGCTCATCCGTATTGATCACATGCGTTTCATCAATCGAATCAATTTCTACCGATACCGGTTTCGGCTCTGCTGCTCCTTTGACAGTCTCAACTCCTGCTGCTTTCAGTGCTTTGATCCCGCCATCTACGATTTTCACATCCTCATAGCCTGCCGCGATCAGCTCCCATGCAATCCTGCCATCTTCTCCCCAGCCTTTCTCCGCATTTGAAAAAAGCACGATTTCCTTATCTTTTGCCAGCCCAAGCTCTCCTAATCTTTCGCTCAGGCGCTTTGTATCAAGGATACATCCCCAGTTTGCATCTCCCGCTTCCCCGTCTTCACAGTTTGCCAGATACTGCCATGTCGTTGCCACTGCACCTTTTACAGTACCTTTTTTCGCCTCATCTTCACCTCTTGCATCCACTATGATGATATCGTCCAGATTTTCTTTCACATAATCGGCGGTTACTACATACTTTCCTTCAAATGGTTCACTGCTGTCTGATGCCGAATTCTTTGCACCACATCCTGAAAGTGATGAAATCGCAAGAATTCCTGCAAGAAATAATGCTGTTCTTTTCATAATCTTTTCTCCTCGTCTAATCTTCTTTCTTCTAACTATAACATATCTGCAATCTATTCACTAATTGATTGTCCTTATCCCGGATTAAGTATATTCATCTTTTCTATAAATCACTTTTTCAGCAGACGCATGATTTTTCTCATCGGTTCTGTTATTTTCCAGCTGGTTGAATTTGCATATGTCTGGATCATTTCATCCTGCTCCCTGATCTTATCCTCATATTTCTTAAGCTGCCCTGTTTTCTGTTCCATCCGTCTGCCAAGTTCATCCAGCTGTTCTTCATAATGCGCGGCCTGCCTTCGCTGTCCTTCTATATATTCCTGCTGCTGTTCAATCGCTGCATTTTGTTTTTCAAGCTGTTCTTTCTGCTGCCCGATATACTCATCTTTCTGTTTGAGAATATCTTTATAATACGCCAGTTGCTGGCTTCCTTCTTCAATTTCACTTATCAGCCATGGCGTCTTATACATATGTTCTCCATTCCACTGATACAGATCAAAAATATCCAGATGGAAATGCTCTCTTAAAGTCTCCATTGCATTTGCTTCTCTCATAATCTGCCCCAGCATTTCCATCCCCGCTGCTTTCAGTCCCGGTACTTCCTCTATACATTTCATCAACCAGAATGCTTTTTCAAATTCCAGCTGTAAATGTGATACAGAATCCGGATTCCGGAAATCTTCCCGGAAAAACTGACAAAATTTTTCATCCGTCATCGATTCAACACAATTTTTCCGGATCATGACAGATTCATTAAATGCGCGGACTGAATTTTCTCTTGTTGACATACTGATCTGTTTCTTTCCTTTTATATCCCATTGAAAGCGGATCAGTCTCTCTTCCAGAACCGTGATCTCTGCTTCACTTACAATCCGAAGCCACAGATCATAATCTGCCAGCTGGCGATACAAAAGATTGAAATATCCGATCTTATCCAATACAGATTTTCTGACCAGAGCTGAGGGATGACAAAGAAAATTCCCAGATTGCAGAAGCGTATGCAGATATTCGTTCTGTGTCGTACACTTTCTGTCAAAAAGTGCTGCCATATCTCTGCATTCTTCCGATATCTCATTGCCGCTCTCATCTACCAGATACACTCTTGTAAAACATGCACCAAGCATTCGGTTCTGTTCCATAACTGACGCCTGTTTTTCCAGTTTATCCGGCAACCATGCATCATCGCTGTTCATAAATGCCACATAGTCTCCTTGGCAGTGATCAAGCCCCTGATTTGCTGCATAACAGTAAAACGAATTCTGATCCAGTTTAAAATATCTGATCCGTGGATCCTGATAGCTTTTAATCAGTTCTTCTGTTCCGTCGGTCGATCCGTCATCTACGATGACAAATTCAAAATCCGGATACGTCTGACAAAGTACGCTGTCAATCGCCTGTTTCAAACAAAATCTCCGGTTATAAGTACACATCAAAACGCTAACCATTATTCTACATCTCCAACAACAGCCCATCTCCAGAATGACTGATCATAATTGTATGTATGTTCAAATCCACACATTTCCATTACCAGCTGTGTATATGCCGAACGGATTCCTCCTGTACAATAAGTGACGATCTCATCATCTTTAGACAGTCCGGCATCCTCAAACATTTTTGTCAGTTCTTCATTGGATTTCAGATATCCCGCATCATCGAACAGATCCGTGTACCGGATATGAATTGCTCCCGGAAGATGTCCTCCCTTTGCTTCATCATACAGGATTGCTCCTTCATATTCTTCATCGGTACGCACATCCACAATTTTGTACTCGTCATAATTCTTCTGTAATTCTTCGGTTGTCATCACATGGGAATAATCAATTTCATCGATTTTTACTTCTGCCGGTTCCGGTTTGGATGCGAGGAACTGTGTCTTGATTCCACTGTCTTTCAACGCCTTCCATCCGCCATCTACCATCTTCACATCTTCATATCCGGCTGCCCGGAGTTCCCAGAGAAGTCTCGCATCATCTCCCCATCCATCTAGGGTCTCACCGATCAGAATAATTTCTTTATCCTTTGTAATTCCAAGATTGCCAAGAGTCTCTTCCAGCTGTTCCGGCTCCTGGATGCACCCCCATTTCTCATCTCCCTGTTTTCCTTCTGTAATACTCCAGTCCTGCCATACTGTAGCAATTGCACCTTTTACAGTTCCAAGGATTGCCTTTTTTTCTCCCCTTCCATCTACAAACAGCGTATTTTCATCTCCAACCTTGCTGATTGCATACTCCGGCTCAACGATCCACTCTCCCACAAAATGATTTTCATTGGATTTCTCTGCCGTACTTTCCGTCTTCTGTTTCTGTCCACATCCTGTCAGACCAATTGCTGCTACAAGCAATACACTGCATAACCACTTTGTTCTTTTTCTCATTTCCTTTTTCCTCCTCTAATCATCACCGTAATAGTAATCTTCCTCATAGTAATCCGGTGGTGCTTCTGTATCCGGCTGCTGCGGTTCTGTCACTGCCTGCGAACCCGAACCACTGTCTCCCGATGAACTGCCGGAATCCGTTCCTGCATTTCCATCTTCCGTTACTTTTATATTTGTTTCTGTATGATTTGTTTCCTCAGGTGTCTTATCTTCCGATTTTTCATCCTCTTTTTCAGTTTCGTCTGCTTCCTCATATTTTTCACTGGAAAGCGCATCGTTTATTTCATCATCAATTCCTTTTACTGTCCCTGATACCTGATAATCTGTATCTCCAAACAGGAACTGATGTACTTCGGCAACATTGGATGCCAGTGTATCTGCAATTTCTGTACTTCCCACTCCAGAAAGCATTTTGGAATATCTTACATTTGGAAATCCAAGTGTTTCACCTACTCTATATTTTTGAAAATCTTTCGCATAATTCAGAATTTCAGTAAAAGAAAAATTGGTTGCAATCTGTGGAAAAACACTGTCAGCAATCTTATTGATCGTCGTCAGGTCCATCTGCTGCAGCTTCTGCATGATATTCAAAAGGACGATTCTCTGACGCACTGTACGCTGCGCGTCTCCACCATCTGTATAACGGATTCTCGCATAAGAAACCGCCTGTACTCCATTCAGATGATAGCTACCTCCGACTTCCGGCTCAATCTTCTTATAACTTTTTCCGGTTACTTCAGAAGTCTCCACACAATAATTATTCATGTGGACTACTTCTGCATCAGTCAGCTCCAGATCCATTCCTCCCACCGCATCAATTACATCGACTAAGGCATTAAAGTTCACAGATACATACTTTTCAATGTTCATATCCATGTTCTCATTCAAAAGAGCAACACCCCCATCCGGTCCGAAATAAGAATAGGCTGCATTCGCCTTATTATAACTTCCATCTTTCAGCCGCATAAAAGTATCACGGTACACCGATACCATTTTCACTTCATAAGTTTCCTGATTCAAACTTACGATCATGATCGTATCACTTCGATTTCCTTTATCTAGTGACCCATCCCTAGAATCCAGCCCGAATACTGCCACATTCAGATATCCGCTTTTATGCTCCACCTCTTCTGTAATAGACTCTTTCAACGTTTCTTTTTTTACTTCAATCTTCTGAATTTTGTTCACTTTACTGGCAGCATATCCGAATACGGCACCTGCCGCCCCCAGAACAAGTGTCAACACTACGCAAATAATCACTATTATCTTTTTCTTCCATGACCATCCTGCAATTTTTTTAAGCATCCTCATCATTCCTTCCTCTCCAGTAATTATGATTCATTGTCAGTTTCATGATGAAACTTTCCGGTAATTGTCGGTAATGTTTTCCCATCTGGTAGCCCAGATATTTGCACCCGCTTTCCACAAACAGCTGTATAATCTGCAAATATTTTCTTTCTTTTAAAAGCTTTTTCACAAGTGTGCAAATCAGGTGTATGCCTTCTTTCTCTGACTTTACTTTTTCAAATATTTCTGGATGACATGCCTGCGATACACCCTGGTCAAAATTTCTCCTTATCAGCTCTCTGTAAGTATACTCATGAGAATGAATCACCCGTGCATCTGCTTTATAAATAATCTTCCATCCATTTTGGATTGCTCCTGCTGCAAAGATCAAATCTTCATTGAAGATGACCGGATGCGGAAATCCTCCCAGTTCCAGATAGACTCCTCTCCGATAGGCAGCACACACATTGGAGCAAAAATAAGTTTTTATTCCCAGTTTTGGCAAATCCTTCTGCGATTTAATCTGGCTTTTTGGGGGATAATTGAAAACTCTCGTATATTTTTCCAACAGACCACAGTTCTGATCCGGTATCTGTCTGGCATAAGCTGCCACAGCATCCGGATGCTCATTTAATACTTCTGAAAGCTTTTCCAAAAGAAACGGATCTGCCGGAACTGCATCCTGGGTCATCATGACCACAATATCTGCATCTGACATCCAGATTCCCTGCTCTCTGGTTCTTCCATGATCAAATTCTTTTTCCAAAATCGGAATCTCTGTAACAGAAACCCGGTCTTTACAAACCGAAACATCCAGCTTTATCCCATCCCTGGTGTGTAACAGAATGATTTGCTCCGGAAGGTGCGTCTGTCTGCAGAGCCTATACAATACTTTATGCAGTTTTTCTGTCGGTCTGTAGACCGGTATGATCACATCTATCTTCATCTTCCGTCAAAAAATCCTTTAAAAATTGTCAGAATCAATATTTTCATATCAAATACCATTGTCCAGTTCTCAATATAGTAAAGATCATATTCGATCCGCTTCTCAATGGAAGTATTTCCCCGGTAGCCATTGATCTGCGCCCATCCAGTCATTCCCGGACGTACCTGATGTTTTACCATATAACGTGGAATTTCATCCCGGAACTTTTGCACAAACTGCGGTCTTTCCGGTCTTGGTCCCACCAGACTCATCTCCCCTTTCAGCACATTAAAAAGCTGCGGCAATTCATCTATACTTGTTCTGCGGATCAACTTTCCAACCGGTGTAATCCTCGGATCATTCCTGGTAGACCATTCTGCTTTTTCCTTTTCTTCATCCTGCATGATCATAGACCGAAATTTGTACATATAAAATACCTGGTTATGCAGTCCAACTCTTTCCTGCCGGTAGATCACACTCCCTTCCTCTGTCAAGGCAACCACCAGCACAGTAAGCAGCATGACCGGTGAAAAAAGAATAATTGCAACCGTTGCCCCAATCAGATCAACTGCCCTCTTTGCCGCCCTGTTCCGCATGATATTCAGTGGAACTCTGCGGACATGAATCACCGGAATCCCCTGCACATCCTCAATATAAGGCCTGGTAGAAATCACATTTCCAAAATCAGGAATCATTTTCGTGTGTACCCCTGCCTTCTCACAGACATCCACAATCCGCTCCAGTTTTCCATAATCCTCCGCACGAAGCGCAATCACAACCTCATCCAGTTCATTCCCCTCCAGTATTCTTTCCAGTTTCTCTTCATCTTTCAGATGGGCAAACACTTGATATCCCCACTTTGGATTCTCTCTCAGCCTGTCCATATACTGTTCTGCCATCTGACTCTCTCCAATCATCAGGATATGTTTCTGATTCAGTCCCTGCTTTCGCATTTTCCACAAAATTGTGCGAATCAGATATCTCGAAGCAAATTCCAGCGAGATGTTTATAAAGAAGAAAATACACAGCATCTGTCTTGAAAAATGCTCCTGCTTTATAAAATAAAGTACCAGGATAAAGATCATAAATCCAATTCCATTGGCACGGATGATATCCATCAGCTCCTTACGGTAACTTTTTACCCTCCTTGGCATATAAAGCTGAAAAATACTATACAAAAGCAGATATCCAGGGATTATTAAAAACAAAGCTGAAAAATACGTTTTCGCCGGAAGAACCCCTACGTCCTGCACAAAAAAACCACTTTTAAATCTCAGATACCATGAGAAAAAATATGCAGCACCAATGATTCCCGCATCCATACATACCTGCGCTTTATTTAACATCCGCTGATTGTTCTTTATCAAAATACCACCATCTTTTCTCTATCCATCTTCTTTTTCACGCAAAGAATAATCACACTTCACCAGCGTAAGATTAGGATTGTACATCGGATCTCCTTTTTCCATGATTTCAGACCAGTTCCGGCGTACATAATCAATCTCACACTGATATCTTCTGATCTTTTCCTCATTATCTTCTGCCCCTCTCGATCTGGATTCATAATGATACAGTTTCACATAAGGATCATACACTACAAGATATCCACATCTGCGTACCTTCAGACAGAAATCAATATCATTGAACGCCACTGCAAGTTGCTCCTCAAATCCACCCACTTCTTCATATACAGAACGCTTTACCATCATACATGCTGCGGTCACCGCTGACAAATCCTGCTGAGTACTTGCTTTGTGCAGATACCCGGAATAACCTTTTGGAAGTCCCCGGAACATATTACCAGCAATTCCCCGAATCCCAACAATGACTCCAGCATGCTGCACCTGACCATTTGGATAATAAAGCTTTGCTCCGACAATCCCGACTTCTTTTCTCTGGCAGTTCGCAAGCATTTCTCCTAGCCAGTCCTTTCCAATCACTTCTGTATCATTATTCAGAAGTACCAGATATTCTCCATCAGTCTCGCTTACTGCGTAGTTGTTGATCGCCGAATAATTAAATGGCCCATCCCATCTCAGAATTCGGATATGGTCCGATTCTATTTTATCATAGTAAGCAAACGTCTCTGCCTTTTTACTGTTATTTTCAATAATCGTAATCTCATAATTCTTATAAATCGATTTGGAAATGGACTGCAGACATTTTTCCAGATCTTTCACATGATCTTTATTGGGAATCAGAATGGAAATCTTCGGATTCCCCTGCACCTTATACCGGACACGATAAAACCCTCTATCCAGTTCCGGTAAAACTTCTGCATGTTCACCACATCTTAGCAGATGTGCTTCTATGGCACGCTGTCCAGCCTCAAATGCATAAGTTTTACTGATTGGATTGTCCGCAGTAGAAACCTGATGTACCCTCCAATGATAAAGAATCCTCGGCACATGCGCCGTTATCGTTTTTTCCACACACCTGAAAACCAAATCGTAATCCTGCGCTCCGTCAAATTCACTTCTCAGACCGCCCATTTCTTCAATCAGACTTTTTTTTATCACACAAAAATGACAGATATAATTATTCGCCCGCAACAGATCCAGATTGAAATCCGGTTTAAAATGCGGCTGAAAATGTTTTTTCAGATCTGCCGTCACTTTGTCCTCATCTGAATAAAGAAGTCCGGCCTCCGGATATTCATTCAGTTTTTTTACCATCTCATACAGCGCATCCGGCGCAAGCAGATCATCCTGATCCAGAAAACCAATATAGGTTCCGGCAGCTTCCTTGATCGCTGCATTTGTATTTTCAGAAATTCCTCTGTTTTCACGCATTCCGATCAGACGGACAGTTTTTCCTTTAAACACATCCTCTTCGAGAATTTCTTCTATTCTGTGTCTCTCTTCATCCGAAACAGCCATACAGAGTTCCCAGTTTTTATAAGTCTGCCGGCATACTGACAAAAGCATCTGTCTCAAAAATTCCTCCGGCGCCTGATATACCGGAACAACAATACTGATCAGAGGTGCATACGCAAATGCTTCCTGCCTTTGACTTTCCAATTCCTCTTCTGTTCGTCTGTGATTCTCATACCATTTTTCATAATCAATCTTCTGAATACGGATTCTTTCTTTTAATCGTATCAGAAATTCTTTTGGTCCAAAGTACCGCAGATATACGAATCCTTTTTTTACCCGATACAGAGACATTTTATTGAACATCTCCTATCTCCTCTCCACTTTTGCCAGATGATTCAGTCCAAAATCATTATGATCCAGTGTCAGATTCGGACTGTAATATGGATCACCCTTTTTCAGGAAATCTTTCCACCTTGTCTGAAACAGATTTACTTCTCCGTGGAAACGTTCGATTTTCTCTTCCGTATCTTCATATCCTCTTGACTTGGATTCATAATGAATCAGTTCCGCATATGGATCATATACGATCAGATATCCGGCTTTTCGTATTTTCAGGCACAGATCTACATCATTAAATGCCACCGCAAACTTCGAGTCAAATCCTCCAACTTCTTCATACACCCGTTTTTTCATCATCATACAGGCTGCGGTCACCGCACTCAGATCATGGACCACCTGCGCCCTCGCAAAGTATCCCGGCGAATCTCCGTCTATGCCAAGGAATGCATGTCCTGCCACTCCTCCAAGTCCGATGATCACTCCTCCATGCTGAAGCGTTCCATCTTCGTAATACATTCTCGCTCCGACAGCACCTACATCCTCCCGCATACAATAGCTCAACATTTCTTTAATACAGTCATTGCCGATCATTTCTGTATCGTTGTTCAGAAACAGCAGATATTCGCCGGTCGCATGATCAATTCCATACTGATTGATCTCCGGATAATTGAATCCTTCTCCTTTCCAGTACAGAACCTTAACTTTTGGATACTCATGCATGATCCTTCTATAATCTTTAAACGTTTTCTTTTTCTGGCTGTTATTTTCTATAACAAGAATTTCTATATTCTCATAGGTATTTTTTTCCCGGATCGATCGCAGGCATTTGATCAGATCATCTGTGTGATCTTTGTTTGGAATAATAACCGATATCTTAGGTGTTTGTTTTACCGGATATTTCGTCCGGTACATTCCCGGATACTTCGTTGGAATGACTTCTGCTTCAATTCCCATTCTTCTGTAATGCGCTCTTACCGCTTTTGCACCTGCATCCACAATATAGGATTTATTGTCTGCACTGCCTGCTGTAGATCCTTCGCATGCTCGCCAGTGATATAGGATTTTCGGTATATGCCGGATCTTATCGGTCTTCTCAACACACCGGAGTACAAAATCATAGTCCTGTGCACCATCGTATTCGCCGTTCAACTTTCCTGCCGCCTGATATAATTCCTTTTTAACAACCACCAGATGACAGAAATAATTTGTTGTACAAAGCATATCTGGATTAAAATCCGATTTGAAATGAGGGAAGAAATACTCTTCTCCATCCATCGTAATCTTATCTTCATCCGTATAAATAAGCTCTGTATCCGGATATTCATTCAATTCTGCCACACACTCATACAATGCGTCCGGTGTCAGCAGATCATCATGATCCATAAAAGCGATATAATCTCCCGTTGCCATATCCAGTGCCACATTTGTATTATCCGAAATATGCAGTTGTTTTTTATTGTCCTTCACCCGGATTCGGCTATCCTTCTTTGTGTATTCTTCCAGAATCCCTGCAATCGACGAATCTTCCCCGCTTCCATCTGAAAGACAGAGCTCCCAGTTCTGATAGGACTGTCCTCTTACAGAATCCAGCATTTCCCGCAGATATCTTTCCGGTGTCCGGTAAAGAGGAACAACAATCGAAATCTTCGGCATCCGGGTAAATTGCTTTCTCTTCTGCCGGTACAGTCTGATCCTGGACGGCTCATGTCTTCGCAGCCATTCTTCATACTCTGTACCGTTTTTCCCACTCAATTTGTCACCCGCCCTGATAAACGCTGCACAGATTCCAAACTGACGATAATAGATTCTGACTTTGCGAAAATCATCCAGCATTTTCTGACGTCGCAGTTTTCTTTTGAGATTTATGATCTCTTCCGCATTTTTCTCTTCTTCTTCAAAGCATACTTCCAGTTTTCGCGGAATACCTTCCTCATAAAATGCCTTAAACCCGGCAATCTCTTCCTTTTTACATTCCGGATACTCTCGCAGCACATCCAGACGCCGGATTTTTTCTTCTTTCATCTCCAGTTCATTCTGATTCTCATCCAGAAACCGAATCGATGCATTTTTCCTGCTATAATACCATCCCTCGACTGAAAATCCTTTTTCTTCAGTATTCACCTTATCTATGCTGTTTGCCAGCCATTTCTCCAGGTTCTTCAATTCACTGACTGCAAAGGTCTTCATCAATTCTTCTTTTCCACGATACGACTGCAATACTTCCAGTCTGGACGCTTCTCTCCAGTCTTTCGGAAGATGTATCCAAAGAAAAAACTGTTTGGTTATAAGTCTTTTTCTTATCTTACGGAACTTCAACGGATGAAGACGGATTCCATCCGTTGTATAAAATAGTTCCTTTCCATCCAGCCGGATTTCAATCCGGTTTCCATCTGGTCTGTTATCCAGAAAATATCCCGTAATAAGTAATCTGTCTTTTTCTTTTACATGAAACCGACATGTTGCGATATAAAAAGCATTTTCCATTTTTCAAATCCTCTCACTTCCACACTATCTGGAAAATAACCAGTTCAAAAACTGAAAGAAAACACAGATATACAATACTAACAGCAGAAATACGCAAAATGTTTCTATATCAAACCGATATGTAACCGTCTTTAAAATTAAAGTTCCTTCACTTTCTTCACTATTTATTTTCAAATTTGTTCCTTCCTCTGATGTCTTTTCCGTATAAAGTGCAATAGAATCTTTTTCAAATACTACTTTATACGCCTTCCCCCTGCATCTGGTTACCGTATCAAACGAAAATTCATTGAATTTGCCCGTTTTTATATCTCCCACCTTCTTCACAGATTCCGCAACCGTTTCTCCATTTTCACAATCCTGAAGATAAATTCGGATCTCTGTTTCTGGATCTTCCTGCAAATTCTGGCATTTCACCTGGATTCCATCCAGTGTCTCCTCCTCACAGACAAATTCCTGCGATATCTGATCCTGCGACACATCCATCATGACATACTGGTCATTTTCTATCATCCGGTCATAAATCGCATGCGTCTTATGAACATGTCCATAAACAAATGCAAGCAGAATCAGCACAATAACTGCTGCCAACTTTTCTACTTTTCTCATTTTTCCCTCTTATTCTGCTTCCTGATATTCTCTGCACAACTCATCTGCATCCCCGATACTGCGAACTCTTCCATGTTCCATCCATACAATCCGGCTGCACAGATTTCTCACCTGCTCCATATTATGCGAAACAAACAAAATCGTAGCTCCATTCTCCTTCATCCGGTTAATTCTTGCTTCACATTTCTGCTGAAAATGGAAATCGCCTACCGATAATACTTCATCCACGATCAGAATATCCGGCTGTCCGATTGTTGCTACCGCAAACGCGAGACGCGAAAACATTCCCGATGAAAAATTTTTCACCGGTACATCCATAAACTGGTCCAGTTCTGAAAACTCTACAATCTCTTCATAGTGCTCCTCCAGATATTCCCTGGTATATCCAAGCAGCGTCCCGTTCAGAAATACGTTCTCCTTCGCAGTCAAGTCAAAATCAAACCCTGCTCCCAGTTCGATCAGCGGCGCGATCACACCGGAAGTCTTAACGCTGCCACAGGTTGGTTTCATGACACCGGCAATGATTTTCAACATCGTACTTTTTCCACTTCCGTTTACACCGATCAGTCCCAGTGTTTCTCCTTTATAGACTTCAAACGACACATCCTGCAGTGCCCAGAAATCCTGATAGGTAATTTTTTTCTTTACTCTCTGTATAAAATATTCTTTAAATCCATCAAATTTCTCTGATGCCAGACTGAATTTGATGGAAACATCTTCTACTTTTACAATTACTTTTTTCTCCATCCTTACTCCTACAAATCAAAGATAAAACCATCCTGATGCTTATAAAAAACCCAGCATCCCACTCCAAGACACAGTACAGCTTCTGCTGCTGTCACCAGAAGCATCACCAGATCTGGAAGTCTGCCATAGATCACAACATTCCGGAACATGATCAGAATACTGGTCAGAGGGTTTATCATTACCAGATGGTATAACCATTCCGGCAGAATCGACATTGGATAGATAACCGGTGTCAGATACATCAGCACTGCCATCAGCACCGAATACAAGTGCAGAACATCCCTGTATTTCACCGCAATCGTCGCCAGAATCAGTCCAATCCCCAGAGCCAGAACCACCAGCAAAAAAAGTGGCACAACTGAAAGAAGCATTGTCCAGTGAAGCTCCGCACGCATACCGATCATAATCAGAAATAACGCTGCACAGGATGACATCAGATTGATCAGACTGGAACACACCCTTGACATCACGAATACATATTTCGGTACATACACCTTCTTTATCAGAGATGCACTCCCGATAATTGCTGACATTGCATTTGTCGTAGCGTCATTGAAAAAGTTAAAAATAACCTGCCCACATAACAAATACAACGGAAAATTCTCTATATCAAATTTAAACAGATTTGAGAAAACGATGGATAAAACCGTCATCATAAGAAGTGGATTCAGCAGTGTCCATAAAACCCCCAGTATGGAACGCCGGTATTTCACCTTCACATCTCTTGAAACCAGTTCTTTTAAAAACGGCTTAAATTTGACAAAATTTTGAATATAAACTGACATATTTTCTTCCCCTTTAAATTATAATTATATTATTTTTTCAGTCTTTATTCAATCAAATCCCTTACACTTATCATTGATTTTCTCTATTTCTTTTATCGATTTTCCGAATAAGTAAAGGGCGTGTGAAAAAACGAAAGTTTTTTCATGCGTCCTTTGCTTATGAATACA
>ERZ773104.3965-NODE-3965-length-13162-cov-3.682231_pt1 | contig 13162 bp, 9 predicted proteins | sample MGYA00511920_ERZ773104 | MGnify/ENA primary metagenome ERZ773104 (study PRJEB29015, sample SAMEA2737857) | human gut metagenome | biome: human gut; feature: human-associated habitat; material: faeces | place: China | collected 2012 ...
TTGTACTCCGCTGCCAGCGCCGCAGCACCGATCAGCGTGTCGCCCACGCCCACCTTGCAGCCGCCGTAGCTCTGCCGGTGGTAGCCCGCGAACCGCTCCACCATCATGCCGGCGAACTCATACTCGCCGTTGAGGAAGATGTACTCGTTGGGGATGAACACGTGATCCAGAACCACCAGAGCCTCCTGACCGCCGAACTTGGCGTTGCCCACGTCGATAGAGGCGTCCTCCTCCATCTTCCGGGTGTCGCAGGACTGACGGCCGTAGATCATGTACATGCCCTCGGCGTCGGTGGGGCAGGCAAAGCTGACGGCCCAATCCTTATCGGCCTCACCCATGGAGATGGTGGGCATGAAGATGTGCCAGTGGGAGTTGATGGAGCCGGTCTGGTGGCACTTGGCACCACAGACCACGATGCCGTCGGGACGGCGCTCCACAACATGAACGTACATGTCGGGATCAGCCTGCTGGCTGGGGGCCTTGGAGCGGTCGCCCTTGGGGTCGGTCATAGCGCCGTCCACGGTGAGGTCGTTGTCCTGAACGTAGGTCAGGAACTTCTTGAAGTTCTCGTGATAGTGGGTGCCGTACTTCTCGTCGATCTCATAGGTGGTGGAGAAGACGGAGTTAAAGGCGTCCATGCCCACGCAGCGCTGGAAGCAGGAAGCGGTCTTCTGGCCCAGCAGACGCTGCATCTTCACCTTGTTCATCAGGTCCTCAGTGGACTGATGCAGGTGGGTGAAGCGGTTGATGGTGTGACCGGTGAGGCTGGACTTCACGGTCATCAGCTCAGCGTACTGGGGATCCTGAGCCAGAGCGTAGGTCATGGCCACGCAGTTGATGGAGGGGCGGATCATGGGGTGGTCCACCCAGTTCTCGATCTTCTCGCCGAACATGTAGACGCGGGTGTTCAGCTTCCGCAGGGACTCAATGTATTCTTGGGGGGTCATCAATGCCATTTTTTGTTATCCTCCTAATTAATTTGGGGACTAAGGGGGGATCGCTCCCCCCTTAGAGGGATGTTTAATCGTTAGCCAGACCCATCAGTTCCTCACGGAAGATGCGCTCATCCATGAGCTTCAGGTCATCGGCGATTTTGGGCATGAACTCCATCTGATCCAAAACCTGGGTCTGGAGGTCAATGCCGGGGGCGATCTCCACCAGCGTCACGCCCTCGGGCCGCAGCTCGAACACGGCGCGCTCGGTGATGTACAGAACGGGCTGGTGCACCTTGTTGGCGTAATCGCCGGAGAAGGTGATCTGCTCTACCTTGTTGACGAACTTCTTCTTGGCACCCTCCTGGGTGATGACCAGCTTGCCGTCCTTGCACTCGGTCTTGAGGCCCTTGGCGGTAAAGGTGCCGCAGTAAACGACCTTCTTGGCGTTCTGGGTAATGTCGATGAAGCCACCGGCGCCGGCCAGACGGGTGCCGAACTTGGAGACGTTCAGGTCGCCGTTGGGAGCGGTCTCGGCCAGGCCCAGGAAGGCCACGTCCAGGCCGCCGCCCTGATAGAAGTCGAACTGGACGTTGTGGTCCAGAATGGCCATGGAGTTGGCTGCGCCGCCGAACTGGGTGCCGCCGTAGGGCACACCGGCGATGGAGCCGGCTTCCACGGTCAGAGTCATCTTGTTGGAGATGCCCTCCTCAGCGCAGACGTTGGCGATCTTCTCGGGAGCGCCGGTGCCCAGGTTCACGATGGCGTCCTGAGGCAGCTCCATAGCGGCCCGGCGGGCGATGATCTTCTTGGCGTCCATGGGGATGGGGGGGATATCGTCCACGGGGATGCGGAACTCACCGGAGAGAGCTCCGTCATAGGGCATGCCCAGGCACTGGTTGTTTTCCTCGGGAGAACCCACCACGATGGCATCCACATAGATGCCGGGGATCTTCACCAGACGGGGGTCCAGGGTGCCGCCCTGGACGATCTTTTCCACCTGGACGATGACGATACCGCCGGAGTTCTTGGTGGCCTGGCACTGGGCGGTGACGTCCAGAGGGCCGATCTCGCGGTGGACGGTGCAGTTGCCGTATTCATCGGCGTAGGAGCCGCGGACCAGGCACACATTGATGGGGATGGGCTTGTAGAGCAGGCGCTCCTCACCGTCAATGTTCACTAGCTTCACCAGGTCTTCCTTGGTGCACTCGTTGAGCTTGCCACCCTCGTGACGGGGGTCTACGAAGGTGTTCAGGCCAACGTGGGTGATGGTGCCGATGTTGTGGGCGGCGATGTCGCGGTACATGTGGGTGATGACGCCCTGAGGCAGGTTATAGGCCTCCAGCTTGTTGGCCAGAGCCAACTCGCCCAGCTTGGCGGCGCGGTCCCAGTGACCGCCGACTACCCGCTTGCACATACCCTCGTGGCCGAAGTGGTCGCCGCCGGTGCCGTCCCGGTGGCCCTGACCGGCTGCAAAGAACAGAGTCAGGTCGCGGGGATGGCCGGTTTCCACGAAACGGTTTTCCAGAGCCTTGGTCAGCGCCTCGGGGCAGGCGCAGCTAACGAAGCCGCCGGTGGAGACGGTGTCGCCGTCCTTGACCATCAGGGCCGCTTCCTCAGCGGTAATGACACGTACTTTCTTCATATCCTAAATCCTCTATTTAAATAAGAATTTTGAACAGCCGGTAAGACCGGCGGGAATCGCGCGGGATAATTACTTGTTCTGGAAGTGCTTTTCCTTGCGCTTTTCAACGAAGGCGCTCATGCCTTCCTTCTGGTCGGCGGTGGCGAAGCACATGGCGAACAGCTCGTTCTCCAGAGCGATGCCGTCGGCAATGTCCATCTGCATGCCGCGGTCGATACAGGCCTTGGAATACTTCACGGCGATGGGAGCGTTGGCGGTGAAGGACTTGGCCATGGCGATGGCACCGGGGATCAGCTCCTCGGGAGCATACACGGCGTTGACCAGGCCGATCTTCTCAGCCTCAGCGGCGCCGATGACCTTGCCGGAGAAGATCAGCTCCTTGGCCTTGGCGATGCCCACGCGGCGGGCCAGGCGCTGGGTGCCGGAGAAGCCGGGGGTGATGCCCAGGCCAACCTCGGGCTGGCCGAACTTGGCGCCGCCCTTGCCCTCAGCGTTGGGGCCGGCAGCCAGGATGATGTCGCAGCTCATGGCCAGCTCGCAGCCGCCGCCCAGAGCGAAGCCGTTGACAGCAGCGATGGTGGGGATCTCCAGCTTCTCAATGCGGCGCATCAGGGCGCTGCCCCGCTGGCCCCACTTGCGGCCGCCGGCCACATCCAGGGGGAGCTGCTCGCCGATGTCGGCACCGGCCACAAAGGAACGGCCCTCGCCGGTGATGATGAGAGCGCCCAGCTCGGCGTCCTTCTCCACCTCGGTGATGGCCTGCTCCAGGTCGCCGATGACGGTGGAGTTCAGTGCGTTCAGCGCCTCGGGACGGTTGATGGTGAGAATGCCGATGTTTTCCTGCTTTTCATAACGAAGGGTCTGATACATAAGTAGATTCCTCCTCAAAAATAATATGTAAGCGTCTGTGCTGACGGAGATGTGGGTCCAGCTGCACCCGTCAGCCTATCCATGGTTGTACAGTGAGTAATATAGCAATTTATGTGCCAAGATTGGCAAGCTGTTTTTCACAAAAATAGGGCTGACAACTGTGCGGGTTCGACAAAAAAACCGGGGTATTTCGGCGGTGTTTTCCTTTTTTCAGCGACCTCATTCGGGAATTATTCAAAAATGAATAGGCTGGATGCGCATATATCTTTCCCTGCGCAGGACATCCTTTCGGCAAGAACCACGAAAGCCGGCGGTTATTTTTTTACAAAAGATACAGAAGAAACTTGGCACTGGCCCTTTCTATTCGCTTTTGAATATGCTATAATCAAAAATGAATAGATCACACGCGGGAGGTACTCTCATGGCGCATACACCTGACCTTCCTCATTTCTTTGAGGAAAATATCAATCTGGAGGGACTTTTCGATATCCTCAGCCCCAAAAACAATCTGGTCCTGGCAGACGATATGATGCTCTCTGACGCAGACGGCATCATTCTCCGAGTCAGTGAGAACTATGAGCGGAACTTTGGCTTTACCCACGATTCCATCGTGGGTAAGTCGGCTTTTGATCTGGAAGCGAACGGGACCTTCCGGCCCTGTATCACTGCGGAGGTCATCCGGCAGAAGAAAAAGATCACCGCCACCCAGACCATCAACCACACCCATAAAAATGTCATGACGGTGGGAATTCCGCTGTTTGACCAAAACGGTGTGCTGAAATATGCCGTGTGCTTCAACACGGTGTCCATGGAGCAAATCAACACCATTCAGCAGAACTACCGGCATTTACAGGACTCCTTGCAGCAGTATACGCAGGAGATCGCGGAACTGCGGCTCCGGGCCACCGCCACGGATCTGGTGGTGAAGAGCCCTGCCATGCAGCGGTTATGGACACTGATCCTGAATACCGCCAACACGAAGGCCAATATTCTCATCACCGGGGAGACCGGCGTGGGCAAAAGCGCAGTGGCCAAGGCCATCCACGCCATCAGCAACCGGGCCAACGGCCCCTTTATCGAGGTCAACTGCGCGGTGCTCCATGAAAACCTCATTGAATCCGAGCTGTTCGGCTATGAAAAGGGAGCCTTTACCGGCGCGGCCTCTGCCGGTAAGATTGGTAAGATCGAACTGGCCAACCACGGCACCCTGTTTCTGGATGAGATCGGAGAGCTGCCGCCTCATATTCAATCTAAGCTGTTGCAGCTCATTCAGGAAAAGACCATCGAGCGGGTGTCCGGTACCAAGCGCATTGAGTTGGATTTCCGTCTGTTGGTGGCCACTAACCGCAATCTGGAGGAGGAGGTGCAGCGGGGGCTGTTCCGTTCGGACCTTTTCTACCGGCTGAACGTCATCCGGGTCCACATTCCCCCTCTGCGGCAGCGCCCTGAGGATATCCTGCCTATGGCGCATCAGTTTTTGGAGCGGTTCTGCAAGGAATACGGCAAGCAGCTGGCGTTAAGTCCCCGGTTTGTGGCCTTTCTGGAGCAATATCCCTGGCCCGGCAATGTGCGTCAGCTGGAAAACCTGATGGAACGGCTGGTCATCACCGCCCAGAATCCGATTTTGGACATTACGGCCCTGCCGCTGGAATACAACAGCGGCGGCAGCGCACCGGACCTCCCCTCTCAGGAGGGGACTCTGGCGGAGCGGATGGATGCCTTCGAGGGACAGATCATCCGGGATTCCTACCGCCGCTGCGGCACCACGGTGGCTGTGGCGAAGGAACTGGGCATCTCTCAGGCCACCGCTGTCCGGAAAATCGCCAAATATGTGAAGGACCGGAAGGAATGAAGCTGTTATGAATCTCATTTCTTTAAAAACAGAACTGCGGCAGGAGCTGAAGCTGACGCCGCAGCTACTGCAATCCATGGAAGTCTTGCAGATGAATTCTCAGGAGTTGCTGGACTATCTGGGGAATCTCTCCGAGGAGAATCCCACCTTGGAACTTTCGGAGGCCTCGGAGCTTCGCTCTGCCTATGCGGAGCTGCGGCAGAAAGCCAGTTGGCTGGACGCGGGGACCTTTGGGACCTCCTTTGCCCATGAGGAGGATGCCCCACCGGAGCCGGGAGCGACTGATAAGGAGCTGGACAGCCTGTCTGCGTTTCTCTGCGATCAGTTGGAACGGAAACGACTGCCGAAGCCCATGCTGGCCCTGTGTAAATATATGGCGGAGCTGGTGGACGAGGACGGATATCTGACGCAGGAGGATCTGGACGGCCTGACAGAAATGAAGATCCCCCAGACGATGGTAGATCAGGCGCTGGATGCGATTCAGTCCTTGGAGCCTGCCGGTGTGGGTGCCCGGGATCTGTCGGAGTGTCTGGTGCTTCAGCTGAGCCGCCGGAAGGACAACGTTCCCTACGCTATGGACATTGCCGCACGGTTCCTCACGGAACTGAGCCGCAGCCACTATGGGCCCATCACCAAGGCCCTTGGGGCCAGTATCTCTGAAATTCAGGCGGCGGAGAAGGCCATCGCTGCCTTGGATCCTCACCCCGGTCAGGCGTTTCAGCCGGCAGAGCCGACCCTCTATGTCCGGCCGGATGTGTTCATTGTGGAGTTGGAAGGGGAATTGCAGGTGCTGCTGAACGAATACTATCTTCCAAAGGTCACTGTGAACCCTTATTACAGCAGTATGGCCAAGGAGAGTGACGATCCGGAGGCCCGCACTTATTTAAAGGAGAAGCTGCGGCAGACCAAATGGCTGCTGGACAGTCTGGAACGCCGGGGCAGCACCCTGCGCCGCTGCGCGCAGGCCATTCTGGACGCGCAGAGACCATTCTTTTCCGGGCAGACTGCGGAACTGTCACCCATGAAGCTGTCCTCCCTGGCGGAGACACTGGACCTGCACCCTTCCACCGTTTCCCGGGCCGTGCGGGATAAATACCTGCAATGCCGTCAGGGAATCTATCCGCTGCGATACTTTTTCAGTCGGGCGGTGGGACAGCAAGGACTGTCCCGTCAGGCGGTGAAGCAGCGGATGCTGCTTCGCTTCAAGGATGAGGATTCCAGCCATCCTCTCAGTGATCAGGCACTTTGCGACCTGCTGGCGGAGGAGGGGATTTTTCTGGCCCGCCGCACTGTGGCAAAATATCGGATCGAGCTGGGAATCGGTTCCTCCACGGCCCGCCGGGCCCGGAACCGTGGAAAATAAGGCATGATGAGTTAAGATCAAAAGACGGAAGGCCCTGATTAGCTTCCGCTGACACCTATTTAATTTTAGAGGTATGCGTTGATTTGATGCATACCTCTGTTTTTTGCAATGACGGGCGTATGACCGGCAAGACAGCCGAAGAGAATTTGGAGTTTTTTGCAAGAGCCTTGTAAAACGGGAATCGAAATGAATTTACGTTGCGTAAGGTGACGTAAAAATTTTGTAAAAACTAAAAACTTTTCTTGCAATCAAGGTTGTCAGTTTGTATAATAGGCGTATGAATAAAGGGGTGAGCTTTATGGACAATGACGGATTGACCCAGTATATGCGGATTGCAATCTCTGTGGCTGAGCGGATCGCGGCGGGAGAACTGCGGGAAGGGGAAAAAATTTCCGGTCGGTCCAAGCTCTCGTCGGAATATGAGGTGTCGCCGGAGACTGTCCGGCGGGCCATCCAGCTTCTCAGTGATATGCGGGTGGTGGCGGTGAAGGAACAGAGCGGCGTATATGTGCTCTCTGCGGACAATGCCAAGCGCTATCTGCAAAACTTTGAGAACAGGGCAGATCTGATGAGCAAACGCCGGAAACTGCGGGAACTGATCGAGGAAAAGGAGGCGCTGAACCGCCGCATGGGGGAACTGTGCCAGAGTATTCTGGAGGATACCCTTTATCCTGTTCAACCGGCGGAGACGCTGCCTACGTTTAGCTGCCGGGTGCCGGATGGCTGGTACGGCATCGGAAAAAATTTGGGTGACCTGCGATTCTGGCAGGCTACCGGCGCTACGGTGGCTGCCATCCGCCGGGGCACCACGGATATTCTTTCCCCCGGCCCTTACGCGGAGCTGTACGCCGGGGATACCGTTATTTTTGTGGGCGAAAAGAAAGCGAAGGAGGCGGTAGAACGCTTCCTGAACACAGAGCAGGAAACCGGATCCGGCAAGGGTCCTTAATCGGAAAGGAGCAGCCTATGGTTCACAATCAACTTCACGCAATCGACCTCATCATCATCGCAGCCTACCTGATTTCCATGGTTTTGATCGGCGTGGTGGTGGTCAAGAAAGTTCAGAGCATGGACGACTACTATCTGGGCGGCCGGTCCTTCGGTCCACTGGTGCTGATGGCTACCGTGTGCGCCACCATCATTGGCGGCAGCGGCCTTATGGGCCGGGCGGGCGTGGCCTATTCCAGCGGCTTCAAGGCCATTATGACGGCACTGCCCTATCTTCTGGGTATGTTTATTTTCTCCGGCTTTGCCGGGCGGATCTCCGCAGTGGGCACTACGTTCCATGTGACCTCAATCCCGGACCTTTTTGAGCAGCGCTTCGGCAAGACCACCAAGGTGATCCTGGGCTGTCTCATTGCCTTCACCATGATGGGCACCGTGGCCTCCCAGGTGACGGCCACCGCCACCATCATCAATATGCTGGGCAATGAGATCGGAATTTCCTACGAGATGGGCGCGCTCATCGCCTGTGTCGTGTTTATAGTCTATACGGCCACCTCCGGCCTGTTCGGCGTGATCTATACGGATGTATTTCAGTTTGTCATGCTGATTCTGTTTGTCTACATTCTGATTCCCTCGGCGTCTCTGGTCAAGCTGGGTGGCTTGTCCGTCTTTTTGGAGGGACTTGCTCCGGAATTGGCAAAGCCCTATCTGGATGGCGGCATCGTGGGCGATATCATTACCTATTTCGTCTTTACTCTGGCGGGAGCGGAAATGTGGCAGCGGGCCTTCGCTGCCAAGAGCCAGAAAGCGGCCAAGGAGGGCCTGTTCCTGGGGACTCTGGCCTATGGACTTACCATTCCACTGGTGTGGTTCATGGGCGTGGTGGCACATCAACTGGTGTCGGCGGAAAAACTGGCCCAGTACGGCTCTACGGACGCGGTGGTCCCGGCTCTGGCCATTGAGATCCTGCCGGTGGGCCTGACGGGTCTGGCACTGGCGGGGATTCTGTCCGTTATCATGTCTACGGCGGACAGCTACCTGATCGTCTCCGTGCAGACCTGCGTCCACGATATTTATAAGGTCTTCAATCCCAATATTTCTGAGAAAAAGGAACTGCGGCTGACCCGCGTGTTTGCGGTGATCCTACCCTTGGGAGCGCTGGTGATCGCCCTGTACATCAAAAACGCTTACAGCATTCTGATGTTCGCGTGGAGCTTTTACGCGGCGGCGGCAGGACTGCCGGCATTTGCGGCGCTGTATTGGAAAAAGGCCACCAAGGCCGGCATCATCGCCGGTATGGCGGCGGGTTTCACGGTTTGTGTAGGCTGGAAGCTGGCGGGGGTGCCCTTCGGCCTCGGGCCTACGGTCCCCGGCGCCATTGCCTGCGCTGCTGCATTGGTTGGAGTCAGTCTGGCTACCTATCGGAAGACACCGACCCCCTTCCTGGACCCTTATCAGAACGCGGCGGGCCGCTGAATGGTTGATGCCGGTATGAAAATCTGATACCATATTCTCCGGGGAAGATTCCCCGGAGAATTTTTTACTTTTTACGCGACGGAACGCACGGATTTCTCGTCTATGTGGGCAGAGAGACAAAAGGAGGCGCGGCTATGGACGATACGCAGATCATTGACCTCTACTGGGACCGGGATCAGGGAGCCATTACGGCTACCGCCGGGAAGTACGGCAGCTTTCTCCATGCTCTGTCCTGGAATATCCTCCGCAGCCATCACGATGCGGAAGAGTGCGTTAACGATACTTATTTCCGGGCCTGGAACGCCATACCGCCGGAGCGACCAGGTGCACTTCGGGCCTGGCTGGGGCGGATCACCCGGAACCTGTCGCTGGACCGCTGGAAGGCGGGGCGGACCCAAAGCCGGGGCGCGGGTATGGAGACGCTGCTGGGGGAACTGGACGAGTGCATCCCAGACCATCGGGGACCGGAGCAGGCGGCGGAGGAGCGGGTTTTGGCGGAATGTGTCAGCGCGTTTCTGCGGGGACAGACGACGGATAACCGGTATATCTTCCTGCGGCGCTACTGGTACGGCGAGGATATCGCCGCCATCGCAAAGCGTCTGGATTGCGGCGAGAGCCGGGTAAAATCTGCCCTGTTCCGCACGAGAAAGGCCCTGCGGGCATTTTTGGAAAAGGAGGGGATCGTGGTATGAAAGCAGAGCGATTGTTCCGGGCCATCGGTTTGGTGGATGAGGGTCTGATCGAGGCGGCCGCTGAGACCCCTGCGAAAAAGCGGCCCGTCTGGCGGCGGTATGCGGCTGCAGCGGCCTGCTTGATGGTGCTCTGCGGGGCGGGAGCCGTCTATCTGATCACCGGCGGATTTCGCGGCTATGGGGCCAGTGCGGGGGGCAGCGGGATCAACAACGCGGGCGGCGCTGCAGACGCCGTCACCTTTATGTCGTATGCCGGGCCGGTGTTGCCCCTGACCACAGCAGAAGAAAACCCCGGCGTGACGGCGGAACGCCGCACGGATTGGGATTTTACCCCCCGGACAGACCCGGAGGGGTACGATTCTCAGTGGGGCGCTACGGTGACGGACAGCTATGTTCTCCGCAATCCAACCGATACGGATGTGACGCTGACCCTGCTGTATCCCATTGTGGGCGGGATCAAGGATCTGCTTTCCATAGATCCCAGCGTGACGGTGAACGGAGAGAAAGCGGAGACGGAGTTGGTTATCGGCGATTACGCGGGCGGCTTTGGCGGCGCCGGCGGCGGTGACACTTCTACCCTGAATCTGCGATATCCCAGCCAATGGACGGATTATCAGGCGCTTCTGGACGGCGGTGATTACAGAGAGACGGTTACCGGGACGCAAATACCGGCGGATATGCCGGTCACGGTCTATACCTTTACGGATTTTGAAGCGCCCACGGAGCAATATCAGGCGGCTACCCAGGCGGTGACGTTTACGGCAGATGAAACCCGTACCACGGTACTGTCCTACGGCTTTGAGGGGTACGGCTGGGATGAACGCACCGGAGAGATCACTTACAGCTATTTTGTACCTGACGGTCAGCGGCGGAGTAAAACCGACAAGAAGCTGATCGTGATCGGGACGGACCTGACGGGCTATACATTACAAGGCTATCAGGATGGCGGCTGCGATTCCGGCGAGGAGATAGAGGGTGTTTCCTGCACCGTTACTCGGAGTGAGACCACGCTTCATGAGACGCTGCTGACCCTGTGCCGGGAGATCCTTGACACAATGGAAGAAAATCCTGGCTATTACGGCTGGCTCAGCGAGGCGGCGGAGATTTTGAACCCGGAAACTTATTGCTTGCTGGCGGAGCGGGCGTTGGAGCAATACGGCCTGTTGTCGGATAAACCGGTGGACCGTTATGACAGCGGACGGCTGGATGAGCTGATGGACGAGGTGCTGTCTGTGGATCGGGTACTGTATCTGAAAACGGAGGTTACCGTTCCGACTGGCGGTACGGCGGAGGTCACGGCGCAGTACTGGAAGGCCCCCAGCTTTGACTTTGCCTGCTCCGGCTCAGAGCATCGGAATTTACAGGGATATGATCTGATGACCACGCTGGATTCCACTCTGGCCTTCACGGCCCAGACAGCCTCCGTTACCCATGCAGAAAACGTCCAAATCACAGGCCAGAACATCGGTTTTGATCCGGAAAATGGCGTTACGGAGGTGAAGTTGGACCCAAACCAGCCCCATTATTATTTGGAAATTCAACCGGTTCCCAAGGAGACAGATTGACAGACGGAATGAACAGGAGGCACAGCATTGACGCTGTGCCTCCTGCGTTCATCTGTTATTTTTCGTAGAATTTGATCAGAGCCTGAGTGCCCAGATCACCGCAGCCTCGGTCGATCAAGGATTGACAGTTGGAAAGCGCCTGCTGCAAAACATTCAGATCCAGCCCGGCGTTTTCTGCTTCCTCTTCCGCAAGACGCATATCTTTCACAAAGTGCTTCATGAAGAAGCCGGGGGCAAAGTCACCTGTCAGGATCTTCTTGCCCTGAAAGTCCAGCTGCTTGCTGCCAGCGGCTCCGGTGGATACGGCGCCCAGCAAAGTATTCCCGTCTAACCCCTCCGCCTTGGCATAGGCCAGGGCTTCACACACGCCGGAGAGCGCTCCGGCGATCATGATCTGATTGGCCATTTTGGCGTGTTGGCCGCAGCCTGCGGGACCGAAATAGGTGATGTTAGTGCCCATTGCCTGGAAAATGGGGAGGCAAGCGTCGAAATCTGCCTGATCGCCGCCTACCAGAATGGAAAGCGTTCCAGCACGGGCCCCGCTGTCACCGCCGGTGACGGGGGCGTCCAGCACTCGCAGTCTCCGGGCGGCGCCCTCTTGGTAGATCCGCTGGGCCAGGGTGGGGCTGGTGGTGGTCATGTCGATGAGCGTCATACCCTTGGCGGCACTGTCCAGAATATTGCCGGGGGCAAAGTAGACCTCCTCCACATCCTTGGGGAAGCCCACCATGGTGATGACCACCTCGCTGGCCTTTACGCACTCCGCAATGCTGCCGTGGGGTACGGCACCCTCGGATATCACGTCTGCCACTTTTTCCGGGTGACGGGCATAAATGTGGACCTCGTAGCCCGCTTTCATCAGGTTCCGCACCATGGCTTTCCCCATGATGCCTACGCCGATCCAGCTGATCCTCTGCATATTGATCCCTCCTGTGTCATTTTTTTCAGCATGACACATTTAAAGAGGAGTGTCAAGAGAAACAACTGTCCTTGTTGCAAATACACATAAAATTGATAGGAAAAGCACGGAAAATTTGACATCTGAAATCTTGACGAATAAACTGCGCGGGACTATAATCAGTCCATCAATTTCGGAGCGGGCCAACGCTTCGGCCATATTGAAAATGCGTGGATCGAGACAAGTACCGTGGCCAAACGGTCACAGCGAGCCGGGGGCAGTGGAAGCCCGGTACAACGGGGCGGCGGGAATAACACTCAGGAGCAGCGATCTGAACGGCGACAGCCCAGTAGGAGAGACGCGGCGTGCGGCGTTAAAGCACAGGGGTTTGTTGGAACCCCGCAAAGGGGCTGATTTTCGATCAGCAAGTTAGGTGGCACCACGGATGCGGCAGCGATTCGTCCTAAAATTTTTAGGATGTTCGCTGCTTTGATTTTTTCCGGAGGTGCTTTTTTATGTGCGCAATTATGGGATTTTCCACGAAGAAACTGGACAAGCATGAGATTTGGGAGTATTTCGACCGAACACTCTCCCGGGGACCCGATATGTCCAAGATCATGGACACCGGCTCTGGCTGGCTGTGTTTCCACCGGCTGGCCATCATGGGCCTGACCGAGGCCGGCATGCAGCCCTTTGAGCTGGACGGCGACATGGTGGTCTGCAACGGCGAGCTGTACGGCTTCCGCCCCCTGAAGCGGCAGCTGACGGAGAAGGGCTACGAATTCAAGAGCGGCAGCGACTGCGAGATCATTCTGCCGTTGTACCGGGAATATGGCCTTTCTATGTTTGCCAAGCTGGACGCGGAGTTTGCCATGATCATCTATGACCACAAGACGGATTCCCTCATCGCCGCCCGGGACCCCA
>ERZ773104.3972-NODE-3972-length-13154-cov-31.494542_pt1 | contig 13154 bp, 9 predicted proteins | sample MGYA00511920_ERZ773104 | MGnify/ENA primary metagenome ERZ773104 (study PRJEB29015, sample SAMEA2737857) | human gut metagenome | biome: human gut; feature: human-associated habitat; material: faeces | place: China | collected 2012 ...
TACGGCTTTGCATACCCTGAAAAGTCCATCGGCCGCGTGAAGATGTTCTACGGCAACTTCGACGTCGTCGTGCGCGCGCTGACCTACGTGCTCACGCTCGGCAAGTCCGGCATCCGCGAGGCGGCGATGAACGCCGTGCTGAACGCGAACTACATGCGCGTCAGGCTCAAGGATACCTTCACCATGGCCTATGACGAGATCTGCATGCACGAGTTCGTCATGTCGCTCGTCGATCTCCACAAGGAGACGGGCGTCTCCGCGCTCGACCTTGCCAAGGGCATGCTCGACTTTGGCCTGCACCCGCCCACGATGTACTTCCCGCTCATCGTCCATGAGGCGCTCATGATCGAGCCCTGCGAGACTGAGAGCAAGGAGACCATGGACGAGGTCTGCGGCATCTACTGCAAGCTCTTTGAACTCGCGCACTCCGATCCCGAGACGCTCCACACCGCTCCCCACTCAACGCCCGTCCGCCGTCTCGACGAGGTCGGCGCGGCGCGCAACATGGTTTTACGTTATCAGTTTGCATGATCCGGAAATTACAATATTTTATCGGTGCCTGCACCGACCCGCACCGCAACCTGGCGCTTGAAGAGTATCTGACCGATACCGTCGGCGCGGACACCTGCATTCTCTACCTCTGGCAGAATAAGCACACGGTCGTCATCGGCCGCAACCAGAACGCGTGGCAGGAATGCCGCACGACCGAGCTTGAGCGCGACGGCGGGACGCTCGCCCGCCGTCTCTCCGGCGGCGGCGCGGTCTACCACGATCTGGGGAACCTCAACTTCACGTTCTCGCTCCGCACACAGGACTATGACCTGCGCCGCCAGCAGAGCGTGATCGTCGAGGCCTGCCGTAGCCTTGGCATTCCGGCGGAAATTTCGGGCCGGAACGACATTTTGACAAACGGCTGCAAATTCTCCGGCAATTCGTTCTACTCACACGCAGGCTGCTCGTTCCACAACGGAACGCTGCTCGTGAACGTCGACATGGCGAACCTTGGCAAATACCTCACGCCGTCGAAGACGAAGCTCGAGAGCAAGGGCGTCGCGTCTGTGCGCTCGCGCGTCATCAACCTGGCGGAATTAAAGCCTGATCTCACGATCGACGGCATGGCACAAGCCATGGTCAAGGCGCTTGAGACCGTCTACGGTCTCAAGGCGGAGAAACTTCACGAAGAGGACTTCGACGCCGCCGAGATCGAGCGCCGCTATCAGCGCTTCCACAGCTACGACTGGGTGTACGGCAAGAGCGTGCCGTGCTCGTTCTCCTGCGCCAAGCGCTTTGCCTGGGGCGAGGTCACGGTCGAGCTCGCCGTCGAAAACGGCTGCATCGCCGACGCCGCCGTCTGGTCCGACACGATGGACGCGGAATTCGCCGCGCCGCTTGCGCAGGCGCTTCGCGGCTGCCGCTTCGCCGTCGACGCGCTCTGTGAGCGCGTACAGTCGGTAGGGGAGTGCCGCGACTATTCAGGCGACCTCTGCGCGCTGCTGCGCGAGCAGGACATCTGAACATCTCTACAAAAAATCACGCAATGCCGCCGAAAAGTCGGCGGCATTGCTCTCAAAAAGGAACGAACTATTATGGCTCATTATGAACTCATCGTCATCGGCGCGGGCCCCGGCGGCTACGAAGCCGCGCTCCATGCGGCCAAGCTCGGCAAGAAGGTCGCCGTCGTCGAGAAGCGCGAAGCGGGCGGCACCTGCTTAAACCGCGGCTGCATCCCGACGAAAACGCTGCTGCACTCTTCTCAGATCTTCCACGACGCCAAGCACGGTGCACACGCCGGCATCCACACCGACGATATCCGCGCCGACATGACGGAGATTTTTGCCTACAAGCGCGAAATTTCGCAAAAGCTGTCCTCCGGCATTGAATCGCTTTTCAAGACCGCAAAGATCGACTTTCTGCGCGGCACGGCGCTCATCACCGCACCCGGCGCTGTCCGCGTGACGGATGCCGAGGGCGGTGCCAACGACTACACCTGCGACGATATCCTCATCGCCACCGGCTCCGTCCCGTCCCGCCCGCCGATTCCCGGACTTGAGTTCGCGATGACCTCCGACGAGCTGCTTGAAGGGTGCGACCACCTGTACCGCTCCATCGTCATCATTGGCGGCGGCGTCATCGGCATCGAGTTTGCGACGTTTTACGCAGACCTCGGCTGTGAAGTGACCGTCATCGAAGGCATGGACCGCCTGCTGCCCAACATGGACAAGGAACTCGGCCAGAGCCTCGCGCTCATCCTCAAAAAGCAGGGCGTGAAGGTCTTCACGAACGCGATGGTCCAGAGCGTCGAGAAGACGGGTGAGGATATCGCCGTCAACTTCACCTGCAAGGAAAAGAGCGAGACCGTCTCCGGCGAGGCCGTGCTCTGCGCCATCGGCCGCCGCCCGTACTGCGACGGCCTGTTCGCGGATGGCATTTCTGTCGAGATGAACCGCCGCAGCATCGCCGTGAACGAGCGCTACGAGACGAGCATCCCCCACATCTACGCCATCGGCGACGTCTCGGCCAAAATTCAGCTCGCCCACGTCGCAACCGCGCAGGGCATCGCCTGCGTCGACATACTCTGCGGCAAAGAAAATCACACGTCGATGTCCGTCGTGCCGAGCTGCATCTACTGCCGTCCGGAGATCGCGGTCGTCGGCATGACCGAGGCCGAAGCCAAGGAGGCGGGGATCGCCGTCAAAGTCGGCAAACACGTCATGTTCGACAACGCCAAGACGCTCATCGCCGACCCGGGCCGCTGCTTTATGAAGTTCGTCGCGAACGCCGAAACACGCGAGCTTCTCGGCGCGCAGCTCATGTGCGAGCATGCGAGCGACATGATCGGCGGCGTCTCGCAGGCGCTCGCCAACCACATGACAGTCGAGCAGTTCCTGCTGGCCATGCGTCCGCACCCCTCGTTTGAAGAGGCGATGACCGCCGCGCTCGAGGACCTTGCGCAGAAGCTCGGCTGATCGTCATCTCTCTTTATGTAAGCGTTTCCTTTTCACAAAACAGCGCACGGCGCGGAGAATCCGCGCCGTGCGCTGTTTTGTGCCCTTTCTTCCCGCGTCTTTAACATATCATTTTCTCATTGATACTTGACAAAATGTAATGACATGGTATAATGATGCCAATTTCCGCAGCAAAGGAGGCGATCGTTTGAACACCATGGTTACGTCCAAAAATGTCAATTTTGGAGTAAGCTGGCGACTGATCGTTGGCGTAGAGGGGCATTCGTCCGAATCTATGTCGTCGAAGCAGTCGGCAGCGGTTTGATCGACCTCATTGTCCAAGGCTCGGTTTGATTCGCTGCCTGCAATGATCGGCAGCATGGATCCGGTATGCTCCATTGATCTGGCAAAGCACTTGTGGAATGTTCCACAAGCATGGGAGTATCCCCTTGCAATGTCAGAGCGCGGGAACAGACCGGTTTTTTGTTACCCGAATCATTCAGGACGGGGCATTTTTGCCCCACCGCCATGAAAGGAAATTTTTTACCATGAAACGCAAGCTCACCGCCAAAGAATACACCTATGTTGCCAGCATGCTCTTCGGCCTGTTTTTCGGCGCAGGTAACCTTATTTTCCCCGTGCACCTCGGCCAGATGGCCGGTTCCAACGTTTGGCAGGCCATTCTGGGGCTTCTCATCACGGGCGTGGGCCTGCCGCTGCTCGGCGTGGCCGCGCTCGGCATCAGCCGCTCCAACGGTCTTTTTGACCTGAGCAGCAAGGTCAACCGCCCCTACGCGATGTTCTTCACCTGCGCGCTGTATCTGACCATTGGGCCGTTTTTCGCCATTCCCCGCTGCGCGACGACGTCATTCACCGTGGGACTTGAGCAGGTGCTTCCGCAAAATGGCAGTAACACACTGTACCTGCTGCTCTTCTCGGTAGCGTTTTTCGCTGCGGCGCTCTTTTTCGCACTGCGCCCGGGCAAGATCCTGACCTGGGTCGGCAAAATTCTGAACCCCTGCTTTCTCGTCTTCCTCGCCATTCTGGTCGTCGTCGCGCTCCTCTCTCCGAGTGCGGCCATCGCGGATGTCGAGCCGCTCGGCGACTACGCGTCCCAGCCGTTTTTCGCTGGTTTCCTCGAAGGGTACAACACCATGGACGCGCTGGCGAGTCTTGCCTTCGGCATCATCGTCGTGCAGGTCATCCGTGACCTCGGCGTGGACGATCCCACCGCTGTGGCGGGGAGCACCGTCCGCGCGGGCATTTTCAGCAGCCTTCTGATGGCGTTCATCTACATCGCCGTCACGATCGCCGGCACGCAGAGCCGCGGCGTGCTTGAAGCCAGCGAGAACGGCGGCACGGCGCTCGCGCAGATCGCACAGCACTACCTCGGCTCCGCCGGTCTCTTCATCCTCGCCGCCACGGTGACGCTCGCGTGCCTCAAGACCGCCGTCGGTCTCATCACGAGCTGCGCCGAGACGTTCAGCGCGCTCTTCCCCGACGGGCCAAAGTACCGCATCTGGGCAATCATTTTCAGCCTCGTGTCGCTGCTGTTTGCGAACCTCGGCCTCAGCGCCATCATCAGCTATTCGCTGCCGGTGCTGATGTTCCTCTATCCGCTCTCCATCGCGCTCATTGCGCTGGCGCTGCTCGGTAAATTCTTCGGCCACGACCGCACGGTGTACTGCTGGACGATCGGCTTCACGCTCATCGCTGCCGTTTACGATCTGATCATCGCGCTGCCCGAGAGCGTGTTCAACGCCATCCACGGTCCGGCCATCAAGGCGTTCGGTCAGCAGTACCTACCGTTTGCCGACCTCGGCCTCGGCTGGATCTGCCCGACGCTTATCGGCACGGCCATCGGCCTTATTCTGCACTTCATGCGCGGGAACAGGGCCAAGGCGTGAACCCCTTACAAGTCAAAAATCCGTCCGGTCGATGACCGGACGGATTTCTTTTATTTATCGCGTGTTTTCGCCGCTCACAGCGTCGCGGCAAACTTCGTCACCGCGGCAAGGCCGTCTCTGAGCGTGTTGACGTCGCAGGCGTAGCCGACGCGCATGCTGTGGGGCTGCTCGAAGCAGTCGCCCGGCGTGACGAACGCACCGGTCTCGTGGTACATGCGCTTGCAAAACTCGTAGGAGGGGATATCGAAATCGTAGTAAACGAGCGCGGTCGTACCGGCTTTGGGCTTGGTGTAGAAAAAGTGCGGATTTTCCTTGATCCAGTCATCGAGGATGGCGAGGTTCTCGCGCACGATGCGCTGATTGCGCTTGAGCATCACGTCGCTGTGGCGCAGGGCGATGGACGCGATCGCATCGTCGAACATGCCGCAGCTAATTAAATTGTAGTCGCGGTGCGACAGGAACGCCTTGCGCGCCGCTTCATCGTGCGTGGCGATCCAGCCCATGCGAAGGCCCGCGAGCGAGAAGACCTTGGACATGCTGCTGACCGAGATGCCCTTTTCATAGAGGTCGACGATGGACTCGCACCACTCGTCCTCCTGCGTCAGATGGCGGTAGACCTCGTCACAGAGGATGTACGCGCCCACGCCGCGGGCGATCTCCACGATGCTCCCCAGCAGTTCCTTACTCATCAGCGCGCCGGTGGGGTTGTTAGGGTTGTTGATGCAGATCATTTTCGTCTCGGGCGTGACGAGGCTCCTGAGCTCATTCAGGTCGGGGAGATAGTCGTTTTCCTGCTTTAAGTGCATGATGGCGACGTCCGCGCCGATGGCCTCGGGGATGGAGTAGAGCTGCTGATAGGTCGGCATGATGCTGACCACACGGTCGCCCGCGGAAATGAGCGAGCAGAACACATGATGGTTCGCGCCCGCCGCGCCGTGCGTGAGCACGACCTCATCGGCCTTGATCGTGTGATAGAGCTTGGAAATGCCGCTGCGCAGCGCCTCGCTGCCCCAGATATCGCCATAGGTCAAGCGCTGGGCACAGAAGTCCTTCAAAAAGTCCTCCTTGTTCTCGCCCGTGAGCTCGAAAAGCTCGTCGAGCGAAACGGAGTCGACGCAGGTCTCGGCGATGTTGTATAGCGCACCCACCTCGTACTCGTTCATCCATTCTTCCACAGCAAAGGGCTTGATGTTCATATCGTTCTCCTTTTCTCTATAAAAAAGTAACAGCACCCACGACCCAGCCTTATCCGGTCGCCCGGAATACCTACGGCTCAGTCATGGATGCCTTTTCTCCCCGGCCGGTGCCAAGGGAGGCATTGATGATGAAGTTGATTGTATTATAATGCATTTTTATAGGATGTCAAGCGGGAAAGCGTAAATTTATCGCCCTTTTGCAGGGCGAACATCCAGCTTTCCGTATGATTCCGTCACGCTGCTCTGTCCGCGCGGCACAGCGCTTTTTTCTTGCGCTTTTGCGCGCGGACTGCTATACTGGGAAAAAACGGCGAAAGTGAGAACGATCATGCCGAATTTTGATCCGCTAACTTACCGATATTCTTCCCGCCGCAACGTGGTCTACGCCAAAAATGGCGTGTGCTGCACGTCCGTTCCCCTCGGCGCACAGGTCGGCCTCGACGTGCTGAAAAATGGCGGCAACGCCGTCGATGCCGCCGTCGCCATGGCCGGCGCGATGCCGCTGCTCGAGCCGACGGGCAACGGCCTTGGGTCCGACTGTTTCGCGCTCGTGTGGATCGAGAAGGAGAAAAAGCTCTACGGCTTGAACGCCAGCGGCGTTGCGCCGATGGCGCTGAGCGCGGACGAGGTTCGCGCAAAAGGCTTTTCCGAGGTGCCCGAGGAAGGCTGGCTCCCCACGATGGTCCCGGGCGCGCCCGCGGGCTGGGCGGCGCTCAATGCGCGCTTTGGCACAAAGCCGCTCTCCGAGCTCTTCGCCCCCGCCATTTCCTACGCCGAAAACGGCTATGCCGTGCCCGTCAATGTCGGCAAGCTCTGGGCGCGCGACAGCAGGCGCATCGCCAGGGTCATGGCGCAGGACCCCGCCCCCTATGAATACTGGTGGAAGAGCTTTATGAAGCCGGACGGCTCGCCGTACCGCGCGGGCGACGTCTTCCGTTTCCCCGCCTATGCCGACACGATGCGCTCCCTCGTTGAGACGAACTGCGAGAGCTACTATCGCGGTGAGCTGATGGAAAGGATCGTCGCCCATTCGCGCGCCACGGGCGGCTACTTCTGCGAGGATGACTTTAAAAACTATCACCCCGAATGGGTCGAGCCCATCACACAGGACTACCGCGGCTACACCGTCTGCGAGATCCCGCCCAACGGCCACGGCATCACGGTGCTGATGGCACTCGGCATGCTCAACGGGCTGACGCTGCCTGAAAAGCGCGAGGACGCGGACTACTATCACAAGGTCATGGAGGCCATCAAGCTCGCCTTTGCCGACACGAAGACCTACGTCGCCGACCCGCGCTATATGAAAACAAAGGTCAGCGAGCTGCTCTCGCCCGACTATCTTGCCGCCCGCCGCGCACTCATCACAGACAAGGCGCTCGAGCCCAAAGCGAGCGACCCGCACTGCGGCGGCACGATCTACCTCTGCACCGCGGACGCAGAAGGCAACATGGTCTCGCTTATCCAAAGCAACTACTGCGGCTTTGGCGCGGGCATCGCCATCCCCGGCACGGGCATCTCGCTTCAGGACCGCGGCGCGAACTTCTCCCTCGACCCGAAGAGCGATAACTATTTGGAGGGCGGAAAGAAGTCCTACCACACGATCATCCCGGGCTTTCTGCTCAAGGACGGCGAGGCCGTCGGCCCGTTCGGCGTGATGGGCGCATTCATGCAGCCGCAGGGGCAGGTCGAGGTGCTGACAAACACCATTGACTATGCCATGAACCCGCAGGAGGCGCTCGACGCGCCGCGCATCCAGTGGATCGGCGGCAAAAAGCTCCAGATCGAGCGCGAGGCGGGCGAGGCGATCGCCGAGCAGCTGCGAGCGATGGGGCACGAGGTCGAGATCGTCGACGACCGCACGGCCATGGGCCGCGGCGAGATCATCTGGAAGTGCGAAAACGGCGTTTACGCCGCGGGCACCGAACCGAGATGCGACGGCACGGTCGCAAGCTGGTAATAAAGCAAAAAAAGGAGGCTTCCCGATGGAAAGCCTCCTTTTTTTGCACATTTTTCAAAATTAAACCTTGGCCTCGCTGTTGTGCTTGCTGGCGACGTAGCTTCTCATCGAGTTCACGACGATGGTCGCGCCGAGCACGATGAGCAGCACCGCGATGATGAGCTGCAAGCCGTTGGCGATAAACACCGCGCCCCAGGTCGTCTCGCCCGCGGGGATGGTGACGGCAGCGGCATTTTGGATGGCGCTCACCATGGCCATCAGGCGCTGGACAAGCGCTGTGAACGTGACGCAGAGCATGATGACGAGCGGCGGGAAGAGCATCTTGTTGCTGCGGCCCGTGACCTTGAGGAAGACGCACAGCGTGATGAGCACGAGCGCGGAGAGCAGCTGGTTCGCCGAGCCGAACAGCGGCCAGATGTTGGAGTAGCCGATCTTCGTGAGCACGTAGCCGAGCACAAGCGTCAGTACGGTGGAGAAATACGTGTTGCACAGGAGCTTGCGCCAGGGCTCGGCGTGGGCCATGTCGTCCACGCTGAAAAGCTCCTGGAAGCTCATGCGCGCGATACGCGCGACGGCGTCAAGGCTCGTGAGGGCGAGGGCGGAGACGCACATCGTCATAAAGACCGTGGCGGCGTAGTTCGGCACGCCGAACATCTCGAAGAAGCCCGCAACGCCGCGGCTGAAGATCTGGAACGGGGTACCGGCGGCGGGAGTGCCGTCCGCCGCGGCGGCCGCACCGGCCACGCAGAGTGCGAGCACGGCAAGCAGGCTCTCGAGGATCATCGCGCCGTAGCCGACTTTGAGCATATCCTTCTCGTTTTCGACCGTCTTGGACGACGTGCCGGAGGAGACGAGACTGTGGAAGCCGGACACCGCGCCGCAGGCGACGGTGACGAACAGGATGGGGAACATCGTGCCGAGCTTTTCATTGTTGAAGCCCGTGAAGACGGGGAGGTTCATCGTCGGATGCGCAACGAGAAGGCCGACGACCGCGCCCGCGATCATGCAGATGAACATGAAAGTCGTCATATAGTCGCGCGGCTGCTTCAAAAGCCACATCGGGAGAACGGCGGCGAAGAAGATGTAGACGAACGTGATGTAGCTCCAAGTCGCCTTGCCGAAGATGAGCGGGCAGTTCATGCCGACGGCGAACGAGGCAACGATGCAGAGGATGCCGAGCACGGCTTCCTTCCAGCCCGAGAGGTTCAGCTTCTTCTGCACAAGGCCGAAGACGACGGCGAACACCATGAACATGATGGACACCATACCGGCTGCACCGTTGGTCTGCGCGGCGTCAGCAAGCTGCGTCACGCCGTCGACCACGGTGTAGGCGTTGAACGTGCCGGCGACCATGTCGGCGAACGCCGCGATGACGATCAGGCAGAACAGCCAGCAGAACAGCAGAAACAGCTTGCGGCCGAGCTTGCCGATGTACTTTTCGATCAGCATGCCCATGGACTTGCCGTCATTTTTGACGGAGGCGTACAGCGCGCCGAAGTCCGTCACAGCGCCGAAGAAGACGCCGCCGAGCAGCACCCACAGCAGCACCGGCAGCCAGCCGAACGCGGCGGCCTGGATCGCGCCGGTAACAGGGCCCGCGCCCGCGATGGAGGAAAACTGATGGCTGAAGACGGTCCAGCCGTTGGTGGGGACAAAGTCCTTGCCGTCGTTATACTTGACGGCGGGCGTCTGCGCTTTGGGGTCGATGCCCCAGGTCTTGGCGAGCCAGCGCCCATAGAGTGCGTAGGCAGCGACGAGGACGACCGCCGCGATCAGCACGATGACGAGTGTGTTCATGTGATTTCCCTTTCTTTCCTAAAAAGCTGTGTTCTTCGCCAATGCCGGGAGCAAAAAGAAAAGCCCCGCCTCTGCCGCAGGTTTTCCACAACGAAAACCCAACGCAAAGACGAAGGCCAATATCGCGGCGATATCCGCCGCAGATCTCAACTTCCGCGTTACCACTTTGCTTGCCGGAAAACCGGCCGCTCGACCGCTGCCCGAATGGATCGGAGAGCGTACCCTGTTAACGGTGGGGGACCGGCTGCGATTACTCGGCGTTTGCGCCTTTCACCGCGGCTGCTCACAGGGGATGGCCTGCCCGTTCCTTGCTGCCGTTTTGCACCACCAACGGCTCTCTGAAAGCGGTGATCCGGGGAAGTCGTGTCCTGCTCAAAGCATTTGACGAATGATGTGTGTACAATAGCCCCATCCTCCGCCGTTGTCAATACAATTTTGTCCGCGCAGGACGGATTTCGTCGAAGAAAATAGACGCCCCATCACTTCTCCGCCGCCGCTTTAGGCAAAATGCAAATGCAAAGTATGAATAGCACCATGCCGAAGCGAAATAGAACCGTGTCGCCGAAGGAGTGTCGAAACCATGCCCCGCTTTTTTCACAGAACAACCGCCGTCTGGTGAAACCAGTCTCCCGCTGGCAAAATAAAAAATATCCTGAAGTCTTGCGGCTTCAGGATACCTTTCTGGTTGCGGAGGCAGGACTCGAACCTACGGCCTCCGGGTTATGAGGCAGTCTCAAGCACAAATCGGAGTCATTTCGGCTCCGATTTGTGCTATTTACCGCCATTCGCTCGGCGGATTTTCCATTGTTTCCGTCCAAGCCTGCCCGCTTTTTTCGGATTCTGGGTCAAAACTGGGTCAAGCGCAGTCCAGCCGAATACCGTTGACCTCCAAAGTGGAATTGATTTATATTGAGCGAGGAAGTCCGGGCAGAAAACTGTTCGGACTTTTCTCATATATTCCAAAGTTGCGGTAGAATTGGTCACAAGTTTTATGGTACAATTTAAATGTGATAATTATGCAACAAATCGGAATTTGACAAAGGGATGTGATTGCATGAAGAAGAAAAGCATAATTGTGATATGTGCTGTATTAGTAATTTCAGGTGTGGCAACAGTCCTTGTATTAACTGGAAATAGAGGAAATGTATCAAATGTTAAACGTGTTGTTGGTTACTCTGCACTCTATGGTGAAAATTCAATCAAGGAAGCATTTGATGTCATAGAGAAAAAATTTGCAAAAGATTTTGAAGGTTGCACACTTACTGAACTTCGCTATGACGAGGATGTTGAAAACAGATTTGCAGAAGAAATTGAGAAGTATCACAAAGAGAATAACCAATGAAGGGTATATAATCTTCGTATTTCCCATTATCATTGCGCAAACATATGTCAGACTTTCACTTGAACATTATGTGCCCGTTGACAGTAATGGTGAAATATAATATAATAACTGTGCGATGAAAATGAGACCGTACTGGCCTCGGAATATGAAAGTAGCAAAATGCGACGAGGCTTAAGTGTGTATGCTTAGGGCCCCGTCGCATTTTATTACTCTGGAAAGGACAGGAGGGGATAAAAATGGGGAGCATAGTAGAGGCGGCCATATATGAATATATTGGTAAATTTTTCCTAATTTTTGTAGTAGTGCCTGTGGGCGTAATGGTTTTAGGGTATATAATTTACATTATTGTGGAGGTAATCAATGAAATAAGAAAAAAGTAGGAAGGAAAACCCAAACAGAGGCAAAGAAAGGAGAGCACACAAGTAAAAAAATTGATATCGTTGCTCATGACAATCGCGGTTTTACTTTCGGTTTTGCAACCGGCATGGGCTATAGAAGAAGCTGCTGAAATAGATGCTGTAGCTGCCAGCAGGAATCTGATTGTTGTAGTACCTGGAATCATAAAAAGAGTTGGGAAATAATCAATTGGGGTTACTAATCAATTTCAAGTTTGCTGAACTTATCGTACCATAACGCAAAAGCGTTTGCAACTGGAACTGCCAACAGAAAATTCTGTGTATTCGCAAGAAAATAGGAATCGTGCGGGGAACTACGCCCACCTGACCTCAGAAAACGGCAAATGAGCCGTTTTGACAAGCGGCCGTCCGGCGTTTCAACAGCACGCAAAGCACGCCGAGGGTAGTGATACCTCCCATGTCTCGCACACGCGGAAAGGCCCTGAGCGCATGGCATACAAGCCACAATTTCGACAGAAGAAAAAGGATCACGCAGCCCAGCGGGGCCGCGACACCTGCGGGACAGCGACGCGCATAAGCGCATCGCTGTCCCGCAGGCCCTCTGCGTTCTTCGAGAGTGCCCCCGGCCAAGACTCAAAAGCGGCACAGTTTGCCGTTCTACCCCTGGCCACGCAGGGTTTCTGAAACGTGTGAAACAGTCCGAGGGTAGTAATAGCGCCCCCATCTGAATCGCCCCTGTTTCGCCGTGTAAGCCGCTGTGTGCGATCCTGTTGGCGAAGGTGAGTGTGTATACCCGCTTTTGCTCGTGAAAGCAAACGTGGGCCGTTTGTGCGAGAAGTTGAAAAATGCGCTAAAAAGCGGTTTGGAACAGCGTTGTAACAGTAACTTTTTGGCGATATTCGTGGAAGTGATTTTGTGGTTTTTTGACAGGTTGAGGAAGGCTCCGACGCTTTTGGCACCGGAGCCTTCCTTGAGTCTTACTTTACAAGTACAACGGAAATTTTGATTTCCTTTTCCGTCTCGCTCAGGTCGAATGCGCTGCCGTCCGCGACGCTCACACGCAGCTCATACAGTGTGCCATCGGACAGGGTATCCACGGCAGCGCCTGTCTCATCCGTGATCGACCACAGCTCTTTGCCGACCTCCGCCAGCTTTCCATCTGCACCGTAGGCATAGAGCTTCAGCTCAGCAGCGCTTCCGGAAAGATTGTTCATCCGGAACGAGACCGTCGTGTTGGGATGAACATTTTCGACCGTCACAGTATTGCGCCAGCTGGCGACCGTGCCGTCACCGCCGTCCTGCTCAAACTGTTCCTGTGTCAGTACGTTCCGCGCGGCCTTATCGAGATCGACCTTGCGGTAGGGCATTTCGGGAAGATACACAAAGCGGTCCTGCAAGCACAGCAGCTCCAGATAGCCCGTCGGGCAGTAGAGCGCGTTGCCGCTGTTTCCGGCATACATACCGATAGCCATGTTATTGTAGCCATATTTGTTGGAGACGTCCATGGTGAATACCGTCTCGCCGGTGGCAAAGTCCAGAATGATGTACTGCCACATGCCGCTTTCCATATCCTGCACATAGCCGTAGATATAGCCCGTCGCGGTGGAGAGCTTGAGAATCGATGTATCGCTCAGGTCATTTCGAGACCAGATGC
>ERZ773104.3976-NODE-3976-length-13152-cov-7.109338_pt1 | contig 13152 bp, 10 predicted proteins | sample MGYA00511920_ERZ773104 | MGnify/ENA primary metagenome ERZ773104 (study PRJEB29015, sample SAMEA2737857) | human gut metagenome | biome: human gut; feature: human-associated habitat; material: faeces | place: China | collected 2012 ...
AGATACCTGCCCAGATTCCGGCCTTATGCGCATTTTCCACGACCATCTGTATCATGCGAAGCACTGCTGGATGGTGCGGATCGTAAAATGCATCCAGCTTCGGATTCTGCCTGTCGATGGCCAGTGTATACTGGGTCAGATCATTCGTTCCGATACTGAAGAAATCTACTTCCTTCGCCAGCTCTGCGCTCATCATGACGGCAGCCGGTGTCTCGATCATTATCCCCTGCTTTGGTTCTCCGAAAGACACACCCTGTTCCGTCAGTTCCTGTTTTACCTCCGCCACAATTTCTTTGATCCGGTGGACTTCTTCCACGCTGATGATCATGGGATACATAATGGAGATATTACCAAATGCACTGGCACGGAACAATGCACGGAGCTGTGTCTTGAAGATCTCCGGTCTGGTCAGACAGATACGGATGGCACGGCATCCCATGGCCGGATTTTCCTCCGGCTCCATTTCGAAGTAATCGCACTTCTTGTCTGCACCGATGTCCAGTGTACGGATGATCACTGGCTTTCCCGCCATGGTCTCCGCCACAGTGCGGTAGATCTGAAACTGTTCTTCCTCGGTAGGGAAGGTTTCTCTCTCCAGATATAAAAACTCACTGCGGAACAGGCCGATACCGCCGGCATCGTTCTGCAATACGGCCGCCAGATCCTTGCTGTTACCTATATTAGCATAGAGCATGATCTTCTTACCGTCAATAGTGATATTTTCACGTCCCTTTAAGGTCTGGAGCAGTTCTTTCTTCTCCTGCTCCTCCTGCTTTAGCTGCTGCATTTTCGACAGAGTATCTTCATCGGGATCCACATAGATGCAGCCGTTTCGTCCGTCCACGATACCAAGTTTTCCGTCTATGGCATCGGTCAGAGGGATATCGGTGCCGATCAGTGCCGGAATGCTCATGGTGCGGGCCAGGATCGCCGTATGGGAATTCACAGATCCATGTACCGTTACAAAGGATAATACCAGATCCTTGTTCAACTGTACCGTCTCGGAGGGTGCCAGGTCGTCTGCCACAATGATCACGGGTTCTTCCGATGCCGCCATGCCTGCCGTTCTGCCACCCAGCACGCTTAATACGCGCTCGGAAATGTCTTTGACATCCGCAGATCTGGCTCTCATGTAGTCATCCTCCATGGAGGCAAACATCTGTGCAAAATTGTCTCCGGTGGAAGCCACCGCATACTCTGCATTCACCTGCTGCATATGAATGATGTTCTCAATGGATTCATTGTAATCATCATCCTCCAGCATCATCTGATGAATCTCGAAAATAGCTGCATTGGCTTCTCCCACTTCTTTCAAGGCTTTCTGGTACAGATTCTGCAGCTGCTCCATGGCGGTTTGTCTGGCCTGTCTGTAACGAGCGATCTCCCGGTCGGGATTCTCGATCTTCACACGCTTTACCTGCTGCTCATCCTTCTTATGAACACTGATCCTGCCAATGGCAATTCCGCCGAATACACTTTTTCCCTGGTAGACTTCCATGACTTTTCTCCTCTCCTGACGATAATATTATGATTACTTAGAGGTTTGCTTTCACAAATTCCGTAACAGCTGCATAAGCTGCTTCCTCATCCTCACCGTCGAAGGTCAGGGTGATCTCGTTGCCGGCCTTAACAGCCAGACCCATGATGCCGAAGATTCTCTTGCAGTCTCCGGTCTTGCCGTCCTTGGTCAGAGTGATGGCACTCTGGAATTCCTTTGTTGCCTTTACCAGTTCTCCTGCGGGGCGAGCATGGATACCTTCGGGATCTGTGATAACATATTTAAATTCTTTCATTTTCTTATCTCCTTTTCTGATTTTTTATATTACGGTAACTATTCAGCACCCACATTCGTAAAACCGCTCTTTCAGAGCTTTCCTTTTGCTCATGTGGTTACTTTTTTCTTCAATACACCCAACAGCAGTGCGGACACTACCGTACCTGCCACCAGTGCCACCAGATACATCACTGCGTTACCTACTACAGGGAATACGAAAATTCCGCCGTGAGGTGCCATCAGTGTGCAGTGGAATGCCATGGACAGGGCGCCTGCCAGTGCCGAACCGATGATGCAGGAAGGAAGCACATGCAGAGGATCGGATGCTGCAAAAGGAATCGCACCTTCGGTGATGAACGCCAGGCCCATGATGAAGTTGGTGGGACCTGCGTCTCTCTCTTCCTTGGTGAATTTATTCTTGAATAACAGGGTTGCCAGTGCAATGGCACAGGGAGGAGTCATACCTCCGATCATAACAGCTGCCATGATGTCGTAGTTGCCTGCGGTAATTGCTGCGGTTCCGAATACATAAGCTGCCTTGTTGAAGGGGCCACCCATATCGATAGCCATCATGCCGCCCAGGATCAGTCCCAGTACGATCCGACTGGAATCACCCATTCCGCTTAAGAAATTGTTCAATCCGGTATTGATACCGCCCATGACCGGCTCCACCACAAAGTTCATGGCAAGTCCCATGATCAGGATACCCACTACCGGGTAGATCAGTACCGGTGCCAGCTTTTCAATGGCATCGGGAAGCTTATCGCAGATCTTGCGAAGTCCCAGGATCAGATAGCCTGCCAGGAAACCTGCTGCCAGTGCACCCAGGAATCCGGACTTGCCGTTTGCCGCCAGCATACCGCCTACAAAGCCAAGCGCCAGCGCCGGTCTGTCGCCGATTGCCATACCGATGAAGCCCGCCAGTACCGGAAGCATCAGACCGAATGCCACGCCGCCGATATTCTTGAACATTGCGGCTATGGGAGTAATCGTACCAAAGTTACTTCTCTGATCTGCGGGAAGTGCATTGATATCAACGTTCAGTCCGTCGATCAGGAATGCAATTGCGATCAGAATACCTCCGCCTACTACAAAAGGAAGCATATGGGATACGCCGTTCATCAGCTGGGTATAGATCTTATGAGCTGCGCTTTCCTTACCGGTTACGGCTGTAGTTGTTTCACTGCTTTCCCCGTGGAAAACTTCCACGTTTCCACTCATTGCCTGTTTTACCAGCTGGTCTGCCTTGCCAATACCGTCGGATACCTGACAGCTGATGACTTTCTTGCCGTTAAAGCGGTCCATGGGTACTTTGGCATCAGCCGCCACGATGATGCAGTCCGCCGCTTCAATCTCTTCTGCAGTCAGTACATTTTTTGCGCCTGCGGAGCCTCTGGTCTCAATCTTAATCTGACAGTCTGCTGCTCTGGCTGCCTTTTCCAATGCTTCTGCTGCCATATAGGTATGAGCGATTCCGGTCGGACAGGAGGTCACTGCCAACAGCTTAAAGCCTTTCTTCTCCTCGGTGGTAATACCGGTATCACTTAATCTGTCATCAATGCTCTTGGCACTTTCATCTGCTGCATCAATGATCTGTAAGAATTCCTCTACGCTTTTTGCGTTTCTCAGGGAAGTGGTAAAATTTTCATCCATCAGCATCACGGACAGTTTGCTCAGCACATCCAGATGTACATTATCCTTTGTATTCGGTGCTGCAATCAGGAACAGTAAGGTCACCGGTTCCCCGTCCAGAGATTCATACTCCACACCGTTTTTGATCACCATGGCTGCCAGTCCGGGGGCTTTTACCGCATCACATTTTCCGTGAGGGATCGCAATGCCCTCTCCGATTCCCGTGGTACTCTCTTCCTCTCTTGCATAGACCTGTTCACGATACTTCTCCACATCAGACAGCTTTCCGCTTTTTGCCATCAGTTCCACTGCCAGATCCAGTGTTTCCTTTTTGTCAGCCGGTGCCGCATTCAGGGAAATACTATTTTTGTCCAAAAGATCTGTAATTCTCATGTTGTGACCCATCCTCTCTTTTTATATTTATCATTGTTATTGTTCTACCTGCTGTAATACCTGCAAGACTTCTTCTCTGGTGGCCAGATTCTCGGAAAATGCACTGGCGCTTCCTGCAGCAATTCCCATATGGAACGCATGTACATAATCTTTCTTTTCCATCCATCCTGTCAGGAAACCTGCCACCATGGAATCGCCTGCACCCACACCATTGACCAGTGTTCCCTTCGGTGCCGGAGCTCCCATGCTCTGTCCGTCCGCTGCGATCAATACTGCTCCTTCGCCTGCCATGGAAATCAGTACATTCTGTGCTCCCATCTCCTGCAGTTTCCTGCCGTATGGAACCACCTCTTCCCTTGTGGAGAGCTTCACACCGAAGATATCCCCCAATTCATGGTTGTTGGGTTTTACCAGAAAAGGATGATACGGCAATACCTTTACCAGCAGGTCTCTGGTGGCATCCACTACGGTGAGAACACCTCTTCCCTGAATTCTCTCCAGAATTCTCTGATAAATGTCATCCGGCATGGTATAAGGAATACTTCCTGCCAATACCAGGACATCTCCGTCTCCCAGTCTGTCAATCTTTTCCATCAGCTGTTCCAAAGCTTTTGCATCAATATCTGGGCCACAGCCATTGATCTCTGTTCCGTCAATACTTTTCAGCTTCAGATTGATTCTGGTCATTCCGTGATCGATTTTGATGAAATCAGCATTTACGCCAAACTCGTTCAATCTTCGGATCAGTTCCTCTCCGGTGAATCCCGCCGCATATCCCAGGGCTGTGGAATCCAGTCCCAGATTCTTCAGTACGATAGATACATTGATTCCCTTTCCTCCCGGAAGAATCAGCTCTGATGAGGTTCTGTTCGTCATCCCCAGCTGAAAGTCATCCACGGACACGATGTAATCCAGTGACGGATTGAAGGTCACGGTACAAATCATTTCTATCCCTCCTGTCTGTCATCTTTCTTGTTCTTATGATGATATTATATCTTCATATTCAGTCAAATTCAATCAATTTAATTCACAAATATCATGATTTATTTTGGTTGAATTTGCACAAAATAAAAGGATGAAATACTTCTTCATCCTTTTTCAATGTTTCTTTCACTATAGCATTTCCCTTATCTGGCTTCTTTAAACCCGTTTGCCTGTTCTTTCATTTCCTTTGCATTGGAAAGCGCCGCTTCCGTCAGTGCATCACTGCCTAACAGTCTTGCCAGCTCCGCCAGACTTTCCTCTTCTGCCACCTTGTGAATGTCCGTAATGGTCATATCATCGGTACTGCTCTTTTCAATAATGAAATGCACATCCGCCATGGCTGCGATCTGAGGCAGATGAGTGATACAGATGACCTGATGGGCTCCTGCCAGAATACTCAGCTGCTCCGCTACTTTCCATGCGGTTCTGCCGCTGATACCGGTATCGATCTCATCAAAGATCAATGTATCAATGGCATCTTTCCCTGCCAGTACCGTTTTGATGGCCAGCATCACCCGGGACAGTTCACCGCCACTGGCCACCTGGTTCAAAGGTTTCAGACTTTCTCCGGGATTGGTGGAAATCAGGAATTCCACATCATCATAGCCTTTTGTTGTAATGGCCTGACCGGGTCTGACTGCGATGTCAAATTCCACCGTCAGGAAATTGAGACCTATCAGCGCATCTTTCAATTTCTGCGTCAGTACCGCTGCGTTTTTTCTACGGATCTCAGACAATTCTTCACAGGCTTTCTTCAGTAACGCCTGCTTTTCCTCCCACTCGGCGTTCAATTTCTGCATATAGGCATCATAATCCGCCAGTTTTTCCAGATAAGCTTCTTTTTCCTCTTTGTACCGCAGGATCTCTTCGATCGTGTTGCCGTATTTTCCCTTGAGGTGATTGATGGTATTCAGACGATCCTCTGTACTGCGAAAATCCTCTTCATCAAATTCCAGATCCGACATATATTCGGAGACATCATGATTGTAATCTGACAAAAGACTTTCCACCTCTGCCAGCTGTTCCTCCATCTGTTCCAGTGCAGGATCATACATGGTCACACTACGCAATGCCCGCAGTGCCCTGCTCAAAGAATTCCCGGCACCGTCTTCCGCGTCATTGCCACTGAGTTGATAGCTCTCCGCCAGGCTTTCCGCAATTTTTCGGCTGTTGGACATTTTGCGATACGCCTGTTCCAGTTCCTCATCTTCTCCGGGCTGCAGGGAAGCATCCGCGATCTCCTTTTGTTCAAATTCCGCCAGAGACTGTTCTCTGCTTCTGGAGGTATCATCCAGAGTTTCCTCTGTGATCTTTTTCTCCAGGGCAGTACACTCATGATAAAGTGCAGCCACCCGCCCTGCGCATTCTGCAAATTCCGCTCCCGCATAGGCATCCAGGATCTCCATATGTTTTTTCTTGTTTAGCAGAGACTGGTGCTCATGTTGTCCGTGAATATCGATCAGCAGCTCCGAAAGTTCCTTCACCTGCTTTGCCGTCACGGTCTCTCCATTGATGCGGCAGATGCTTTTCCCGGAGGAAAGTTTTCGGCTCAGGATCACGGTTCCGTCTTCCGAAGGTTCCAGATCCATGCTCTTTAATTTTTCCGCCAGCCTTTCTTCCTCGCAGTCGAAGACCAGTTCCACCAGACCGTTCTCTTCTCCCCGTCTGAGCATGTCTTTCTCGAACTTTCCTCCCAGTGCCAGATTCACTGATCCAATGAGTAATGATTTACCGGCACCGGTCTCACCGGTCAGTATATTCAATCCTTCTCCGAACTCTACCTCTGTCTCCCGGATAAGAGCCAGATTTTTCACGCGTAAACTACGAAGCATGTATTTCCCCCTGTCTTACCTTTCTATCATCAGATGGATCTTGTCCATAAGGATCTGGGTATCTTCCACGGTCCGCACTGCCACCATGATCGTATCATCTCCGGCGATACATCCCACCACTTCGGAGAATTTCAGGGCATCCAGTGCCGCCGCCACTGCCATGGCCATGCCGGATACGGTCTTGATCACCAGAATATTCTGTGCCATATCCATGGAGATAAAACCGTCTCTGAGGACGCGGATGTATTTATCTCCCATATGACTGTCATCCTGTTTTAAAATGACGTATTTCTGTTTGCCGCCACCGGTGGGTACTTTGGACAGCTTCAGTTCTCTGATATCTCTGGATACGGTAGCCTGTGTCACAGCAAAACCGGCTTCCTTCAGATAGCCCGCCAGTTCCTCCTGGGTCTCCACATCTCTTTTTTCTATAATCTCCACGATCTTGCGATGTCTTGTTTTCTTCATCTTGACCTCATGCCTTTCTCACAACAATTCGTCAGGAATCTCTCATTTTCCGATGCAATACATCCAGGAAGCTTACCTGATTCAGCTGAATAAACTCGGTGATCTTCTCCGACTGCACAATACGGATCCGGTCTCCGGTACACATGGTCACTTTGTGGCTGCCGTCATAATTGGCTTCCACGGTCTGGCTTTTGCCCTCTCTGCCACCGGGAATCTCTATAACGATCTCATCTTCCGGGGACAGGATAATGCTTCTCTGGTTCAGGCTGTGGGGGCAGATCGGTGTCAGGGTGATCAGTTTCGCCTTGGGCTCCACCAGCGGCCCGCCCGCCGACAGATTATATCCCGTGGATCCTGTCGGTGTAGTCACGATCATTCCATCTGCCTTGTAATGATTCAGAAGCTGTCCGTTGACATAGATGTTGAATTCTATGATCTGCAGGGATCCGCTTCGGGAAATGACGATGTCATTCAAAGCCCAGCCTTCCGACACGGTTCCATCCGCACAGCAGACTTTACCGTTTAACATCATTCTGCGTTCTTTCTTAAAATCATCCCGGATCAGGCGGTCCAGGGATTCCTCTAATCCAGACAGTTCGATCTCCGTCATATAACCTACGGTTCCCAGATTCACTCCGATGATGGGGACAAGGATCTTCTTCGTCTCTCTGGCTGCCTGCAGCACCGTGCCGTCGCCGCCCAATACGATCATGCAGTCCACATCTAACGGAATGTCCGTTGCTTCCTCTTCCGCCACGGAATCCGCTTCTTCCTTCCAGTCGGATTCCTTGACCTTTAATTTCACCGTACAGCCTTTGGTTTCCAGATAATTCTGGATCCGTTTCGTGGTCGCAAGCTTCTGATCCTTATGCTTGTTGGTATATATCAGAAAATGCTTCATAGCTTCGCACTCCTTGTCTGTTACAGGGTATGAGAGTTGTCTACGATACCTTTGATTACGGCATCCCATTCAGGGGTATAGGACAGTCCGGCCTTTTCCTCTATAATAGTCTGTAAGGCGCTCTCCGCTTCATGCTCGGTCAGCGCCAGCTTTTCTTCGGAGATCTCCTCCGGCTTACGGATATGCAGCAGATATTCGATATTGCCCTCCGGTCCCTTGATGGGGGAATATTCCAGATGCAGTACTTCGAAACCGATGCTGTCCGCATAATCGATGATCTTGCGGATCACTTCCTCGTGGATCTGAGGCTCTCTCACCACACCGTTCTTGCCCACCTTGCCTCTGCCGGCCTCGAACTGGGGCTTGATCAGACACACCATCTGTCCGCCGGTCTTTAACAGATTTCTCGCCGGGATCAAAATCTTGGTCAGAGAAATAAAGGACACATCCACGCTGGCGAAATCCAGAGCATCCGGGATATCCTCCGGGGTCACATAACGGAAATTGGTCTGTTCCATGCATACCACCCGCTCATCATTCCGCAGTTTCCAGGCTAACTGCCCCTGTCCCACGTCCACGGAATACACCTTCGTGGCTCCGTTCTGGAGCATGCAGTCCGTGAAGCCTCCGGTAGATGCACCGATATCCATGCAGATCATGCCGTCCAGCAAAAATCCCCACTGTTCCATTGCCTTTTCCAGCTTCAGGCCTCCGCGGCTGACATATTTCATGGTATGATTTCTGACTTCCAGCTTGATCTTGCTGACATCAAATCCGGTGCCGGCCTTGTCTTCCTTCTGTCCGTTGACATAGACATTGCCGGACATTATGATGGCTTTTGCCTTTTCTCTGGAAGGAGCATACCCCTGCTCTACCAGAATCACATCCAGTCGTTCTTTCATCTTCGTCTCCTAATTATTTATAATCTTTCCAGAATTTTCTCCGTGATGCTTTCCGCATCCAATCCGATCTCCTTTTTCAAAAGCTCTACATTTCCATGTTCCACATAAGCATCGGGAATAGCTGCCATGACACATTTGATCCGTTTCTCGTGGTCATTCAGACAGTCCAACACCTTTTCTCCGAATCCTCCGCTTTGGACATTTTCTTCCATGGTCACGATCATCTCATGATCTTCGCAGGCCGAAAGTACTGCCTCTTTGTCAATGGGCTTGATAAATCTGGCATTGATGATACTTGCCTTGTAACCCTTTTCATGCAGAAGCTTCTGGACTTCCTCCGCTGTCTTTACCATACTGCCTACGGCAAACAATGCGATACCGCCCTCTCTTGCGATCCACTCCGCCTTGCCCAGTTCAATGGGGGCACGGTGTTCGGCAAGTCCGGCATAAGCCGTTCCTCTGGGATATCGCACCGCAATGGGCGCATCCAGTGCCACGGCAAACTTCATCATATCCGATAATTCCCATTTGTTCTTCGGCGCACAGATATGCATATTGGGAATTCCCGACAGATAGGTATAATCAAAAATACCCTGATGGGTCTCACCGTCACTCCCCACCAGCCCTGCACGATCTATAGCAAACACTACCGGCAGATTCTGAATACACACATCATGCAGGATCTGATCGTAGGCTCTCTGTAAAAATGAAGAATACACCGCAACAATAGGTTTCATGCCTCCTGCTGCCAGTCCTGCTGCGAAGGTCACCGCATGTTCCTCCGCAATTCCCACATCAAAGAACCGGTCCGGGTACATATTCCGGAAGCGCTTTAAGCCGGTGCCGTCCGGCATGGCTGCCGTAATAGCCACTACCCGTTCGTCCCGCTGGCCCAGCTTGCACATAACAGTGGAAAACACATCCGTATAATTGGCCACGGTGCGGGGATGGGAAGGAATTCCCGTCTCGATGTCAAAAGGCTCTGCCCCGTGGAATCTGGCGGGATGTTTCTCCGCCGGTCCATAGCCCTTGCCCTTCTGGGTAATCACATGCACCAGCACAGCTCCCTTGACTCTCTTGGCTTCCTCAATGACCTTGATCAGGCCTTCGATATCATGTCCGTCTACCGGGCCTAAGTAAGTCACTCCCATATCCTCAAAAAACATCCCGGGGATCACCAGCTGTTTGAAGCTGCTCTTGGCCCGGCGGATACTGTTGACAATACCGTCGCCACCGGGTTTTCTCTTGAGAGCGTTGTATATGCCCTCTTTCAGATCCAGATAGCCGGTCGCCGTACGGATATTGTTCAGATATTTGGAAACACCGCCCACATTTTCGGAGATGGACATATTGTTGTCGTTTAATACCACAATAAAGTTCGTCTCCAGTTTGGCTGCATTGTTCAAGGCCTCGTAAGCCATGCCTCCTGTCAGAGAGCCGTCTCCGATCACGGATACAATGGTGGTCTTCTCCCCTTTGAGATCTCTTGCCTTCACCAGTCCCAGTCCTGCGGATATGGAGGTAGAGCTGTGTCCGGTATCAAATGCGTCATAATCACTTTCTTTTCTCTTGGGGAACCCACTCATGCCATGGAACTGGCGTAAGACATCGAAACCGTCCTTGCGGCCCGTTAATATTTTGTGGGTATAAGACTGATGACCTACATCCCAGATGATCTTGTCCTCCGGGAGATTCAGAGCAAGATGAAGTGCCATGGTCAGTTCCACCGCTCCCAGGTTCGAACCCAGATGTCCCCCGGTCACACTGATCTTTTCGATCAGGAACTGCCGAATCTCCTCCGCCAGTTCCCCATAGTCTGATTTATCTATTTTTTTGATATCGTTTGCTTTCTCGATCTTATCCAGTAACATTGGCTTTTCCTCTGCTATTTCGTTCTATGGACCAGGTGCAGCAACAGCTCCTTCAGGAATTCATGTTCTCCCGAAAAGCTGTCCAGAATTGCTACCGCTTCCCCGGTCAGCCGTTCCACTTCTCTGCCGGATTCTTCCAGTCCGTGTAAAGTCACATAGGTCTGCTTATGATTCTGTGCATCACTTCCGGTAGCTTTTCCCAGCTCCTTGCTGTCCCCTATCACATCCAGAATGTCATCCTGGATCTGGAATGCAATGCCGACATTGTAGGCACACAGTTCCAATGCCGCAATCTCTTCATCGGTTGCCCCTGCCAGCGTAGCTCCGATAGTCATGGCCGACTGGATCAGGGCTGCCGTCTTGTTGGCATGGATGAACAGGATCTGTTCTGTGGTCAGAGGTTCTGCCTGTTTCTCCGCTTCAATGTCTGCGTTCTGGCCGCCGATCATCCCATAGATTCCTGCCTTGCGGGCTAAAATATTCAGTGCCGCCGCCACTCTCGGGTAATTCGGATCTACCGGTTCTCCCGAGGTGCATGCCGGAAAAGCACGAAATGCAGTCTCAAAGGCATAATTGAGCAGTCCGTCTCCTGCCAGAACTCCCATTCCGTCTCCGTACACAGACCAGGTAGTCTTGCGGCCTCTGCGGTACTCGTCATTATCCATGGCCGGCAGATCATCGTGTACCAGAGAATATGTATGGATCATCTCGATCGCCACCATAAAAGGCTCTATAATATCACCGTCGCCGCCGAACATCTTATAGGTCTCCTGCATCAGCATGGGACGCAGACGCTTTCCGCCTGCCATAAGGCTGTAATTCATAGCTTCAATAACGGTCTTCTGGTATCCTTCCTCCGCCGGAAGATATTCCTTAAGCAATTCTTCGATTGCTGCCGTTCTCTTCTGCAATTCCTGTCTGAATAATGTTTCTTCCATGTCTGATGCCAACCTTCCTCTACCTGCCGGTATACTTGTATGCTTACTGGGGATCCAGCGGTTCCAGTCCGCCCTCTTCGTTCAGCTTCATGACCTGTTTTTCCACCCGGTCGATCTGTTCGCTGCACTGTTTCAGCAGCTTCATGCCCTTGCTGTACGCCGTAAAAGCCTCCTCCAGGGAAATATCCTCTGCTTCCAGCTGTCCGATCAGTTCTTCCACTGCGGAAAAATTCTCTTCCAGGCTCTGTGGTTCCTGTGCTTCTGTTTTCTTTTTTCCTGCCAAAATAGCACCTCCGTCTGCTGCCCGCATCTATCTGCATCCCCCCCGGATACCGGTAAATGCTATCCGGGAAGTCTTTCTTCCTTCTGTATCTGTTCCACCCGGGTATCGATCACGCCGTCACTCACCCGGATCCGCAGGCGTTCCCCTGCTTCCACCTGGGTCACGGAACGGATATTTTTCCCATCGGTATCCTCCACATAGGAAAAACCACTGTTTAACTTTTCCAAAGGAGAGACCGCTTTCATTCTCTCAATATACAATGCCAGATTATGTCTGCGTTCCCGCAGGATCGCCTGCAGCCGGTTCTGCAGCCGGTCTTCCAGCTGTATGCTGTAAGTCCTCTTCTCCCGTATCCGGCTGGCGGGGCTTAAATATTTCAGGCGCATTTCCATCTGATCCGCCTGCTGCCTCTTATGCTGAAGCACTCGTCCCATCCGCTGATACAGCCTGTCCTGTCTGTCCAGAATCTCATTCTCAATATCACTGACCTGTGTCACTGCCAGTTCTGCCGCTGCCGACGGGGTCGGTGCCCGCAGATCCGCCACATAATCAATGATCGTGGTATCCGTCTCGTGTCCAACCGCCGAAATAATGGGAACAGAGCAGTCGAATACTGCCTGTGCCACCATTCTCTCGTTGAACGCCCACAGATCCTCAATGGAGCCGCCGCCGCGTCCCACGATCATGACATCCACGCCCTGTCTCTCCAGTGCATGGATTCCGTTCACAATGGAAGGAGCCGCCGAAGCCCCCTGTACCAGCGCCGGATACAAAATAATCTGCACATAAGGATTCCGTCTGGAGGCGATCTGTATGATATCCCGGACAGCAGCGCCGGTATCTGCCGTGACTACCCCAAGGGTATGGATATACTTCGGAATCTGCTGCTTGTACTCCGGAGCAAACATACCCTCTTCCGCCAGTTCCCGTTTTAGCTGTTCGTATTTTTCATAGAGGGCTCCGGCGCCGTCCTGCGTCACTTCCTTCACATACAGCTGATATCTGCCGTCACGCTCAAATACACTCACACTGCCCTTCGCAATTACCTGCTGCCCTTCCGTCAGCCGGAATCCCAGACCTCTCCGGTCTCCGGCGAACATAATGCAGTTCAGGGCACTGGCAGAATCCTTTAACGTAAAATAAATATGTCCAGAGGGATGGTATTTACAGTTGC
>ERZ773104.3994-NODE-3994-length-13076-cov-12.576530_pt1 | contig 13076 bp, 11 predicted proteins | sample MGYA00511920_ERZ773104 | MGnify/ENA primary metagenome ERZ773104 (study PRJEB29015, sample SAMEA2737857) | human gut metagenome | biome: human gut; feature: human-associated habitat; material: faeces | place: China | collected 2012 ...
TCTGACGCAGAATCCTTGCCGTTTCCATTCCATCCATTCCTGGCATCTGAATATCTAAAAATAGAATATCCGGCTCACAACCACTTGCAATCAATTCATCACCAGATAAATATTTTTCTATTACTGCATCCGGTAATAATTTCTTTATTTTTTCTTCTAATATCAATCCTATAGATTTTTCATCATCACAGATTGCTATTTGCATCTTGTCACTTCCTTACTTACATACAATTATATTTATTATATCGGAAAAAGTCTTTTAATAGCCAGCCGCCATGTTGCGAACAGACCTTTTTTTGTTGTGAAATAACATATCACATATATCGCTTTATTTGCTTTATTTGCTTTAATCTGTTCTATCTGGCACACCCTCCGGGAGTGCAAAAAACAACCTTAGCAAGCACTGCCTGTGTCATGACACAGGCGAAATTCCCCGAACTTTCCTACCGTCTATACGTGTGAATTTCCATAGGGAAGTGTCCCTAACCCTCTTTTCATTTTTCTTCGATTTCTTCGGTTTTTCCGTGGAATACCTTGACCTTTTCTGTCGCTTTTGCTACAATTTGCCGTGGGTGATTGTGTCCAAAACTGAATAAAACTTGAAACAGACTGTTGTAAAATCGAACATTTTACAGCAGTTTTTTTGTACCCAAAAGAGAGAAAGGAAGTGGAAGAAATGGCAAATCGAAACCGCACCAATCCGGTGCAATTTTATCTCAGCGATGATGAGCAGTACATCCTCAACACCAAATTCAAAGCATCCGGCATGAAGAGTATGTCTGCGTTCCTGCGCAAGCTGATCTTATATGGATATGTGTATGATGTCGATTACAGTTACCTGCGAAATTATAATACGGAACTGGGACGTATCAGCTCCAGTTTAAACCAGATCGCAAAGAGGGTAAACAGCACCGGAAACATTTATCAGGAGGACATAGACGAAGTAAAGGAGTTGATGAATGAGGTATGGCATACACAAAAATCCATACTATCAAAGCAACCGTTGATAAAGCCATAGAGTATATCTGTAACCCGGACAAAACCGATGAGCAAATCTATGTTTCGTCTTATGCGTGTGCGCCCGAAACTGCGGCGATTGATTTCAAATATACGCTTGACCATTGCAGGGAAAACAGTCCCAACAAAGCCTATCATCTCATACAGGCTTTTGCTCCGGGCGAGGTCGGTTATGAGGAAGCACACCACATTGGAAAAGAGCTTGCAGACAAGGTTTTAGAAGGAAAATATTCGTATGTTGTCACCACACATATTGATAAGGGGCATATACACAATCATATCATCTTTTGTGCGGCTGACAACATCGAATACAACAAATACCATGACTGCACACAGACCTACCACCGCATCCGCCACTTGAGTGATGAGTTGTGCAAGGAACACAATCTTTCTGTCATCATTCCAGGCGGTGAACGTGGCAAAAAATACAAGGAATGGCAGTCTGAGCAGAATGGTTCGACTTGGAAAACACAGCTTCGACAGGACATCAATTTTTTCATCAAGTCGGCTTCCACCTATGAAGAATTTCTGCTTCTTATGCGGGCAAAAGGTTACGAAATCAAAGGGGAAACTTTTGGAGAAGATGCTGCAAAATATATCTCTTTCCGCCCTCTGGACAAGGAGCATTTTGTCCGTGGTAGTGCAAGGTCTTTAGGAAAAGAATACACAAAGGAACGTATCCGGGAACGCATCGAAAAGAAACGGGAACGAAAGGCAGTTATCCCGAAAAAAGACTACTCTTCCCGCAAGATCATTGACACCTCGGACGAAAAATTCCAGAACAGTCCCGGACTGCAACAGTGGGCGGCAATCGAGAATCTGAAAATCGCCGCACAAAGCTATAATGAAGCTGGTTCTCTCTCCGATCTGGAGCATAAAATTACTGTAAAAAACGAAGCGGGAAAGTCCGCCAAACAGAGCGTTGTGGAACTGGAACACCGCATGAAAAACCTTGCGGAAGCTCCTCAAAATCATGTAATTGATTTTCAACAGCCAGATTTACATAGATTATCTGCTCGTAGTGTTTGTATGCAAATTTCAAAAGCTCAGTAGTCTTTCCGGTCTGCCTTGCCCCTGTCAGATACAATACATAATCACTCCACTTATCTCTCCACTCTTCAAACTCTACACAGATGTCTCTTAATAGTGGACTTTCTTTACACATCGCATCGTAACGTGACTTATTTACTTTGCTTACATCAATTTTATCTAAAGTTTTATCAGTAGATCTTATAACGCCATCTTCCGTAACCGCAAGATTATCAATGAGATCAATATTCTGCAATGCATCATAATATTTTACATAGCTGCCATCAACCATAAACCCTGTTGTCTTTTTTCGTTATTTATAACCTCTGCCAAAGCTCTCAAAGTGTTCACCTCCACAATTTTATTCCAAACTCTTATCTCTTCTTCTCCAATATCCCATTAAATTTCGCCATAAACACAGCCGTTGTGACCGCTGCCGCCACGAGATTTGTTGAATTATTCTGTGCCATGATTTTCTCCGTATTGTTCTATTTTTATTTATAACTTTATGTTCTTTTTCATATATAACTTTTCTATAACATTACAAATATAATAACATAAAACTGGCATATTACAAAATCAAAAGAACGATAGTTCTCTGAACTATCGTCCTCTTGATTACCCTATCAGCATAAATTGGTACAATTATCAACAACTGAGCTATTCTAATCTTACCTTCTAATTGATTGAATCCAAATATTCTAAAACTTCGGATAAAGTGATTCTCGCATTGCCTTGTTCACTATTTAAAACTTCAGGTTTGCTCATATCGAATGAGGCTTGCGTCACATTTAACAGACTAGGATAAGCATTTTCATATGTTTGTGTAATAAACAGATATGTTTCTCCCACTTCGATTGTTGAAGCACCTTCTACAACAAAAAATTGACCATCTATCTTTCCACCTGGTCGTTTTATTGAAATTGAACTTGATTCTACATTTCCTTTATACACCTTTTCAATACTAATATCAAAAATTGTATATGGAATTTCTGTAGCTTCAACTAATCCAGTTTCAGAATCGGCTCCTGTTTCTGATTTAACATTCAGTGATTCATAATTAATTTCCGTAACTGTACCACTAAAAACTAAATCTGAAGCATCAACAATTTCTTCCGCAGTATCATATACAGGATATTCCGCTTGAATAATAGTAGTTTCATTTTCATTTGTTGTGGATTTTGAATTTGAACTACAAGCACTCATAACAATTGAAATCAATAATATGCCAACTAGCATAAACGCTCTTTTTTTCATATCATCATCCTCCATATTTAATATTAAAATTATTAATCATATTTCGCATTAACATTGTCAACATCAAATGTTTGTGGTGCTGTCATACCATTTCTGTTTCTGCTATATTTCATAATTGATGATTTTGATGTATCCAGAAGTCAACAAGTATTCACGTTAAGGTAGTGTAAATTCTTGAAAGTCATTTTCTATTGCTAAATAAAATATTTATAAACTCAAATCAGTCATTAAAGGAAGGTGTCATCATCACAAAAAGTACAAAATACTCTAATTATACGGAAATCTACTCCCTACAGCATATATCGGAATAGATTTTATCTCTTTGCCCTTTCCACCGCGTGTTATCTCAGCGACATAATTTTAATTGGGAATACAATCACATCTGTGTAAAAACAAACCACTAATAGTAAGGTCACAAACGTAATTGTTGTTATTAACGAGAATGCTCCCCCCAGATAGCACTCTCCCTCTGAATCAATTCTGTTCTTCATCCAGCCATTCTTTTAGCTTTTTCTGTAACAGCTTTTTATCCGGCAAATATAATTTATACTCTTTTGCATAAATATTGGCATTTTCCGGGAGTGTTAAATCGACAAGAGCCTCATCACTTTGCTTACAGAGTAAGATACCAATCGTCGGATTTTCTCCCTCAATTTTCTCATACCGGTCATAATAGTTTACATACATCTGCATCTGTCCTAAGTCCTGATGTGTAAGCTCATCAATCTTAAAATCTATCAAGACATAGCACCTTAACAATCTGTTATACAGAACCAGGTCCACATAAAAATTTTTGTCATTAAATGTAAACCTCTTTTTCCGCTGTTCAAAGAGAAAACCTTTCCCCAACTCCAAAAGAAACTTCTGCATTTTCCCAATTACTGCCGATTCCAGATCACTTTCATGATATGCTGCTTTATCCTCCAGCCCTGCAAATTCCAATACATATGGAGTATGTAAAATATCTTCTGGTTTCTGCGGAACGGCACCTTCATTTGCCAATCGTATCACATCATTTTTATCTCTGCTCAATGCAAGTCTTTCATACAAACTGGAGTGAAATTGTCTTTTCAAGGTGCTTACATTCCAGTTAGAACGTATTGCTTCCTTTTCATAAAAGTCTCTTTCGTCCTTATCCTCTATACGCATAAGTATCTGATAATGTGTCCAGCTCAGCTTAAATGGTATTTTTTTGTATGCCGTTTCTAATTGTCCAATTCCTGATTGGACAATTCCAAAAGCCTGTTCAAATTGTCCAATTCCCGATTGGATAATTTCATCTTCTCTATCTTTGTAAGCCATGTAAAATTGACGCATTCCAGCAACATTGCTTCTTGAAAAACCTCTGCCATATTCTTCTGTCAGATATGATGATAAAGAATCCAAGACTTTTGCTCCATATTTTGCTCTTTCTGAACCCTGCTGTTCCTGCTCGATAATATATCTTCCAAGCAGAAAACTGGTAAGAACTGTAATTGCATTTGCCATTTGTCCCATATTGCTTCTGGCACTGTCAATCAGCTTTTTTGATTTATCAAATAAATTTTGAAATTCGTTACTTTCTATTATTTCTAATTTTTCATTTTTCACACTAGAACCTCCAAACTGTCTATAATTGTCAGGTATTTTCTAAAATAGAAACATTCATTTTTCATCTGATCTCATGATTCATACCGAAATTATACCTTACCCCATGATTTTTCTCAATCAATTTTATATGTCAAAAATTTGCCAAATTAAAAAAGCAGGTAGCCAGCCATTGCACCTGACTACCCACTCGATACCGCTATTCTTCTACCGCTTCTAATGAATTTTCCGCAAATTCCTTATCTGTCATGCCATCCAACTTTCTCAACACCTGCCTAGAAAGATCTTCCATATCGCTGTCCTTTATGTACGGCATTATCCGTCTGATTTTTTCCATCATCTTCATTCTGTTCTGTGTCTCAAAAACACACATGAAATTGATTTCTTCTACTGTGAATTTATTCATCATCCTACATCTCCCTATGTGAATTTTTTGATTTTTCCAGTTCCTTCGTATCCTTATTGTTTCCCTGTGTTGCTTCCTTCTGTTTGGCTGCAAGTCGCTCTTTTAGGGAAGAACGTGCCTGCGGTTTTTCCCGCTGTTCTTTCTTTTCTTCCTCACGATTGAATTTCTCCACCCCATTATTAAGCCTGTCATCAATCATGTTATAATTCTGTTCCTCCAGTTCCTCGATCTTAGCAAGCGGCTTGTATTCTGCCAATTTCACAAGCAGTTCCTTTGCCTGTCTCTCACTGTCCTCGTCTATCCCCTCGTCAATAGATGCCTGTAAGAAAATACTTAGAGGTTTCACATTTCCAGTTCTTATATCATCAGCAATCATTTGTATCTGTGATTCTCTGTCTGATACCGAATCTCTATATCCATATGTATCAATCTCATAAGATAACTGGTCAAGTTCTGCCGCTAGTGTCTGTATCTTCTGCTCTTTTGTCTCCATATCAATCACATCTTTCTCCGGATATGCCGCAATCAGCTTTTTAATTGCGTCCTGCACCTTTGGTGTATCACGAAGCTCCGGTGTATAATTCAGAAAATCCACATCAATTCTCTTGCCGCTTACAATGTCTGCCTGCTCATCTTCCCATTCTTCAGTCCCCTCGATGTGCATATTTACACCAATAGAAGGAATCCCATGCATACGGGAAGGATCAATGGCATTGTAAAGTTTCATAGCTTCCTCTATCGTTTCAATGCCCTCATGGTATTCACCCATATTATGAAATTCCCCACACTCCGCAACGGTAAATGTGATATGGACTGTCTCTGGTTCAATTACAGGCTCTTTTTCCAGTTCAAAAAGCACTTGTTCTTCTGATACAAGTGCGTTTTGTTCCTGCACCACTTCTCTCCCCTGCGTGACAAGCTGATTGTTGATCTGCTCCTGCTGTGCCTTCTCCTGCAGGTAAGTTTCCACCTCCGGAAGATAAGTCTCCAATGTTCCGGTTCTGCTCTCTGTAATCGGGTTAATATCCACCTGAATACCAGCGATATAAATGCTGTCCTCATGTAGCATATTGAAAAGGTCATCTTCTCTGGTGGAACCGGTATATTCCACAACCACATCCAAGTCCGAATTTTCCTTTTCTATACCTCTGCAACGGCTCCCGGCTACTACCACATCCACAATCTCTGCATCCAGACCATACTCGTCTATCTGCGACTGCACATAGGCATATACCGTCTTTTCTATATCCTCTGCACTCTGCCCGTCAAGGCTGTGAAAAAGCTCCTCTGTCTTTGCACGGAAATCTGCAACCACATCCGGATTGTTCTCTCTAAATTCTGCCTGCCGTGCTTCCAAGTCAGCCTGCTCCACTTGCTCCGCTTTCTCTGAAAGCTCCTCGTAATCTACAATCTCAATCTCAGAACCCGCATATACTTCACCCTGCAAATAATCGTCACGATAATACTGCTCTGTGACCGCTGAAAACCTCGGTTCTTTCAAATCCGCAATCACCATATCCATTGCACGCTGAATCGTAATATCCGGGTTATCGTAGACACCGCCATCCAGTAAATGATACTGCTCATTCAGAATGGAGTAATCGTATCCCTCATCACATTCATGCATGAGGATATAACGGTCTGCGATATGAACCGCAAGCTCCGTCTCTATCTCATTCTCTTTGCCCTCCAGTGTCAGCATGAACTTCGGCAGTTCTGTAAATCCAAAAGAATCTACAAAGTGTGCAGTGTTTTCCCCGTTCTCATGTAATACCACAATATCGCTGACCGACAGGGAATGTGCCTTGTAATCTGCCGGATGGTCAATATTGAACTTTGTATAGATTGCTTCCAGTGTTTCCGATTGCGTCTGTCCCTGCAATTCTGACAGTTCACCCAGATACACCAGTTTGTAATTTTCCGGCAATACCGCATCAAAATTGTCTTTGGTTATTCCCATACGCTTCAGGCTTTCCGTTCCCTCAAAACGGAACTTATCCAGTTCCGGATCATCCTTTAACTGGAAAATTCCATATTTATCGGTATTTCCATACAAAAGCTGTGCTTCCCTGTTGGAATCACTCTCTGATAATTCTTCCTGCATCATGCGAAGTTTCCGTTCATTCTGCCAGTCCCCTTTTTCTATTCCGCACATCCCGTCATGTTCCATAATCTGTTTTCTGTCGGATACGGTAGTCTCTGAACCATCCGTATGCAGAAGATACACAGGCAAGTCACCATCGAACAGTTCCAATGCTCTCTCCTGCGTCAACGGAAGCATTTCATTCCACGTATAGCCATATTCCTGCATTTCGGATATGCTGACCATGCTATCCGGAAGTGCGTCGATTTCCACCTCTGCATCAATCATTGCTAATGCAACATCCTGATTTCCATCCACTTCCTGTGCATAGATATGTTCTGCAAGCTCCCTTGTTTTCTCCATATCCCCCAGCTTATACGCATAATTCACAATCAGATTTCTTTCATCATCGGAAAAGGCAGGCTGTCCATGCTCCAACCGGTTAATGATATGCTCTGCCTGTTGCATGACAGACAATTCCTCCGCATCCGTCAGACCTGCATCAAAATCGTATTCATAATCCCAAAAATCCGGCATATTTCCATTTAATCCCTTACTACTGGACGCAAGTAACGTGATTTCCGCTCCCTGTTTTTCCATATATGAAAGGTAATTGCCATCCCATTCATTTTCATAAAGAGAAGCCATATCTTTAAGAATTTTCCCGACATCTTCCCTCGACATATTTGTGATTTTCAAGACCTCCCATTCGCTTTCAAAGGCGGAAGCGAACTTAACAACCACATCATCGGCATTGATCGGCTCCATTGCCTTATCGTAGATTGCTTTACGCTCTTTCATATCAATCAGCTCATCTGTATCTGTGTTATAACGTACATCCAGGTTATACTCTCCGTACTCTCTGGAATCCTGATTGCCGATTTCCGTTGTCCATGCACCCTTGCTTTCCAAATACGCCTGTATGCTCAACTTGTCATCATCTGACATTTCTGACAATGCCTGCATCAATTCCGGTCTGTCCATGCCATATACATCAAGCAGGCTGAACTCTGAAAGGTCTGTATTCTGTATAAGCAGAATACTTTCCTTTGTCTGTTCCTGTGATACTTCCCTGTCCCTTTGCAATTCCTGTAATTGTTCCTCTATCCCGGTAATCAGCTCCGAAGCGGTTCTCCGTATTGTGTCCATGGAAGATCTAAGCTCTTTAGTGTCCCTTCCGCTGCTCCATCCTGCAATATACCCAAAAGAATAATCAGAGGTATCTACACCAAAATGCTGACAAACGGTGTACGCCACACTCTCCGCTTCCACCTCTTTAGTATTGCGGTCTTTTCGCATCTGCTCATCCTGCTCCACTTCCTTGCTGTGCAGCTTGGAATGAGCCACCTCATGGATCATGGTCTTTAAGGTCTGGCCCTCGCTCATGTTTTCCTGCACCGCAATCCGCTTTGCTTCCCTGTCATAGTAGCCTTTGGAATCTCCGGCTATCTCCTCCAGTTCAATCGGTACTGTTGAAATGGCTTCTACTGCACGAATCATATCCTGATACCCTTCCACATCTGAAAGAAGCTCCTTTGCCGCAAGTTCCGGTATCGGCTTTCCGTCTGTCTGCGCCACATCAAAAACGGATACTGCCCGGAATGCCGGAATTGTTATCTCGACTTCTTCTTTCTGCGGATTTCCGTCCTTATCAAGTAAAAGTTCTTGTGTGACCGGATCAATCTTGTCCCTCTCCTCTTTGATTTTATAGGGTGCCGGGGCAAGGATACGAATACCCTTTTCCCCTTTCTTACCCTAAACTCTTTCTCATCACAGTCAAATGCAATTCTGCCATCGTATTTTTCTAACACCGCTTCCGCATTCTTCAAACCAATGCCATGTTACATCAGCACATCCGGCAGACAGCTCTATTTCATTGTTGCAGGAACTGCCCTGCCCGTCCTCTGTGGCTTATTAGGGATAATTTTCTGCTATGCCTTGGCATCAAAGCTACTCTGCATATTATCCACATTTACCGTCTCTTCACTTGCCAGCGGAATCCCTCTCTTTGCATTCCCCCATGCTTCATTGTAGATCATGCACATTTCCGTCTGTCTGGATGCCTCCGCATTGGTGGTATACATCGTCCACCCATTATTGGAATAAGTCGCGACCATCTCCCCATTCTTATCGTAAAACTCTATGTAATCGCTGTTGCCTGACGGCAATTTCTGATATTTCACTTTCCCTTCAAGCAGCGTTGCCACAAAATCTATCGGCTTTAGCACATTCTGTCTGTTTCTTGAAACAGCTTTTAGCCCGGAAGTGATGATTCCTTTTCTGTCTGGGGATACTTCTGATGTGTAGCTTTTCATCAAACTGTTAAATCCTTCGGATTTGTTTTGGAACTGCCCTTTTGAAAAATCCTCATAAGCCTGTTCCCTGATCTGCTTCCGATATTCTTCATCACTGATGCCGCTTTTCTTTTTGGAGAAAACATATTTGTCATTGAAGTCCGGCAGATGGATACCACCTATACTTCCTGTTCCTGAAAAATATCTGTTCTGCAATGAACTGTTGGATAAATTAACCCGCATTATTCCACCCTCTCCTGTAAATTACCTAATCTGTTCAGCACTTCATACATCCGGCCATTGCCAAATATATAATTTTGCAAAACAAGCGGCTTCCCCATCTGCCTGCTTTCCCGGTACAGCTTCATATAAGCATCCTTCGCTTGATAAAAGCTGTCCTCCAATTCTTCCATCTCCTCTGTTGGCATTTCAGGAATATTCCCCTGAATGACCTGCCCCTGGGCTGTTATTCTGGCACAGGATTTCTGCCATGCCACTTCCTGCTCAAATTGCATATCCAGCCACTCTATCTCATCTTCTTTTGTCAGCGGCGTCCCATCTACCTTATAATACTGTTCATTTTCATAGCGCTGTTCAATTTCAGAATACAGCCTTGCATAACTCAGCCCACAAGCATTCACAACATCCGAATAGCCATACTGCCCTTTTTCTTCCCTGATTTCCTTTAATATTCCAGCTCTCATATCGCTGAGTGATGCCGCCGACTGCACCACTGTATGCTTAATTTTATCCATTAAGATTTCCCTGTTTTTCGATAATTGGGAAACTTCTAAGGAATCTCTATGAAATACTTTCTGGTATTCACTTTGACTTCCCTGAGATTTCAAACATTCTCTATTAGGTTTAAAGCCATCCTGCAAATGTACAGGATAATTGGAAATACTAATTGACATACATTTTTCTCCTCGCATGATTGACCATTTACTAATCCTGCCATTTTAGACAGTCCACTCATTACAGTTGTTCTTGCAGACAAAATCAAACATCATGAATGCATACGAAGTCTGAAACCACTCATTGCTTAGGTCTTACCAACTTTATAAAGCCTATGGCTTATTAAAGTACGCCTAAAACTGGTAGTTATCCACTTCTTATCTTAGAATTCATGCTCTGCACGAATTCTTCCCCGTTTAGTTCGAGATTGCGAACGAGCATCGCGAGTTTCGCAATTACCTAATTTGAAATAATTAGTGAAATATATGCCACATAAAACCAATTTACTATATCCTTGTATCCACTGACACCTGTGCCAGTGAACTGCCTGATTTCTTTAAATTAGCTTCCACGGATTCTCTTGTGATACCGTCTAATGTCCCAGATGAGACTGGCTTCCCTATTTCCCAACCTGGATCAGCAGCTTTTGCTGCGGATATAAATGCCTGCCGATATGCACGCTCATACTGCTGCATAGTATATCCCGCTGCTAATCGGTCATTTTTCTGTACCTTGCGATACATATTTGTATATACATCTGATCGTTTTGTCGTATCTCCATTCAGGACGCCATTTTCTTGCAAAAATTCCTTTTTCGTTTGCTCAAACATTTCATCTTTGCTGCTTTCCGGAATGGAAATAATACGTTTTTGACTACTTGCATTTTCATCTGTTAGCAAAAGACCTGCTAATCCCGTTGTTGGATCAATGTAATCTCCATCTTTGTCGTAACTTTTCATCAAATTTTTAATGCTCTGGATATTTGTGTACATTGACCCATTTGCATTTGACATCATCTGCTTTATTGCAGCCTTATATTGGGCACTGTTCGTATCAATACCCGCCGCTTTTAACTGCGACTGTATAGAGCTGCTGTTTAACTGCGACAGCTGAAAGCTACCTATTGCACTTGTACTTTTTGTGCCTTTTGTTCCAAACATTTGCTGAAACAAAAATCCATAATCTGTGATTTTTGACATAAACTCGCCCTCCTTAATAGAATAATTTGATAGGCGTTTGTGAAACGCCACAAGCCTCATAAATACGGCATTTTTTAACTACAAAAAACAAATAACCCCTCACCGGATATGGTATAATAGAGTTGACCAGAAACTATAAACCATACATCCAAGAAAGGAATTATTCTGACATCTATGATACCATATAAACAGCTTTCTTTGGCAGATATTTTTTCAGATTGCCAAAATAAATTTGAAAATGACAAACCTGTATTTCTATCTCTATTAGAAAACCACATCGATATTGATGAGATTATTCCGATTTCTTTTCGAAATCATTTCTATGCATCAACGGGCAGAGCCCGTAAATACCCTTTAAACGCTTTGCTATGGGCTTTGATTATTCAGCGTATTTTTTCTATTCCCACAGACCAGCTTCTTTTAACTTTTCTTGCTTATTCAAAACCGCTGCGTGAATTCTTTGGCTTCACCAAAGTTCCGGATGCTTCTAAAATCACCCGCTTCAAACAGGACTTTATTGATGACCTTCAGCTTGTTTTTGATAACCTTGTTGATTTAACCGAACCAGTCTGTCATGCTATTGATTCTGCCAAAGCGGATATGACTATCTTTGATTCTTCTGGTATTGAGGCTTTCGTTGCTGAAAATAATCCGAAATACGCAAATCGTATTATCAAGCAGCTCAAAGCTTATGCCAAAGCTAACAACTTTGATAAGAATTATGATCCTTACAAAGCAGCTTATGGTTCTATGCCAACACACGCTTCCGCAAATCCTGAAATTAAGCAGTTATACATTAATGGTCATTTTTGCTATGTCTTCAAGTTTGGCATTGTCACCAATGGTCTTGGCATCATCCGGCATATATCTTTTTATAACAAAAACTTTATGATCTCACATCCTGAAATCGTGGTAGAAAAGAAATCTGATTCTCCTGATGAAGATAAGTGCGTTCATGATGCTAAATTACTCATTCCTACACTAAAAGACTTCTTTGTGAAGCATCCGCTTATTAATCCCAAAACATTTCTTGGTGATGCAGCGTTTGACTCATTCCAATGGATTACTTGGTTTGATAATGATACACCATTCATTACACTATACCTCACTGCCTGTCGCGGTTTCCGTCATAACATTTGCGTCATAAGCATTGGAAGCCATCGCCATCTGCCTCTTACTGCTCCATGCCTTTGTCAGCCTGCTCCTCTCCAATTCCTGCTTTGCAATCTTTTCTTCCAACGCCTCCTGCTGAAATTCCTTCATCTGCGCCTGCTTTTCCAAATATTCTTCCAGCAGTTCCTTCTGCCTTGCCTTTTTCTGCCGTCCGGCATCAGTTCCCTTTGCGGAGGAACTCCCGGAATAACCGTCATTCTCCTTCATGCCCTGCGTATAGCCGTAACATTTCTCATATGTGTCATCTATATGCATATATGATATTTGTGGAATATAGTTTCCAAAATTAACTGCCT
>ERZ773104.4005-NODE-4005-length-13055-cov-5.090308_pt1 | contig 13055 bp, 5 predicted proteins | sample MGYA00511920_ERZ773104 | MGnify/ENA primary metagenome ERZ773104 (study PRJEB29015, sample SAMEA2737857) | human gut metagenome | biome: human gut; feature: human-associated habitat; material: faeces | place: China | collected 2012 ...
ATATTAATAAGTTAATAGAACAGTTGTCAAGATTACCAGGGGTTGGGGCTAAGAGCGCCCAACGCCTGGCATTTCACATTATAAACATGCCTAAGGAGGATGTGCAGTCAATAGCGGATGCTATGGTAAGTGCAAAGGAGAATGTACACTACTGTAAGGAATGTTTTACACTTACTGATGATGAGTTATGCCCTATATGTAAGGATCCTAAGAGAAATCATAAGCAGATTATGGTTGTTGAGCATACAAGGGATATGGCAGCATATGAAAAGACAGGTAAGTATGAGGGTGTATATCATGTCCTTCATGGTGCGATAAGTCCTATGCTTGGAATAGGACCATCAGATATCAAGCTTGCAGAACTCATGAAAAGACTTCAGAAGGATGTTGATGAGGTTATTATAGCAACGAATTCCAACTTGGAGGGTGAGACAACAGCTATGTATATAAGCAAGATGATAAAACAGGCAGGAATAAGGGTTACGCGAATAGCAAGCGGTGTGCCGGTAGGCGGAGACCTTGAATATATAGATGAGGTTACACTTCTTAGGGCGTTGGATGGAAGAACTGAGTTATAGTGTGGCTTTGAATCTGGCTGGTGCAGCCGGGTTGCAGCATTGCTTTACAATCCACAGAATCATATCATGTATATAAAGCAGAATTGTTATAAAGAATATAGAATCATCAAAACAGATACTTAAAGAATGAGGTGTATTATGGCAGGAAGTATGATAGGAGAGATAATCACAGATCATAGGGAAAGAATGCTTAATCTTAAGAAGTATTATCCATTTTTCAGGCTCATGGACGCTTCATTTGACCAGTATAAAGATGGAAAGTACTGTGCGCTTGATATGGGTTATATTCTTATGGCTGTTCTGCGTTTTTTTATTGAGGAGAATAACTTTAAGGAAAAGGATATTACATATAATGAATATCTTGATTTCTTTAAGCTGCTTGTTAAAAGGGATTTTGGTCTTGAACTTTCGGAAGAAGAATGCAGAGAAGCGGCGGATTATGTGTTCGATAAGATAAAAAATGAAGGCAGGCCTTTTGAGTTTCGGTATTATGATCCGGTTGAACATAAGAAAAGGGTGTCAAGAATGAAGCTTATTGAAAGCACAATAAGAGATAACAGTGTGTGGTATTCGATAAGCTCTGATGCTGTGGAATTCTATCTTGATACTAAGGAGATAAAAGATGAAAGCAGGATAAGTGTTTCACAGCTTCTGCTTGAAAAGATGATTAATTCGAATAACTTTAAAGGCGGAGTAGAGGTTGTTGAAAGAATCAACGAAGAGGTAGGACGCTTAAAGCTTCGCAAGGCAGAGGTTATGGAAGTCCTTTCGCAGGATGTGAATGCAGGTATAGATGCATATGAGGATTTCGTAAGCACTGGCATGAAGTGGTTTAATGATGAGGAGAAGCTTTTTAAGAAGAACAAGGAGCTTATAGATAAGGCAATATCAAGACTTGAAGGCTTTTCATCGGGAACAGACAGCTATTACAGGACGATGAAGGAGATACATTATCTTGAGGATCAGCTAAAGATAGCCATGAACAGGCATGCAGAACTGCTTCGTGACTGCACGCAGATGCAGAATACAACGGATGAGGCAGTAAGAAGGGCTAAGCTGTCGAGGCTGCGTCTGCATATGGATTTTTCAACAGCACTGTCGGATATGATAAAGAAGGATAATGCGGAAGCACTTAAGTATCTGATAGATCCTTTATTTAAGCTGAATATTAAAAAGACTATAGATCTTAGGACGATAGATGAAGCACTTATGGTAAAGCCTGAGAGATATGAGAAGAAAGAATATGTTAATGATAAAGAACCAGAGAAGATAGTCTATGAGGATGAAGTAGAGGATGAAAGAATCCGTCACAACTATATATTCATAATGACGAATCTTCTTATGTGTATAGATAAGGTGTGTTTGAAAAAATCGGACATATTAACACTTGATGAATTCGGAGAATACATGAGCAGGGCTTATGGTGATACTATACTTAAAAATGCGGACTATTATGCATTTTTTGTTAATCTGTGTCAGAGAGATGAGTATGTTATAGGTGGAGATGACATGCACAGCGAAACATTTCTTGATGGCATACTTGAAGAGGGCTTTGGTGGTAAAGAGGTCAGACATTTTAAGATAATAAAAGGTGGGACTTTATCAGAGAGTGAACAGGCTGACAGTGAATACATGCAGGTTACTAATGTAGCATTTATGAAGGCTTATGATGATGCTTTGTCATAGCTGGCATGGTGAACACAGTATAATGAACACAGTATGATGAACGTAGTATGATGAATACAGTATGATGAACATAGTACGATGAAACGATGCTGTAAGAATTCAGACAGGATAACATGGAGGATATATGGAAAACAGGAATCTGGACAAGGCACTGGATATAGTATCAAAGCTTATAATGGGTGAACAGATAAGCGAAAGTAAAGATAACAGCCAGCTTTATCAGGAATACAATACTAACGCCGAGGTGTATGACATAGTTCATATGTCACTTAAGAAGTTCAATCTTAATATATATGAATATAACAACAGCTTATATGTCAGTGCAGGGGATAATAACAAGGTGTTTGGCTACACTAACGAAGAGTTGAGAAATAAGCTTGGATTAAGGGTGAACAGGGAGTTATATCTTGTATATTTTATAATATATAACATAATTACGGAATTCTATACTGATTCGGCAAGTACAACATACGCAGAGTTTGTGAGAGTTGAGGATATAGTAAAAAATGTAGACTCATCCGTATCTGCCATAATAGATAAGAAGCTGGGCATGATTATAGATGATGTTGAAGAAAACAGCTTCAAGCAGATAGCACTAAGCTGGGATGCTCTTCCAGTAATAACAGTAGCTGATACGGCAGATGTAAGGGCAGCTAAGAATTCTAAAACAGGCTTTGTAAAGATAGTACTGAATTTCTGTGTATCACAGGAGCTTCTTATGGAAGCACAGAACAGATTCTACCCAACTGACAGGTTCAAGGCGCTTATAGAGAACTATTTTGACGGCTATAAGGGACGCATGGCAGAACTTATGCAGGAACAGTCGTAAATTTACTTCGTAAAAACAAGGAGGTATATATGCCACAGATTAACAGAGTTAGGGTTAATAATGTAAAATATAATTTTGGTACTCAGTTTTATGATGATTTTATGATGCGTTTTAACTGCAGGAATACCATATATGATCTTGCCAATGGTGGTGGCAAGAGTCTTCTTATGCTTCTTCTTATGCAGAATATGATACCAAACTGCACACTTGATGAAAAACAGCCGGTAGAAAAGCTGTTCAGGAAAGGCAGTGGCAACACATGCATACATTCGCTTGTGGAGTGGAAGCTTGATTCACATTGCCAGAGGGATGGTTACAGATATATGACGACAGGCTTCTGTGCAAGAAGGGCAAGGAGTGCAGAAGAAAGAGAAGATGCACAAGACAAAGAAGCTTACATGGAAGCAGCTTTAAATACAGGAAGCATGACAGCCAGCAGTAGTACAGCTTCAGATAATACAAGTATAGAGTATTTTAACTACTGCATATTCTATAAGAAGTTCGGACCTGATGATATAAAGAACCTTCCGCTGGTGCACAATGGTGAAAGAGTAACTTATAATGGATTAAAGGCATATCTGAGAGATGTAACTAAAGAAGATAAGGACATAGAGGTTCATATATTTGACAGGAAAGGCGACTATCAGAGATTCATATCAAAGTATGGCATATATGAAAGTGCATGGGAAATAGTAAGAGGTATTAACAAAACTGAGGGCCATGTAAGAACATATTTTGAAACCAACTATAGAACAAGCCGCAAGGTCGTTGAGGATCTTCTTATAGAAGAAATCATACAGAAATCTTACAATAACAGGCTGTCTGTTGAAAATGATGACTCCATGATGGCTAAGACACTTCTTGATATAAAGGATAAGCTTATAGAGCTTTCAAGAAAGAACAGCCAGATAAGCAGTTATGATAACCAGATGGAAGTGCTGGAACGGTTCAAGGAGTATGCAGATACATATACAGAATTCTACAAGAATAAGAAAAATAAAGAAGAAGCTTTATATTCAATGCTTGCATCGGCAGTACATATGGCAGCAGACAAGCAGTCAGAGCTTGAAGCACATGACGAAAGGAATACTGACCTTGTAAACAGGCTTGAAGATAAAAAGAAGAGTATTGCTGTTGCCAAAGTATTATCAGAAAAGAAGTCACTTAAGGATGTTGAGGGGCTTGTAAAGAAGTCAAAAGAACTTCTTTCACAGAAGCAAAGCAGAATAGCCGCTGTAAAGAAGCGCCTTATGCTTATGGAATCAGCCAATGATTATTATGATTATATAGAATATGAGAAAGAACTGTTAAAGGTTGATACAGCACTTGATAACAGAATGAGGGAAGATGAAGACATAACCTCTGAGCTTGAAAGGCTTGCAGGCGTGTACAGGATATACTATGAAAAGCATGTAGGTGAACTTGAGGATATGACACATGCCGCAGCAGAGGATGAAAAACAGGCATATGACATACTTGCAGAGGCAAAGGATAATCATAGAAATGCAGAAAAAGACTGTGCAGTTGTTCTTGGCTTAAGGGATAACATGCAGGAAAAAATAAGCAGGGACGAGATAAGGCAGCAGGAGCTTTGCAGACAGTACGGAGTGCTTGTTGCAGATACAGCTTTGTCTGAGCTTGAAAAATGCAATAACCATATATCAGATATAAGCGGTGATATACATAGTGTAAAGAGCGGGCTTGAAGAGGACACAAAGCAGATATATAAGGTACAGGAGCAGATTAATCTGTTAAAGACCAAAAAGGTTATGCTGCAGGAAAATATCAGCAGAATGGATGAACAGTCACAGCTGTTAAGGGATAATGCCGACAGACTTGCAGATATAGAGAAGGTATATGGTGTAAGATTATCCGATGATCTTGATGAGGCTGTACTTAAAGCATATACAAAGATGAATACAGAGTACAATGAAAAATCCAGGGAGTATGATAAGCTTAACCAGTATATAGAAGCACTCAATTCCGGCTCATATTATATGGATAGTCCGGATAGAAGGGCGTTTAAGGATTATCTTTGCAATACGTATGGCACAGATGTTATAGAAGGTCATGTATGGGTTTCACAGCTTGATGATGTCCAAAGAGAAAATGTCTTAAAAAGAATTCCGTTTGTTGAATACAGCTTTATAATAAAAAATGATTTTGACAGAGTTAAGAATAATAATGTTTTAAATACATTTGGAAGAGGTACACATATATATCCAGTCATAAGTGAGAAGGTACTTGATAGCCAGCAGGCTGCCATAGAGAAGGATATGATGGTATTCGCACTTAAAGATATGAGCTTTTTAAGGGATGATACGAAACGCAGACTTGAGATTAAGACAGCGCAGGAAGAACTCGACAACCTGAATGAAGATATGCAGAAGCTTGAAGGCAGAAAGCAGATAGTATGGGAGGATTATACATTTGTTGTAAAATACGAAGCTATTTCAGGAAATACCCATACTAAAGCAGTTGAAAATGCAAGGCAGGAGCTTGACCAGGTTATAGAACAGCTTTCACAGGTAGATGGAAGCATAGACATATACAAAGAAAAAAAGGCAGAGGATGCCAATAAACTTGAGAATCTAAAAAAACAGCTTGACAGTGCACTAGGTCAGGCAGAAGGGTTAAAGAAGATATCAGACCTGTATGCGGAAATATCAGAAGAGAGGAACAGCCTGAAAGCATACAATGACAAGCTTGCCAAGGCAGAACGTGCGATAATCGGGTATGCAGCACAGCTTGACAAGTCAAGGGAAGAGTATCTTAGGATTAACGAATACAAGGATAATGTTGATAAGAAATACACAGAACTTGTATACAACTGGGAAAATATTTTCTCAAAGTATTATGTGCAGGATGATACACCAGCAGATGAAAACAAAAAGCCAGATACTACAGAGTATGATGAAGAAAATATAAGAGAGATTACAGGACGTTTCGCAGGACTTAAAGATATTCTTATGAATAAGAATGCAGACCTTACAGATAAGGAAGCGCTTAAGAGTCATCTTGAAGCATCAATGAAAAAATGTATTGATTCTATCATCTACAGAGGTGAAGAACCTGAAAAACTTAAAGAGCTGTATCTTCAGGGAAAGATATCGGTAAGCAGCCAGGAAAAGCTTCATGAGATATCAGATGAATTAACTGAACTTAACAAACAGTATAATGATTCAGACCGTGAACTTGGCATGCAGGAGGCTATGCTTAACAGACTTGAGGGAAGTGTTTCATATGCTATATCACAGATTGAAGAAAGGTATGGAACATATGAAGAGTTCGAGTGTGACGATCCAGATGTCTACGTTAAGAATAATACTGCCATAACAAGAGAGCTTGAGGATAGTATAAAGAAGGAAGCGGCAGCAGGAAAGAAGCTTGAGAATGAGCTTAAAGATATCCAGGTATGCAGAAAAGATATTGAAAGAATCATGTCAGGTGCAGGAATAAATATACCTGATGAAGAAATATTGAAAAAAACGGACATAAAGTATCAGGATTATAATAACCTGAATAAGGAATATGAGCAGACTGCAAAAGAATATTCAGCAATACTTAAGCTGGAGTATAAAAAAACAGATGAATTCGTAAAATATAAGAGTAAGCTTATAGACTCACTAAAGAGCTATAATGCAGAGGATCTTGCTGTGCAGATAAGTATGTCAGTAAACATGCCAAAGGATGAGCAGCAGACAAGTGCGCTGATTGCTTCTCTTGATGAGACGAATAGTTATATTGAACTTGAAAAGACAAGAGTACACAAGGGAATCGAAGATATGGAGAGAATAAAGGATAACTTCGAAAACCGTTGTATACAGACGTGCAGCAATATACGTACGGAGCTTGAAAGACTTCCTAAGCTTTCACATATTAAGATGGATAAAGAAGATATATCTATAATAGGTCTTAATATTCCATATGTTAAGGAGAGCGTATACAAGGAAAGAATGTCAGAGTATATAGATGAGACTATAGAGGTAGCAGAGAGCTTTAAAGATCCTGAGGAAAGGTTCAGATATATACGAAACAGACTTACATGGAAAAGACTTTTCTCTGTTATAGTAACAGATATGAATTCAATAAGGATTAATCTGTATAAGAGAGAACGTATAAAAGATCAGAGCAGGTACTTAAGATATGAGGAAGCCGTAGGCTCAACAGGACAGTCACAGGGTATTTATATACAGTTCCTTATTGCAATCATAAACTATATATCGAATATTAATACAGTTATGGATGGCGGAATTGTGGGAAATACTATATTTATAGATAATCCTTTTGGCGCTGCAAAGGACATATATATATGGGAGCCTATATTTAAGCTTCTGAAGGCTAATCATATACAGCTTATAGTTCCGGCAAGAGGTGCAACTCCTGCTATAACAGCACGCTTTGATGTCAACTACATATTAGGACAGAAGATGGCAGATAACAGGCAGCAGACAGTTGTTGTTGATTATTACAGCAACGTAAAACAACAGGAGTTAGAATACACCAGAATGAATTATGAGCAGGCAAGCTTCGATTTCTTATAGTCTGTATGTGTTATAACAGCTTGCTTTTTAAGCCGGATTCGAGCCGGATTTAAGCCTTTTTTTACATTAACTGGCGGTTTACAACAATACTCTGCTGTGATAAAATTATATGGAGTGTTTAGATATGAGGGTCAATTTATTGACACATTGGAGGTCTTTAACGTGGATAAATACGAGTTTAATATAAAGTTGGAACAGATTAAGAAGCTTGCTGCTAAGAAAGAGTATAAACAGGCTGCACAGATAGCTAAAGAAATGAACTGGAATAAGGTCAAAGACTGGTCTACTCTAGCAACAGTTATCAATGTGCAGGAGGCAGCTGGAGATTACGAGGAAGCAAGGGATATGGCTATACTTGCTTACAACCGTAACCTTGGTGGAAGAAAGCTTATATACAAGCTTACAGAGTTTTTCATAAAGGTAAATGATTTTGAAAATGCAGAAGAATTATATAAAGAATATGCTAAGATATCAGCACATGATGTTAACAGATATATTTTATATTATGATTTAAGAAGGGCACAGGGAGCACCAGATACTGAGCTTGTAAAGATACTTGAAGATTATAAGGAATCAGAGATAGACGAGAAGTATATGTATGAGCTTGCTAACCTATATTATAAAACAGGACGCAGGGAAGACTGTATTAAGACATGCGATAACCTTGTTTTATGGTTCCAGGATGGCGTATATGTTGAGAATGCAGTCAGACTTAAGGAAAAGCTTGGAGTTAATCTTTCTAATACACAAAGAAGGATACTTGGAGAGATCAATGCAAGAAAGTCTGACGAAGAGGCTAACAAGGAAAGAATGTTCATGGAACAGAAGGAACTTGCACGGCTTAAAAAGGATGAGGTTGGAGATGTGCTTGAAGCAGATGAGCTTAAGAAAACTGAGCCTGACAGTGTAAAAGAGCAGCCTGCATCCGAAGCCAAAGAGAATATAGCTTCAGAACATGATAATGACAGCTCAGAAGATAGTGATGAACTGTCAATAGACCTTGTGCAGAATAACCAGAACAGTGCATTAAAGGAATCGATTGTAAAAGCTATTGAAAGACAGAACGAAGCGAATAAAGAAGCAGCAGCTGCAATAGCTGAGAATAAAGAAAAGCAGAAAGCCGCAGAGGATAATCCAGCTGGCGGTCTGCCGGATAGTTTGTCAGACAGTCTGTCAGATAGTTCGGATAACAGCTTCTCAGAGAATGTAAGTAAAGCTTCGTTATCGCTTAAAGAGCTTATCGAAAATGCTAAGAAAAAGATAGAAAACAGCTGCGAGAAAATAAGCAGGGAAGATGAAGAAGAAGCAAGACGTGTAGCTCAGAAGCGTATAGATGAACAGGCTGATGCCATGAATATAGAAGTTTCAGTTCCTAATTACAGTATATACGATACACATAATATTCAGGAAGAGCTTGCAAAGAATGTAAAGAATCTTTTTGAAGATGAGCAGGAAGAAACATTCAGACCACCTTTTGAAAGAAAGGATAGTAGAAATAACAAGAATGTTGATAATACCTTAGCAAAGACTGCATCAGCAGATACAGACAGTGAGCAGCCATATAATGATGAGCAGACAGAGGATGAGCAGATAGAAGGCCAGCTAAGTATCACAGACTGGATAGAATCTGTAAGGGAAGAAAAGTATGGAAAGCAGGATACGAAGGAGTTCTCTAAGGCAGAGCTTGAACGTATGCTTGATGAAAAGGATGAGAAGAGCCAGGCTTATGAACGTATAATCGCAAGGAAGAAGGAAGAGGCTTTAAACAAAGGCACAGAATTCGATGAAGCAGAGGCAAAAAGACTTGCAGAGGCAGAGGTTGCACTTGATTCAGCCAGACGTGACCTTGCCATGAGAACAGGCAAAGCAGCATTTATCCTTGAACAGAATACAGTAAAAGAACTTAAGAATGCAGAACAAGAGGCTGCTAAAGAGGTTATCAATACATCTGATATGGCCGCACAGACACCACAGAATAACTCTAAGGTAGTGAACTTTGACAGTCTGGTGGAGAAAGATAACAAAGATGATTTAAATGAGGAGCTTTCACTTGATACAGCAAAGATAAGTCCTGTAACTGACGAAATGCTTAAGGAATACGAACAGAAACAGGATAAGGTAGATGAAGCTTCATATGCAGCTGATAGCATAGCAGTGCAGGTAAATGAAACAGCAGCATCATATTCAGAAACAACAGCTGTTTATTCTGATAGCGACAGCAAGGAAGGTAAGCAGATGGATGATATGGATGAAGAACAGTCAGAGAAGAAGCTTTCTGGAGAATTAGCAAAGATATTCAGAAAGTACAGAGAAATGCCAGGACTTGAGGCACAGCTCGTCGAGCTGTTTGAGTCACTTGATAAAGAGATGAATATGAAAACATCAGCATGTGGTAATATTCTTATATCTGGTAACTCAAGCTCTGACAAGACAGATCTTGCAAGAACAATAGTAAGGGCGATTAATTATGTATACCCTGACAAGCCTAAGAAGATAGCCAAAACATCTGGCGAAAGTATCAACCAGAGAGGTATAGTAAAGGCGATGGGTAAGCTTAAGGGAACAGCACTTATCGTAGAAGGAGCAGGAACTATCCAGCCTAAGAGGATAAATGAGATAGTTTCATGTATGCATGAAGAGACAGACAGAATGATAGTTATATTTGAAGATTCAGATGCAGAAATGAATGTGCTTCTTAACTTTAACCCAGAGCTTACTAAAACATTTAACCATAAGATAACTCTTAAGCAGTATAATGTTAATGAGCTTGTGGAAATGGCTAAAAGATTTGCAAGAAAGAGACAGTATGAAGTAGGTGATGATGCACTTCTTGAGCTTTATCTTAAGATAGATAAGCTTCATAACATAAATGATAATATCAAGCTTGATGATATTAAAGAAGTTGTTAATAAAGCAATCGCAAACTCTGAAAGGAGAGCATCAAGAAAGTTCTTTGGTGGTCTTAAGAAGAAGCGCAGTGATACTGGTGATGTGATATTCCTTACAGAGGCAGACTTTAAGGATTGAAAAAAGAGTAAACATAAGATGTGGAAATACATCATAGAAATGGAGGATTAATATGAATATTGAAGAAATGTCAGTAAACGCGATCAGGGTGTTATCCGCTGATGCTATCCAGAAGGCTAATTCAGGACATCCTGGTCTGCCACTTGGAACAGCACCTATAGCTTATGAGTTATTCTCAAAGCATATGAACTATAATCCACAGAATCCTGAATGGATTAACAGGGACAGATTCGTTCTTTCCGGTGGACATGGTTCTATGTTACTTTACTCATTATTCCACCTTTTTGGAATAGGTAATCTCTCACTTGATGAGGTTAAGAACTTCAGACAGTTTGGTTCTTTAACACCAGGACATCCAGAGTATGGACATACAGTAGGTGTTGAGGCTACAACAGGTCCACTTGGACAGGGTATGGCTATGGCAGTAGGTATGGCTATGGCAGAAGCACATCTTGCATCTGTATTCAACAAGGAAGGATATCCTGTAGTTGACCACTATACATATGTTTTAGGAGGAGATGGCTGCATGATGGAAGGTATTTCATCTGAATGCTTTTCACTCGCAGGAACATTAGGACTTTCAAAGCTGATTGTATTTTACGATTCTAACAATATATCTATTGAGGGAAGCACAGATATAGCATTCACAGAGGATGTTGTGACAAGATTCAAGGCATTTGGTTTCCAGACAATAGAAGTAGAGGATGGCAACGATCTTTGTGCAATAGGAAAGGCTATAGAAGAAGCTAAGGCTGATAAGACAAGACCATCACTTATTAAAGTTAATACTCTTATCGGATACGGCTGTCCTGCTAAGCAGGGTAAGGCTAGTGCACATGGTGAGCCACTTGGTGTTGATAATGTTGCAGCACTTAAGGAAAATATCGGATGGCCATGTAAGGGTGACTTCGAGGTTCCACAGGAAGTATATGATCATTATAAAGAGCTTTCAGCTAATATGGCAAAGGCAGAGGATAAGTGGAATGAGCTGTTTGCAGCTTATGTAGAGAAATATCCTGAAATGAAGGAGCTATGGGATAACTACTTTGATGGCTATGACATGTCTGATTTATTCAATTCTGATGAATATTGGGCAAAGGGAGATAAAGCTGAAGCTACAAGAAATACAAGTGGAACTATCCTTAATATGATAAAGAAGGCTATGCCTAATCTTATAGGTGGTTCAGCAGATCTCGCACCATCTAACAAGACTAACTTAAAGGATGCAGGAGATTTTTCTAAGGATAATTATGCAGGAAGCAATCTTCACTTTGGTGTAAGAGAGCAGGCTATGGCAGCAATAGGAAACGGACTTATGCTTCACGGTGGACTTAAGGCGTTTGTTGCGACCTTCTTTGTGTTTAGTGATTATGTTAAGCCAATGGCAAGACTTACAGCACTTATGCAGCTTCCATTAACATATGTATTCACTCATGACAGCATAGGTGTAGGTGAGGATGGACCAACACATGAACCTATTGAGCAGCTTGCAGCATTCCGTTCACTTCCAGGCTTCACAGTATTCAGACCTTGCGACAGAACAGAAACAGCAGCAGCATGGATGTATGCAGTTGAGAACGAGTGCGGACCAACAGGACTTGTACTTACAAGACAGAATCTTCCACAGATGGAGGGTTCATCTAAGGATGCACTTAAGGGTGGCTATGTTATAGCTGACTCACAGAAGGAAGTTCCAGATGCTATTATAATCGCCAGCGGTTCAGAAGTAAGCCTTGCAGTAAATGCAAAGGAAGAACTTAAGAAGGATGGCATAGATGTAAGAGTTGTAAGTATGCCAAGCATGGAGCTGTTCGATAAGCAGTCAGCAGAATATAAGGAAAGCGTGCTTCCTAATGCTGTAAGAAAGAGAGTTGCAGTTGAGGCACTTTCAGACTTTGGCTGGTATAAGTATGTAGGACTTGATGGCAGGGTTATTGCTATGGAGGGCTTTGGTGCTTCTGGTCCAGCAGCTACATTGTTCGAGCACTTTGGCTTCACAGTTGATAATGTTGTTAAGACAGTAAAGGAAGTTATTGGATAAATATCTGGATAAATCTATATCTGGATTAATCTTATGAAATAATAAAACAGATAACAATTAAACAACAATCAAACAACAATCAAATAGATAATAATAAGGCTCTGGTTTGACCAGCAGTACTGCAATATTGTATATATCGCATTGTGCTGCTGGCTGAATCAGGGCTTTTAGCATATTAGGAGCTTTTATTTGTAAGATAATTCTTATGCCTGAAAAGCTATATGTAATAAATACAAATAAAATACATATAAAATACAATAAATTAACATATAATTACTTGAAATAACAAAAAAAGGGGTATATACTATTGATATAAAGATTGTTAGAGAATTAACAATCCATTCGAATCA
>ERZ773104.4031-NODE-4031-length-12974-cov-2.909049_pt1 | contig 12974 bp, 11 predicted proteins | sample MGYA00511920_ERZ773104 | MGnify/ENA primary metagenome ERZ773104 (study PRJEB29015, sample SAMEA2737857) | human gut metagenome | biome: human gut; feature: human-associated habitat; material: faeces | place: China | collected 2012 ...
CCTACAAACGCTTTGTTTTCAGGCTTTGTAGGGATCATCCTGATTTTCTTTATCCCTTATACGGCTTCCGGATTTAAGGCCGTAGGCACCTTGTTTAACAGTCTGTTTGGCTTTGACTATCATGTCTCCATGATTGCAGGCGCTGCCATCATCATCGGATACACTGTCTTAGGCGGTTTCCTGGCTGTTTCCACCACAGACCTGATTCAGAGTATTGTTATGAGTATTTCTCTGGTGGTTATCGTATTTTACGGAATCCATCTGGCAGGCGGCTGGGACGCGGTTATGGCAAATGCGAACTCACTGGCCGGATATCTTTCCATGGCGCAGATGCATGATGGCGCCACCAATACGGCTAGCCCCTACAGTCTGCTGACGATTGTATCTACCATGGCGTGGGGACTGGGGTATTTCGGAATGCCTCATATCCTGCTTCGTTTTATGGCCATCGAAGACGAGAATAAGCTGACGCTTTCCCGCCGGATTGCCAGCATCTGGGTTGTAATTTCCATGGCAGTGGCTATCCTGATCGGTGTGATTGGCTGCGCGGCTTCCGTACAGGGCGCGATTCCGACCTTTGCGACCAGCGCGGAGTCCGAGACCGTCATTATCCGTTTCGCCCATCTGCTGGGACAGCATAATTTCCTGCTTTCCCTGGTTGCAGGCGTGGTTCTGGCCGGTATCCTGGCCTGCACCATGTCTACGGCAGACTCTCAGCTTCTGACGGCGGCTTCCGGCGTATCCCAGAACCTGCTGCAGGATTTCCTGAAGATTAAGATGAGCGCAAAGGCTTCCATGATGGCAGCGCGTCTGACCGTAATTGGCATTGCTGCTGTAGCGATTTTCCTGGCATGGAATCCGGACAGCTCCGTATTCTATATCGTATCCTTTGCATGGGCAGGCTTCGGCGCAGCCTTCGGACCGCTGGTTCTCTTCGCGCTGTTCTGGAAGCGTACCAATATGCAGGGCGCTCTGGCCGGTATGATCGCAGGCGGTGTGATGGTATTCGTATGGAAGTATCTGGTTCGTCCCATGGGCGGTATCTGGAACATCTACGAGCTACTTCCGGCGTTCATCGTATCCGCGCTGGCAATTGTCATTGTTTCTCTGCTGACAGCAGCTCCCTCCAAGGAGATCTGCGAGGAGTTTGATTCCGTAGGAAGATAAGAAATGAACGGTGTGACTGTGAAGGTCACGCCGTTTTTTTATGCCCGTGGGTAGTGCAAAAACAGGACAGATCTTTTCGTGTTCATATTCTCATGGTATAATTAAAATAAGAACGTGACAGGGGAATACAGCATTGCGCAGAAGGCAGTCGTTGTAATTCACAGCAGAAGGAGATACGCATTATGCCAAAACCGAAATGGAATTTAAATACCATTTACATATCAGAAAGGCTGCAGGAGAGTCTGCGGCCCATTTCCCGTTGCGCCATGACCACCGTGGTCGCCCCCATGGGCTACGGAAAGACCACGGCAGTAAACTGGTATCTGGGTGAGCGTGCCAAGTCGGAAACCCTGAAAATTATCCGCATCAGTGTGTACTCTGACAATCTCGCGATCTTCTGGAAAAGCGTGCAGGAGGCGTTTGCCCGGGCCGGTTTTGATGTTCTGTGTAACTATCCCTGTCCTACGGACGCCGCAGGCGGCGGACTGCTGGTGGACGATCTCTGCCATTCGCTGGCAGATGAGACGACCTGCTATCTTTTTATTGATGATTTCCATCTGCTGACCGACAAGCGCGCCTCGCTGTTCCTTTGTATGCTGGCAAACCGGCTGCCTGCAAACGTGCATCTGATTGTTGCCAGCCGGGACCGTTTTTTGCCTGCCGCGGAGGCAGTGCGGCTGGGGGCCAAGGTGTATCAGATTGGCACGGAGCAGCTGCGCCTCAACCATACGGAACTGGCCATCTATGCCCACCGCTGCGGAACGGAGCTTTCCGACGCGCAGGTGGAGAGTCTTCTCTACTCCAGCGAGGGCTGGTTCTCCGCCGTTTATCTGAATCTGCGGACGCTCTTTGAGCGCGGCGTGCTGCCCAGCCGTCATTCTGACATCTACGCCACCTTTACTGCCGCTATGATCGATCCGTTGCCGGAACAGCAGCGGGAGTTTCTGGCGGTCATGGGGCTTGCCGATGAATTCACCGTCCAAATGGCGCAGTACGTCACAGGCAACGCGGACGCCGGGCAAATTCTTTCTGCGCTGACGGAGCAGAACGCCTTTGTCACACGCCTGCCGGACGGCGCGACTTACCGCTTCCATCACATGATGAAGGAGTGTGCCGAGCGCAGCTTTCTGGCGATGCCGGCGGAAACGCAGCGGCTCTATTGGGAGCGCTTCGGCCTGTGGTACGAGCAGCACCGACAGTATCTCCACGCCATTGCCGCCTACCGGAAGAGTGAGAATTACGATGCGCTGCTGCGGGTCATTCGCAGCGATGCGGGCATCCTGCTGGCGTCGCTGAAGCCGGAGGATGTGTTGAACGCGCTGGATAAATGCCCTGCAGAAACGCTGAAAGCATCCCCCTTTGCTATTCTGGTGCTGATGCGCCGGATGTTCACCTGGCGGCAAATTCCGAAAATGTTGGAGCTGAAAACGCTGCTGCTGACGGCCATCGAGGAGCATCCGGAGCTGTCCGAAGAAGAGCGCGGCAACCTGCTGGGGGAATGCGACCTCATTCTGAGCTTTCTCTGCTATAACGACATCAGTGCCATGAGCCGCCTGCACCGCAGCGCCAGCGCCCGGATGTCCCGCCCCGCCATCAGCATCCAATCTAGCGGCGGCTGGACCTTCGGATCGCCGTCTGTTCTGATGATGTTCTACCGCGCGCCGGGAGCGATGGAAAGTGAGCTTGCCGAAATGGACGAATGTATGCCCCATTACTATCAGGTCACCAATCACCATGGGCAGGGTGCGGAAACCATCATGCGCGCAGAGGCACTGTTCTGTCAGGGCCGCTTCACCGATGCACACATTGAAGTGGAACGTGCCTACGCACAGGTCAAGGACAACGGACAGATTAACATGGAGCTCTGCTGTGATTTTCTTTCGCGGCGGCTCTCGCTGTACACAGATGTAGAACAGCGCTATACCTTTGAGGAGCGATATGCGGATCTGCTGCGCTATCATGATGCCTCGTGGATCAACCTTTGGAGTGCCACCAGTGCTTACTACCATGCGCTGCAGGGTAAAGTGGACAAAATTCCGGAGATTTTTTCGCAGCACCGCCTTTCTGATATCAACATGCTTGCGCCGGGCAAGCCCATGATGGAAATGATCGAAAATCAGGTGTATCTTGCCCAAGGCGCCTATGCCAAGGTAGTGGGACGCAGCACAGAACTGCTGGCCGTCTGCGAGGCGATGCACTACGCATTGGTAGCGTTGCATATCCGTATCCAGACGGCGGCAGCCTATGAGCAGCTGGGCAAGAGCGAGGAAGCCCACATATGGTTAAGAAAGGCGCTTTCTGATGCCGCGCCGGACGAACTTGTGATGCCGTTCGTGGAAAATTATGAGTATTTGAAGCCCCTGCTGGTGCGGGAGATCAAAACGGAACTGCTCGCAAAGATCACCGAGCTTGGCGAAGGGGCAGGGGCGCGAAACGCGGCAAGCGCCCGCCCGGCAGTCTTTGACGCGCTGACGATGCGGGAATTTGAGATCGTGGAGCTGATGGCACAGCGTCTTTCCAACCGGGAGATCGCGGAAAAGCTCTATCTCTCCGAGGGCAGTGTCAAGCAGTATGTGAATCAGATCTATTCCAAGCTTCATATCGAGGGCGACACCCGAACCAAGCGGAAACGGCTAGCCGAGCTATTTGGACAAAAGACATAACCTTTGGTTAATGGTTATCCCATAGGATCCACCGTACAATATTTGTACGGTGGATTTTTATTTTTGCGGAAAGGAGGGTACGCACTTGGACCGAAGGTATCTCACAGCCGTCACGCCGCTGCCCAACCATGTTTTGCAGGTAGATTTTGTGTCCGGAAGCCGGCTTTTATTGGACATGAAGCCATATCTGGACAAGATCCGGTTTCGCCCGCTGACAGATGCGCGGGTGTGGAACAGCGCTGTGACCAACGGCATCTTTGTCCGCTTCGGCGATGTGGAGCTAAGCCATGACGAGATCTTGTCCATGGCGGAACAGGAGCATTGACTCCGTTTATCTGAAAAAGGAGAAGAAAATGATGAAACACTTAAATAAATATCTGTCTCTTGCTTTGGCGCTGGCGCTGTGCCTGAGTCTTGCCGCCTGCGGCGAGAGTAACGAAGACTATGGCGATGACGGCAGCGATTACAATTTATACGGCGTTCCGGATTCCTTCGAGGGGCTTGTCAAGGACTCCGAGCAGATGGCGAACCTCTACCTCTACGGAGGCGCGTGGACGGGCGAGGACGGCGGTACACTGATCTCCGCCACCAGCGAAGCCGGCGACGAGGTACGCTTTGCGCTGTACGATGCCGACGAAGAGGTGACCGCCAGCGGCTTCATACAGTTCGTGCCGGACTATGACTATGATTATTTCTACAATGAGCATGACGGCGTGGCTTATCGCAGTTGGTTCGACGAGGTCGGCGCGTTGCACGTGGCTGAGCTTGGTACCTTTACGCAGGTGACCGGCGACGGCCGGGGTGATGTGATCGCACAGGACGACATCCCGGTTTTGATGGGTGGCGCACTGCCCTTTACCAATATGCAGAAGCTGCTCTTCGAAAACCATGATGACGGCACCTACCGTTATGAGGACATCACCGAGGACGGGCAGCTCCTTGTGGTCAATACGGCGGAGCAAAGCTGCTTTGTTCCGGATGTACAGGAGCTGGGCGATTATCTGACAGCCTGTGCCCTGTCTTTAAGTGATGCGGGTACCTATGAGCTGTTGTCCGCCGAAGAAAATGAGGAATACAGCAAAAACTTAAGCTATCCGGTTTATATCGTAACCTATACCGCCGGTGAGAACGAAGACACCCGGGAATGGACCGTATTTGTCGTGGACACCGACGTTTGCACCTATCTTTACGGATTCTGCGTATCTCCCGATGCTGCGGCGGATATGGGTGAGATCTATCAAAATATTTTTTCGCAGCTGTATTTGAGCGACGAAGAATAAGGAGGATATTACATGAAGAGAAAAAAGCCATATCTTCTGGCAGGACTGGTGTTACTGCTTTTCCTGCTGTGCACAGCCTGCGGTGATACGGAGGGACAAATCGCCCCGCAGGACGACCCCAACGAGGGCCTGGGAGGCGACCTTACCGAGGACACCGTCAACGACTTCAGCGGCTTCGAGGGTATCTGGCTGGGCGAAGCGAACAATGACTACGATTCCATGGAGATCGACGCCGAGGGCAACTGGACCCTCTATCTCAGCGGGGAAGTGGTGGATGAAGGCTACCTCCGCTATGAGCCGGAGTGGGAGGCTATCTATGCCTACAGCAACCTGGATGATTCCGGCAGCCTCATTGCCATGGAGGAAGGCCAGCTCTACAGCGCCGCTTACGGTTACTTCAACTACGGCGATGGGATGGAGTACCTCTGGTATGAGGACGGTGGCAGTCCAGATGGAAACCCGGACTCCTATTGGAGCTGGGATTCCGACCTCTGCCAGCGGAATGTCTCGGAATTCAAGGGCATCTGGTACTATGACGGCGATCTTTCATCTGAGACCTATATCGTCATTGACGGTAATGGAAACTGGAGCTATTACCAGCGCGTTCCCGGCGTTGAGCCTGCGGAAATGGACTGCGGAGTGTTCACCTACTCCATGGACGAGGTGAGCACCTATTATGCGGACTCCACCATGTATGACGGCGTTTCTTACCGGGTCTTTGAGGTTGACGAGGATGCTCTGGTCTGGGGCGATGAGGGCGTTTACTACATGATGGAATGATGGAAGGGAGGGAAAACCATGAAGAATCGATGGAAACATATTTTTATCTCTGTGCTGGCTATGGTAATTTGCCTGAATCTTGCCGCCTGTGGCAATTCTGACGATGTAGTGGGAGATGACTGGCGCATCACCGGCGTGGTGGCTGGCAGCGGTACCATTACCCATGATGGTGAGAGCGTGGACGTGCTGGTCACGGTGAGTGAGAGCAGCGCGGCCTTCTACCGGGATCTGCCGGAGCAGATTCTCTTTGACAGCGTGTCTTTTCCCATGAATATTCCCGATGCGGAGCAGGCATTCAACGCCATCTCCTTCGAGGATATCGACGGCGATGAGGAAAGCGATGTGCTGGTAAGCTTTATCCACGAAAACGGCGACGCCACTGAGCTGATCTGGATCTGGGATCCGGTGGAGCGCTATGTCTTCCGGGAGGATCTCTCCACCGTTGCTCTCAGCGGCGACCTCATCGACAGCGTAAACGGCGGCACGCTCCTGCCTGTGGAGGGTATCCAGTCTCAGGAGCCGTACTTTACAAGAAACGGGCTTGCGATCAATGCCGCCGTGGAGATGGGGACCTTCCTGCTGGAAGATGGGGTTTGCAGCTATGCGGGACTTGGCGACGGCTACAACACCGGCGACTGCTATTGGGAGATCATAAAGAACGGCGATTACACCCACGACGGCATCCGCGAGCTGCACTTTGACGCCATCTGTTATGTTCCGGAAGGCTCCATTCCCTACTTTGATCAGCAGTATACGACTGTTACTAGCAGTGAACTCTATGACTTCTATACCGGTATGTGGCTCACCACATCAACGGCCTACGGCAACAGCCAGCGCGGGGACAACTATTATCTCCACACCGTCAGCTGGCAGGGGAACAGCTACCTGATCGAATTCGCGTATTCAACCGACTGGCAGTACAACGTGGGGGACTGGGCGCAGGTTCTGACCAAGAGCTACGCCGTCTATCTTCCGGAGGACTATGACGGACTCGTTTTTGCCGCAGAGGCCCAGCCGGACAACTATAAAGACAGTGCCAAACGTATGCAGCTGGACAGCATTTCGCCCGAAGCTGCCCTTATGGATATCGACACGGTAGAGCCCTATCGCAGCCTGTACTTCAGTCTGTGTTACTAAAAGGGAGGAACGGCTATGGGAATGGAACGCAATGACTTTGGCACGCCGGGAGCAGGGCGCATGACGGATGCGGAGTTGTCAAAAAAGCTGGGAAGCTATCAGAGAATGGAGAGCATCGGCATATTGCTGGGCGTTATTCTGGTGATCACCGGGTGCATCATGATGTTTGTGTATCGCAATCTCATGGTGATCTGCATTCTGGTCTTTACCGGTGTGGCGCTGTTCCTGTTGGTGGCAAAGCCCGCCCAAACGAAGAAAAAAGCGTTGATGCAGCAAGAGCTGGGCGGCTATTTCTGCGCAGAGCTGACAAAAGCCTTCGGCCCGGAGCCGGAGCCGGCCACGCTGCCCATCGACTGGGCGTACCTGGAGGCAGCAAAGCTGTCGGCGGTCTCTTTTACGGAGTGTACCGTGACGGACTTTCACGAGGGCGAGCACAAGGGGCTGCGGTTTTCCGCTGCCAACGTGGAGCTGCGCCGCACGGTGGAAGAACGCTCCGGCCCCGACAACGACAACTGGATGACTCGAACCGAGACGCTGTTCCGCGGCATCGTGGTACGCTGCAAGGGCATCTGTGACCCGGCGCTGGATATGACCGTAAACGACATGTTCCAGGAGCGGAAAAAGGACGATATTACCGATTCCGTTTTGTTTAGAAAGCATTTTTCTGCCCACAGGTCGGACGGGAAGGCGGCGGACGATCAGGTGACGCAGCAGCTTCGTGAGCTGGTGCAGAAGCTGGAGGCATCTTCCAACAGTTCCAAGCTGTGCGGTCTTATCCTCCGTGACGGCGATCTGACGCTGGCCCTGAACACCCGGTATGTGTTTGCGGGCGTTCCGGAGGAGCTGGATCTGCGGGATATCGACGGCATCCGAAAGTGGTTCACCGCCTCGCTGACCGGTATGGGCAATCTGCTGGATCTGATAACGGAAAGCCCCGATCTGACAGGCACGACAGAATAAGGAGAAGAATATGGAAGAAAGGGACATGAACATGACGGATGAACATATGGCGCAGGAGCTGCGTAAGAGTAAGGGTAGCAAGCTGGGCGGAAAAATTCTTTCGCTGCTGGGCGTGGTGATTTCCGTGGTGGGCATCATTCTGGGCGGCAACCTTGTGATGATTGTCATCGGCGGTGTGGTTCTAAGCCTGGGGCAGATGGTGCAGGGTAAGTCCAAGGACAAGGCAGGCCGGCAGACCTTCGACGCCATCGCGCCGGACATCGTGGGCGCTGCCCTTGAAAACGTGCAGATGAACCCTGCGCCGCATCTTCTGGACGCAGAGGACACGAACATTCCCCTGCCCGGCCACACCCATTGCAGCGGCAGTGGGTATATCCGCGGAACATATCGCGGCCTGACCACGGAACTATGTACCGTAAGGCTGACGGAAGTCAGCGAGTTTCAACGGGAGGAGACCGACCTGTGGGAAAAGAACGAGCAGGTGGTTTACACCGGCCAGTGGATGCTGTGTGAACTGGGACAAGAATTTCAAACATGGCTGACCATCTGGCCGCGGGACAAAATGGATAAGCTGTTCAACGCCCGAACGATCAAGACAGGCAATGAGATGTTTGATAAACGATTTAATCTGAGCAGCGGCGATGCGCAGGCGGCCCTTTGCATCCTGAATCCCGGCTGCATCGAGCAGATCCTGGCACTGGCAGATGCCTCCTTCGGTAAATTTGCCGTGAATCTCAATCCGGATGGCAGGCTGTATCTTGCCGTCCACAGCGGTCGCGGTTTTTTTGATATCGGCAAGGGTCGGGAGATGCCGGATCAGCTGCGCCGGCGCTTTGCCTGTGAACTGCGCTGGTTCACAGCTTTGATCGACGTATTCCGCGGCGTATAAGGGAGGTGGGGCATATGCCTTTTTGGCTCGCTGTTATGTTGCTGTTGCTATCGATGTTGGGGAGTGTTCTCTCACACCGTTACTTGCGGAAACCGGTTCAAATCGTCTGCGTTATGCTCTGCGTCCTGCTGGCAGTGGTATGTGCCGCTTATATCGGACTGACTATTTTGTTTGTGGATGCCGTGCGGAACCAACCGTCGGTGTCGTAGGAATCCCCGCCCATGGCGGCAGGAAGGAGGACGTATGAAGAATATGAAAGTAATCGTGATTGGTTTCATTCTTGCGGTAGTGCTTGTGGCATGGCCCGTGGAATATATGCGATATATTACAGCGGGAACCGGCTTTGTTCTCGGGGCTGTACTGGTGGCATGGCTCGGGGTCCGCCAGCGGAAAGGCGCATGGAAGGGATACAAGGATGACGTGCGGCGGTACACGGGCACCACGATGATGAAGGTGGTATGGCTCGAGGAATCGGTCAATGAAAGGTGGGAGCACCAGGAGGACGGCAGTGATTGGCTGCGTCGGGAGACGGTCTATCTTCCAACCTATGAGTACACTGTAAATGGCAGGACCTACCGCTACGCAAGCCGTCAGACGTTGTCTGGCAAGCGGGAGCTGGGGCGGCAGGTGGTGGGATATTATGACCCCAAGCAGCCCGACCGCATTACGGAGGATAGACCTCGAAAGCCCGTTTTCGGCGGATTCCTTTTCTTCGTTTTTGCTGTGTTCCTGCTGTGGTTCGGCATTATGACCTTCACCGGTCAGGTCTCTATTTCCTGATACCGAATATCCAGAATCAAATAGAAGCAAAAAGCGAAGGCATCCAAAATGCCTTCGCTTTTTACTTCTGTTTTTTACAGCTTAATATTCTTGAAAAGGTCTCCCAGGGTGGTGGTCAGCTCCTCGGCCTTCGGGATTTCGATTTTTTCTTCCGGAAGATCTTCCGCAGCGGTTTCGTTCAGCGCCTTCATGCTCAGGGACAGCTTGCCGTCCTTGATAGCGATAACCTTTACCTTTACGGTGTCGCCGACCTTCAGCACCACATCCGGGCTCTTGATGCGCTTTTCAGAAATCTGGGATACGTGAACCAGTCCGGAGAGACCGTCGCCCAGATCGATGAATGCGCCGTAGGGCTGGATGCTCTCGACCTTTCCTTCCGTTACCAGACCGACCTGTACGCTGGCCAGCTTTGACCGACGCTCCTCGGCAGCCTTCTCGCGAAGCAGCTCTCTTGCGGAGAGAACCAGCTTCTGGTTCTCCGGATCTGCAGTGATAACCTGTACCTGGATCTTCTTATTCAGCCAGTCCTCCAGGTTCTCCACATAGCCAAGAGAAAGCTTGGAAGCCGGGATAAAGCCGCGGATTCCTTCTACGTAAGCGACTACGCCGGACTTGACAATGCCGCCGATTTTTACGGTGAGAACGGTCTTGTCCTCCAGATACTGTACCAGAGTCTGCCACGCCGGATCTGTGATGTCAGCCACATCATTCTCCTGTGTATCCTGGAAGGAAGCCTCCAGCTCTTCCTTGAAATCGTCCATTGTTGTTTTTTCTTCCATTTCCCAATACCTCATTTCCTATAAAATTCAGATTACAGACAGATTTCTGAGAAATCCGCTGTCCAATAGTTTTATTATATGGTAAAATGGTGCAAAAAGCAAACGGAATCAGGAGAAAAATAGATGAATCGAGTGAAAATAAGAAAGATTGTTTTTGGAGAAGGAAGACCGAAGATCTGCGTTCCGATAACGGGCCGCACCAGAGAGGAGATTGCGCTGCGGACGGCAGAGCTGAAAGCGGCGAAGCCGGATCTGGCGGAGTGGCGCGCCGACTGGTATGAAGAGGTATTTGACAGGAAAAAACTGGAAGAAATGTTGGAGCGGCTGCGCGGAGAGCTGGGTGAACTTCCGCTTCTTGTGACTTTCCGCACAAAGGAAGAAGGCGGTGAGCAGAGTATCGGCGCTGAAGCTTATGCGGAATTTCTGCGGACTGTGCTGGCGTCCGGGCAGGCGGATCTGATTGACGTGGAACTGTTCCGGGGAGAGGCGCTGCTCCGGGATATCTGCGAGGAGGCCAGAAAAAAAGGGATCAGAGTCATTGCGTCCAGCCATGATTTCGAAAAGACGCCTGCAAAAGAGGAAATTATCGAGAGGCTGACCCGGATGCAGGACTGCGGCGCGGATCTGCTGAAGCTGGCTGCGATGCCCCGGGACGCAGGCGACGTACTGACTCTTTTGTCTGCCACTTGGGAAATGAAGGAGCAGTATGCAAAGCAGCCCGTTGTCACCATGTCCATGGGAGCGAAAGGAGCGGTGAGCCGTCTGGCAGGAGAAGTCTTCGGCTCTGTTATGACCTTTGGAAGTGCAGGCGTAGCTTCCGCGCCGGGGCAGGTGAGCGTGCCGGAGCTTAAGATGGCGCTGGAGGTGCTGCGGCAGCAGGAGTGAGAGGCTTTTATATCTGCTGCTCTGACTTTTGATGGAATTAGAAAAGCATAAGATATTTTTTCTAAAATAATAGATGGCAAAATAGGGAGCCAGGTATAGATCGTGCATAATCTGTGAATAAGAAATAGAAAATGTGGTGATTTAATGAACAATCCCACCATAGAAAACGTACTGAACCTGGCCCTGGACGCCACCCCACAGGAGCGAGCCCGCTCTGAAAATCTGGACGTAGGCTTCGACAGTGCGGAAAAAACCTGGGAGCTGATTGTGAAATATTCCGGGCCGCTGGATGAGCTTCAGCAGGCTGGCATTACGGTGACGGAGCTTCTGAATGAATATGCAGTGCTGCTTGTGCCGGAAAATCTGGTGGAGTTTCTGGCAGGCGTTCCGGAAATAGAATATATCGAAAAACCAAAGAGGCTGTTTTTCTCTGTAAATCAGGGAAAGACAGCTTCCTGCATTACAGCGGTGCAAAGCGGGCAGTATGGCCTGTACGGGGAGGGCGTGCTGGTGGCGCTGCTGGATTCGGGGGTGGATTACGCCCACCCGGATTTTCGAAATGAGGATGGTACAACGCGGATTGTGGCGCTGTGGGATCAGACGATACCAGGCAGACCGCCGGAGGGCTACCGTATCGGTACGGAATATACGGCTCAGGAGATCGACGAAGCGTTGACGGCAGAGGCGGAGGCGCAGCGTTACGCCCTGGTGCCGAGCCGGGACATAAGCGGCCATGGCACCAGGGTTCTCGGCATTGCGGCGGGCAATGGCCGGGCCAGCGGCGGACGCTACCGGGGAATCGCAAGCCGCAGTCCGATCCTGGCCGTGAAGCTGGGAACGCCCCGGGAGGACGGCTTCCCCAGAACCACGGAGCTGATGCAGGGGCTGGATTACTGCATTCGAAAGGCACTGGAGCTTCGCCTGCCCGTGGCAGTGAATATCAGTATCGGCAATACCTATGGAGCTCATGACGGCACATCCCTTCTGGAAACCTATATTGCGGACATCGCCAATGTCTGGAAATCTGTTATATGTATCGGTACGGGAAATGAAGGGTATGCAGCCGGGCACACTGCGGGTGTTCTGCGGCGACAGACGTCGGAGATGATAGAGCTGGCTGTGGGCGAATACGAAACCGCTTTCAATATCCAGATCTGGAAATCCTATCTGGATGAAGTTGATATCACACTGATAAGTCCGGGCGGGAGAAGAGCCGGACCAATCCAGAAGGTTCTGGGGGCTCAGCGTTTTCTGCTGGAGGAGACAGAGATTCTGCTGTATTACGGGGAACCTTCGCCCTACAGCCAGTCCCAGGAGATTTATCTGGAATTGCTGCCCCGGAGCGATTACGTGGACACTGGCATCTGGACACTTGAACTGTCCGCCGGCGAGATTCGCGATGGCCGCTATCACCTGTGGCTCCCCAGCGCTGTCTCCCTGAACGGCGGCACCCGGTTCTTACACCCATCTGCAGACACTACCCTCACGATTCCATCCGCCGCCCGCCGTGTCGCAGCCGTCGGCGCTTATGACAGCCGCACCCTTACTTACGCCGATTTCTCCGGCCGTGGTAACACCCGTGATCTTCGTGAGAAACCGATTCTCGTTGCCCCGGGCGTCCGTGTTCTCACCACCGCCCTCGGTGGCACCTACG
>ERZ773104.4052-NODE-4052-length-12912-cov-5.564440_pt1 | contig 12912 bp, 6 predicted proteins | sample MGYA00511920_ERZ773104 | MGnify/ENA primary metagenome ERZ773104 (study PRJEB29015, sample SAMEA2737857) | human gut metagenome | biome: human gut; feature: human-associated habitat; material: faeces | place: China | collected 2012 ...
ATTAAACAACAATATAGAATATATTTATATGGAAACAAACTTTTAATAAATATGAAACATAATTTTAATAAATGGTACTAATTTACTATGTTATCCTATGTACTTTTTTGTGTGATATTGCTAAGATTAGCGAGTAAGACATCATATGCTAAAGCATATTGCACAAACATGTGCATGAGGAGGTAAAACATGAAAGCTAACATTAGCAAGGGTGCCCGCAAAGGATGGGCGTGGATACTTGCAGCATTGATGGTTGTAAGTGTCATTATTCCAACTACAATATCTACCGCAAAGGCAGAGGTTGGAACAGTACAGTTCAATGGAACAGCGCAGGGCTGGCTTGAATCAGCTTACGCTGAGTGGTCTATTGACAAGGAAGCCGATGGATATACAGCATATATCAAAAAGGCTTCACAGTCAGATTCAGCATATGCAAGAATCGACAATGAACTTATAAGAAGGTACAAGAGTTACTACAGGGTAGATGCCATGGGTCTTTCGGCAGGAGACTATGTTATCAGGGTAGTACCAGTAAAGAATGGAAAAGAAGTAACAGCTAAGGCTAAGGTTACAGATGTTCTTAAGGTAAGCTCATATGACAGATCAGGCTTTGCATTTTCTTCTGAATCAAGATACAAGACAGGTTCAGGAGCATATAACGAAGATGGAACACTTAAGAGTGATTCAATCGTTCTTTATGTAACTAATGATAATGCTAAAACTGTAAAAGCAGGCATTATGGAAGGAAAGGGCGAGAAGGAGTACACAGGACTCCAGACAATTATTGATGCATATACAAAGAGTGCCAGTAAGGGTGTAGAAACAAGGGCACTTGATGTAAGAGTAATAGGATGTCTTACAGATTCGGGTATGGATAAGTTTTCAAGCTCATCTGAGGGTGTGCAGATAAAAGGAGCAAGTGCTTATTCTAATATTAACATGACTTTTGAAGGAGTTGGCGAGGACGCAAGCATAAGCGGCTTCGGTTTCCTTTTAAGAAATGCAGGTAATGTAGAAATGAGAAACCTCTCAATACTTAACTTTATGGATGATGGTATCTCACTAGATACAGCTAACTGCAACGTATGGATACATAACGTAGACCTTTACTATGGCAAGGTTGGTGGGGATGCTGACCAGGCTAAAGGTGATGGATCTATAGATATAAAGGGTGATTCACAGTATATAACAGTTTCATATGTACATTTCTATGATTCAGGTAAATGTTCATTGTGTGGTATGAAGAGCGAGAGTGGTCCTAACTACATTACTTATCATCATAACTGGTTTGATCATTCAGACTCAAGACATGCCAGAGTAAGAACTATGTCAGTACATATGTATAACAATTATTATGATGGTAACGCAAAGTATGGTGTAGGTTCAACTATGGGTTCTTCTGTATATGTAGAGAACAACTACTTCAGAAACTGCAAGTATCCTATGCTTTCATCTAATCAGGGTTCTGATGCTTTAGGCGAAGGCACATTCTCAGGTGAGAACGGCGGCATCATAAAAGCTTATGGCAATGAAATAGTTGGAGCAACAGGTATCATATATGCTAATGCAGCATCAGTTACAGGTGAAGCTGCCAATGCAGCAACATTCGATGCATATCTGGCTGCTTCTGCAGGTGAAAAGGTACCATCATCATACAAGACAGTAGCTGGTGGCACAACATACGATAACTTTGATACAACTAAGGATCTTGGAGTAAAGGCAGGAAGCCTTGTAGCAGCAAAGGATGTTCCAGCACTTGTTACATCTTCTAAGGGAGCAGGAAGCCTTGGTGGTGGTGTTATTGATTGGAAGTTCAGTGATGAAGACGACACAGCTTATGTTGTAGATAAGGATTTAAAAGCAGCTGTTACGAATTATAAAAACACAGAGCTTGTGGCTGTTGGTGGAACTAATGCCAACATAGTAACTCCGGAGCCTTCTACAGATGAAACAACAAAGGCAACAGAAGAGGAAACTAAGACTACAGAAAAGGCTACTACATCTAAGGCAACAGAAAAAGAAACTAAGACTACAGAGAAGGCTACTACATCTAAAGCTACAGAAGCAACAAAGGTAACTGAGAAGGAAACTACAGGTGCAGGTTCAGATACTAAAAACAGTTATGATAAGAAAAGTCTCTCATATTCAGGTGCATATACAGATTTAAGTACAAAGAAGGATTCAGATTTTAAGAATGCAAAGTATGTTTCGTCAGCATCTGATATTCTTACAGCTATAAGCAGTGCTAAGGCAGGAGATGTTATCATAGTTAAGGCTGGAACTTACAAGTTTACAGATACGATAGTTATTAATAATGCCATGAATGGAAAAAGCGGCGCTTATATAGTTGTAAAAGCAGCTGATGGTGCAGAGGTTAAGTTTGATTTCTCAGCACAGACACTTGATGGCGCAAACAGAGGTGTTGTTGTAGATGGAGATTACTGGTATTTTGAGGGAATCAACTTCTATGGAGCTGGTGATAACGGCGTGCTACTTGCTGGTAACAACAACATATTTGAAAAATGTGTATTCGAAGCAAACAGAGATTCAGGACTTCAGATATCAAGATATGACACAACAGCAGCAACTAAAGATTTATGGCCATCAAACAACCTTATAATCAACTGTACAGCATTTGATAACTGTGATTATCCAGACCAGGGTGGTACAGGTGAAAATGCAGATGGTTTTGCAGCAAAGCTTACATGCGGCGAAGGCAATGTATTTGATGGATGTATATCATATTGCAACTCTGATGATGGATGGGATCTTTTCGCTAAGTCAGCTACAGGTCCTATCGGTGTGATAACTATAAGAAACTGTGTTTCATTCGGAAATGGAACATTATCTAACGGAGTTCATTATGCTAACGGAGATATGAATGGCTTTAAGCTCGGTGGTTCAGGTGTAGGTACACCTCATGTTGTACTTAACTGTCTCTCGTTTAACAATGGGGCAACAGGATTCACTGACAACAACAATCCATCAGGTCTTACAATCATGAATGCCACAGCATGGGGCAATGGTAAGTCGGCAAAGAAGGGCAACTTCTTATGCTACAGAGCATCAAATAAGGCAGTGTACGTAGGTCTTGTTTCAGCAAATGCTATAGACTCAGATAAATTTACAGGTAATATGAGTGATTCTATATACTATAATACAGGTAAGTATTACAGATTATCAGGATTATTACCAACACCAGTTGTTAGTGGCGACAAGAAGGGTACAGTAGTTGATAATCCATCTAAAGTATCAGGAATGTTTAAAAATGCTGTTGATTTTATCAATCTTAATGGTAATGTAGACAAGCAGTTAAGAAATTCTGATGGAACTATTAATACGAAGGGACTTTACGAAACACAGGGAAGTTATTCAACACTTGGAGCACATTTTGGTGTAGCTAATCAGGTTATAAGTGTTACAGGCAAGACATCTGGTGAAGTAAAGCCAACAGAGAAAACAACAAAAGCAACAGAAAAAACAACAGAAACAACAAAGGCAACAGAAAAAACAACAGAAACAACAAAGGCAACAGAAAAAACAACAGAAGCAACTAAAGCTACAGAATCAAAGACAGATTCGACTGTAAGCGGTACCAAGCTTGTTCTAAATGCTAATGATGTAAATACAGGAAAGTTAAAATCAACACTTACTGTTGATGGCTTTAAGATTGTTGCCGGAAGCAAAGCAACAGTTACAGTAGATAAGAGCAGAAAGGAATATAAAGGAATAGACTTTACAAGAAGAATCAAGCTTTCTGGTAAAGGCAGTACAAGTGGAAGAGCTATTGCGTTTAAAACAGCTGGAGAAGCTAAGGTGAAGGTATATGCAACAAGCTCAAGCACAGATGAATCAAGACTTATTAAGATAGTTGATAAGAATGGAAAGGATATTACATCTACATCAAAGATTCCAGGAAATTCACTTAAGTCAGTTTCATTCAGAGTGCCAGTTGCAGGTGAATATTATCTTATAGCCGAGGATGGCGGAGTTAATATTTACTATGTTGAAGTATCTAATGGAGTTGCATACTAAGTAAGCGTTAAAAGATCTTATCATGTAGGTTAAGAAAGACTTTTTGTCTTATGACGTTTGCATCATATCAGTTATAAAATATAAGCGGATGTTTGTTATTCAGACATCCGCTTTTTTGGTAAAATAATAGTATGAACAATAGGTAAAAAATAAAATAGGATATGAATAACAGTATTGAAAATAATAGTATGAAATAATAGGTTGATAAAGCAGCAGATTGCAAATATAATAAATATGAATAAGATATTTTTGGTGTAAGAAATATAAGTATATGGCCAAGTATATTCAGAAATGTATCCATATGTATAACCAGAAATATATTTTATAGAAAAGAGGAAAGAGAACATCATGAAGATAAAGACCGTTGCTATATTAGGAGCAGGAGCTGTAGGTTCATATGTTATATGGGGACTTGCAGGCTTAAAGGATGTAAGGCTGGGGCTAATAGCACAGGGAGAACGTCAAGAAAGGCTGAGAAAAGAAGGTTGTCTTATAAACGATGAAGTATACAGACCAGAGGTGTGGACACCCGAAGAAGCGCATAATACAGGCGTTGACCTTTTGATAGTTTCGTTAAAGTATGGAGCTTTAAAAGGAGCACTTGACAACATTGCTACAGCTATTGGAGAAAACACTATAGTTATGAGTCTTATGAATGGTGTTGACAGTGAAGATATCATTGCAGACAGGATAGGCATGTCACATATTGTATATTCACTTATAAAGGTTGCCTCTCATAGAGATGGCAGGGGATATTACTTTAATCCTGATACAACAATAGGAATTATTTTTGGGGAAACAGCAGATAAGGTATCTGCATCAGACAAAATATCAGAACAGACACTTGTGAGTGACAGGATAAAGTTGATAGATGAGCTTTTTGCAGCCAGCAGGCTTAACTACAGAGTGACAGAGCATATAAAAGAAGAAATGTGGAGTAAGTTCAGACTTAATGTAAGTAATAATCTTCCACAGGCAGTACTTGGTGCAGGTGTCGGATGTTACAGGGATAGTGAACATATGAAGGCTATAAGCGATGGTTTAAGACATGAGCTTGAAACAATAGCTAAGGCAAAAGGAATAGATTTAAGTGTTATTGATAATTCATCGTCACGTGGAAGTGCAGTGCCGCCAACAGCAAGATACTCTACACTTCAGGATATAGATGCTAAAAGACATACCGAGATAGATATGTTTTCCGGTGCACTTATGCGTATGGGAGAAGAATTTGGAATACCAACGCCTTATAACGAATACACTTATCATATTATTAAGGCGATAGAAGAAAAGAATGATGGTAGGTTTGATTACGATAAGGGAAATGAAGAATTGACATATGCAAGGTGAAATTTGAAAAGAGTTACTACTGATTGAAAAATAGGAACACAAAAAGTACCTTATTCTTGTTGGTACAAGCTATGGATTTGATGCCAAGCTTGCAGAAATAAAAGGTATGTTTAAAATATGCGGTATTAATCCTGGTGAGTTTATCTTAGATGGTAAGCCTCTTGCTGAAAAGGGAGCAGCAGTTAAAGAAACAGTAGTTATAAATTCAGTTGCAAGAAAAGTTGATGTTGATAAAGAAATATTGCCACCAAATAAGCTGAATTATTTTAAAGCGAAGAAAGAACATATAGTTGATGGAATATCTTATTACGTAAGTACAAGATATAACAGAGAGCAGGGAATAGCACAACTTGAAAAGATGCTTGTTTTATGTGAGGGTAGTGTGAATGCGTTTGTTATTACTGCTAAACCAGAAAAGGCTACTCATAATTAATATAATTAAAAATAATTTTTTGATTTTTAAAACTAAGGAGAGGGTATGAAAATTTTGATTTTCATGCACAGAAATGGAGATTAATATGAAGCGAAATAAATACAAAGATTATATATGGTATACGGCACTTGCAGTATTTATTATATGTGTGATTGAAGGTATATTTTTCTACCATAATGTAGATAATCCGTTTCTTAAAGTAACATTAAACATACAGAATGCAATTAAAGCGTATAAGATAGATCCGGATATAAAGCAGAAAGAAGCTATTGCGTATATGCAGGCAACAGGTGGTGGCATATTAAGTGGAATAATAACATATGTGTATTGTATTGCTGTTATTGTTGCGCCATTCTGTACAATAGGTGCATTAGCCGTTCTTATCAGAAAACCAGCCAGCTATGTCAGAGGACTGTTTAGCCAGAGAAATAAAAAGCGCGTATTGGTTATTGGTGAAGGAAAATATAAGTTTCCTCTTATAGATGCATTGACTAAAGATTGTCGTGTTACAGTGGTTGAAAGCACTATACTTTCAGATGATAAGAAGCTTAAATATATAAATAAAGGTGTAAAGTTTGTGCAGAAGTATCAGGATATGCATATTGAAAGTGTAATAAAAATGCTTGATATATGTAAATTCAGTGATGTTTTTCTGTGTGATGATAATTCAATAGAAAATATTGAATGTTTAAATGCATTTACAGAGAGTTTTAAAAAAAATATAAATGCATTTGAAAATAAAGGGTATCAGCAGATTCATCTGTGCTGCAATGACAATTCAATGGCAGAACTGATAAGACAGTATTATGATAAAATAGATACAAGAACTTTTGATCTTGACATAGTAGATGTTAATAAAATGGCTGTCAATAAAATGTATAAAGAACATCCTGTATATACAGCTAATAAGGGTGATGATTATGATGTTCATATAGGAATCATTGGATTTGGTGAATTTGGCCAGAGTGCATTAATACAAGGACTTAATATGTCGGTTTTATCAGCAGAGTCTACTATATGTATAGATGTATTTGATAAGGATATGGAATCAATAATAGGAAGTTTCATGAAGAATTTTTCAGTTGATGTCCTGAAGGGATTGAAGTTCATAAAAGAAGATATATATGAAGGTAAAAGTATTGAATATTATGAATTGAAATTTCCATTTGATACAATACCAGATCAATTTGGTATAGATGGAAAGGTATGTTTAAGATTTTTTAATACGGATGCAAGGACATTACAGTTTAACAGTATTTTTAAAAGATGTAATGACGACAAATTATTTACATATCTTATTGTGGCAATGAGTGATACACATTCAATGTCTAATACACTTATTGAATTGAAGCAGCTGTTATACAATAAGGGTGATAGCTGTATTAATATTCCTATAGTTGTCAGGGCTAAGGAAAACAATGATTTTGCTAATATTTATGGTGAGAAGAATCTATTTACAATAAACAAGAATAAAGATATTTTTTCATATGCTTCTATAACTAATCGTGATATTGTAAATGATGCAAAGATATTTAATCATAGATACAATATGTTATATGAAATAATAAGCAGATATAAAGCAGATAAAAATATTGTTGTGGATGATAAGTTTATGTTATCTGAAGATATAGAGGAACGTCTTAAGAAAGATTCAATAGAGCTTAAAGAGAATAAGAAAATATCAGAAGAAATAGATGAGGTATGGCATAATAAGGGCATATTTGACAGGGAATCAAGTATAGCACAATCATTGCATCAGGATATTAAAAAATGGATTATTTATGAAAAACATGCATATTCTCTTACAGATAACAGAGAAGAGCTTGAAAGAATTGAACACAGAAGATGGAATATTTTCATGATAACACATGGCTTTAAATATGAGAAAGCTGAAAGAAAAGATATGTATGCTAAAACACATCCATGTATTTCAAAATGGGAGGTCCTGAAGGTAGAAAAGCCAGATACATTAGAGTATGATTTTACACCATATTACATATTAAAAGCAGACAGATGATTTAATTGAATATCAGTAAGTAAATTACACCACAACCAGACAAATATAAGATACAGGCAGTCCTGCATACTATGCGAAATGCACTTGAAGTTTGATTGTGATAGTTCTTAGTCTTTCCCTTAGCCAACCAGCTAGCTTCGTACACGGATGTACGAAGCAGCGAAGCCGCGCCATGGACGGCGCGTCTGAGCGGTAGCGTCAGTTATCATAGTTTATATGGAAAGACTTAGAAATATCCAATCAAAGCTTCTGGCATTGAACATAGTATGCAGGATTGCCTGTATCTTATATTTGTCGTCCGTCCGTCACCAACTAAAATTCAATCAAACTATTGTTTGCAATTGTTATTGTACATTATTGTTATTTGGTGCATTATTGCCATTTATATTTCTGTTATCATTCATATTTTTTCCGCCATTCATGTTACCTCCACGGCCACCACCATTAAAACCGCCAGGATTGCTGCCAAAGCCGCTGGCATTGGATGCACCCATGGTTCCTGCAGATTGTGTCCAGTTTGTTAATGAGGAACCATCGCAGTAAAGAGTGTATTCAGTGTTTGTTGTAAGAGCAGATGCGCATATCCAGCCATTTGAGTAACTGTTGTTTAAAGTAAAGCTGATTATTTCATTACCGCTGGAATCTTTTACTGAGTAGCTTCCTGCGTTAAAGGATACAGAACTGAACACGTAAGCATTAACTGAATTTACAGGAGTTTCACATATACCGCCTAAAGCTACACATGTTCCACCAGTTATAGTAATATTGCCATCAACATCAATAGAACCAGATACCTGACCTGATGAACTGCCGCCTTTTACAAGAACCATACCGCCAGACTGTGTGTAGCTGCCGTTAGAATCTATACCATCTGTATCGCCTGAACCGGTTGTTACATCAACGTATCCACCAGTTATATTAATAAGAGGAGTAGATGTGCCATCTCCGGTACATGCATTAATACCATCATCAGCTGCATATACAAAGCTTTGTCCACCACTGATGTTGATTGTTATAGCCTCAAGACCCTCGTAGGATGTTAAAACATTTATATATCCATCAGTTATATTAAGCTCTTTATCTGCATGTATTCCATCATCACCTGTAGAGATTGTGATAGTTCCACCTGATATAGATATTATACCCTTGCCATCTTCGCCGGTTTCAAGAACACCAGAATCTGAGTTGGCATGAATACCATCATCAGTTGAACTTATGTTAATGGCTGTACCAGATATATTTATCTCGCTCTCGGCTTTGATTCCCTTTGTAGAGTAAGACTTTTTAGATGAATTTCCTGAGCTGTTATTGCCTGGCATACCATTAGCAGCTCCGTTTCCACCACTGAAGTTACCTTTCATGTCACGATTATTGCCATAATTGCTGCTACTGTTATTCATATCAGGAGGATTGCCCATGTTACCATTGTTCTGAGTATTGTTCATATCGGGTGGAGTTCCCACGCTGCTGTTATTCTGGTTGTCTGTATTGGCAGTTGTTGTGTAAGTCATCATAGTTGCATTGGATGATGATTTAGATGATGAACCTTGATTCTGATTTGATGAACTTGGGTTGCTGGCTGATGAATCTGGGGTGCTGATTGAAGAACCAGAGCTGCTGGCTGATGAATCTGGGGTGCTGATTGAAGAACCAGAGCTGTTGGCTGAAGAACCGGAGTTGTCGGCAGCCACGGCTTCACTATAATCAGAATAAGTATCTGTATATATATTCAGATTTCCATCACCTGAAACATCTACACCATATGCAGCATCTATGCCGTCACAGGCAGCATATATATCAATATTTCCACCAGATATTATTACATTTCCTTTCTGTTTTCCTTTGGTTGAAAGACTGCTGTTTGATGTTTTGATGCCATCGCCTTTTCTGGATATAGCTATTATTTCACCAGATTCTATAGCTACCTCATCGTTTCCTTTTATAGCATTATTTATAGCATTAACCTTGATGGTAACATTTTTAATAGAAATGTCATCTTTGCTCTGGATACCGTTGTTATGGTTGCCAGTTACTGATAATGCCCCTTTTCCAACCAATTTAAGGTCACATGCTGCATAGATGGCAGCATTACCATTTTCACTGGAAGAATTGTCTGAATTGTCGTCAGCTTCAGTTCTTGCATCAACTATACAGTTATAAGTGTTTTCCTCAGATTTGATTTTTACATTATCAGCATTTTTAATATAAATAGGTGAACCGTTAGAACATGTGATGGATGTACCATTCAATACAATGATGATTTCGGCATTATCGTCAGCATTAACTACAATCTGTCCTTCTGATAAGAGCCCGGTAACTGTATATTCGCCAGCCTGTGTTATGGTATATACGGAATCATTCTGTGTTATTGTAGAACCATCAGTTGATGTAATGCTGAATTCTCCCGTTATTTCAGTTTTGTAGTTATCGGCATCATCTGCGTGAGTTACATTGGTATCCTGGGCAGTAATGCTGGAAGTTACAGTGGTATCAGTATTTTTGTTGTTGGTTGTATAGTTTTGTGAACCACAGCCCGATGTCATAAGACACATGGCAAGAATAACTGCGGCTACGCAGGATTTGTTTACTTTTTTTAAATTAATCATATATATTCATCCTCTCATTCATTATTTCTTTAGTTAATATAGATATTGTCGGATAGATATCGTTAATGCATATATAATTAATATCAATATCTATGTCAGGTGGATTCTAAAGTCAAAAGTTTTATTATGCAGGCATAAATAATGTTTTGATCTTCTGCCCTTTACATCTTATCTATAGTGTAGGTGGGAATAGTGAAGAAAATATGATGAGAATGAGGATATTTTGTGTCCTGGAGAATGACAAAAGAAAAAGCCGAGGCAGGGTTTTTATTCCTGTATCGGCTTTATTGGTGTTATGGAGTGTTTATCAGCGCTTTGATGTCTTCTTCTGGTGTGGTGATAGGTGCTATGCCATATTTTTCCACAAGAAAGTTCAGAATATTAGGAGACAAAAACGCAGGTAGAGAAGGACCAAGACGGATGTTTTTGATTCCGAGGTGCAGAAGTGTTAACAAAATGCAGACTGCCTTCTGTTCGTACCATGAAAGAACGAAGGAGAGTGGAAGCTCATTTACAGTACATCCAAATGCATCCGCAAGTGCCAGAGCAACCTGAATCGCCCCATAAGCATCGTTACACTGACCCATATCCATCAGTCGTGGCAGACCATTGATTTCTCCAAGATTAAGATCATTGAAACGGAATTTGCCACATGCCAGGGTGAGGATGATACTGTCAGAAGGAGTTTGTTTAACAAAATCTGTGTAATAGTTTCGACCCGGTTTAGCACCATCACATCCGGCAACCAGGAAGAAATGGCTGATTGCACCTGATTTTACAGCATCTACTATAGTATTTGCATGTGACAGTATAGCTGAATGACCGAATCCCGTTGTCACCTTCGTGCCTCCATTGATACCTTTTAATGTCTGATTTTCTTTATAGCCACCAAGTTCAAGTGCTTTTTTGATAACTGGCGTAAAATCTTTTTTCTCATCAATATGAACAGCGCCAGGGAAAGCAACCACCTCTGTTGTAAATACTCTGTCAGCATAACTGCTTTTTGGCGGCATCAGACAGTTGGTAGTGTAAAGAATCGGAGCTGGAAGATGATCAAACTCTTTCTGCTGGTTCTGCCATGCAGTTCCAAAATTTCCTTTTAAGTGTGGAAATTTTTTCAAGAGTGGATAGGCATGGGCAGGGAGCATTTCACCATGAGTATATATGTTGATTCCTTTTCCTTCTGTCTGTTCAAGTAAAAGCTGCAGGTCTTTAAGATCATGACCTGTCACGACAATAAAAGGACCTTTTTCGATGGTAAGTGTAACATCAGTGGGCTCTGGCATTCCATAGCTGTTTGTATTTGCTTTATCAAGAAGTGCCATACACCTAAGGTTGATCTCGCCTACTTTAAGTACCGTAGGAAGCAGTGTTTCTATACTTTCTTCGTAACCAATCTTAAATAATGCTTCGCAGAAGAATCGGTTTACTTCATCATCTTCATAATTCAGAACATTTGCATGGTAAGCATAGGCGGCCATTCCACGAATACCAAAAAGAATAAGAGATTTTAAAGAGCGGATATCTTTATCGGCATTCCACATCTGCTGCATGTCGTATTCGTTTGTTTTACCACATGGCGACTGACATTTGCTGCAGTCAGGAACCAGTCGTTCTTTCTCAGCTCTGACTTTTTGTATCATATTTTCGATTGCTGCATTATCAAAACTTACATTTGTAACTGTTGTAAACAGACCTTCAATTATGACTTGTACGGTTCTTTTAGAAATAGCTGATGCACTGTCTACAGCTCTTGCAAGACCAATCAATGCACCTGTCAGCTCATCCTGTAATTTGGCTGTATCTGCATTTTTTCCACAGACACCTGCATTTCCTGTACAGCCAGTACATCCGGCTGTCTGTTCACACTGAAAACAAAACATTTTTTTATTCATTTCAGTAATCTCCTTATTAATCAATAATTTTTCCATCAATACTTATTGTTACAACCTGCCATGGTATGAATTTTCCACTATTTTGAAGTGCATTTTTTACTGCCATCTCCAGACCACCACAGCATGGAACTTCCATTCTTACGATTGTCACACTTTGAATGTTGTTATTCTGAATAATAGCAGCCAGTTTCTCACTATAATCAACCTGGTCTAATTTCGGACAACCTATTAGTGTTACCTTATTCTGAATAAAATCCTGATGAAATCCAGCATAAGCGTAAGCAGTACAATCGGCGGCTATCAGAAGTTTTGCACCATTAAAATATGGTGCACTGATAGGTGCAAGTTTGATCTGTACCGGCCAGTTCTCAAGTTGTGATACAGAATCTGCACCTGAAAATGGTTTTGCGGTCTCAGGCGTTTTTGTTCGCTGTATCTGCATGATTTTAGATCCTGGACAGCCGGTGTGAGGTGACATTGTATGGTTTTGGGCAGCTATTTTACTCTGTGCTTCTTTTACAGCATCTTCATCATATGCAGGTGCTTCTCTTTCCTCAAATGAAATGGCACCGGTAGGAC
>ERZ773104.4056-NODE-4056-length-12901-cov-3.405729_pt1 | contig 12901 bp, 7 predicted proteins | sample MGYA00511920_ERZ773104 | MGnify/ENA primary metagenome ERZ773104 (study PRJEB29015, sample SAMEA2737857) | human gut metagenome | biome: human gut; feature: human-associated habitat; material: faeces | place: China | collected 2012 ...
CCACAAACCGGTGCAAACGGAGGTTGGATAGATGCCTCTGCTCTCACCTATAAAATTACTCGTCTACCGGATTCTATCGTTGTAGCCGAAACTACGACCGGTAATGAGTATATAGATAATTCCATTACAAAACTAAATATCTATTCTTATCAGATACAAGCCATTACCCCCGATGGTGCAGGTCCAACCGCAACCACGGACAGGCTTGTCATGGGTCCGGCATTAACTGTACCTTACCGATGTAATTTCGCGACAGACGACCAATTCGCTCTCTGGAATGTGATCGACGCCAATAATGACGAATACACATGGAAACGGGAAACGACTCTTGCAGCCGCTTATTATTACTATAATGAAGATGGAGAAACCGGGGGAGACGATTGGTTGGTTTCCTCACCGATTCATTTGGAAAAAAACAAAATCTATCGCTTAAAGTTTAAATTGCAATCCTATGACGTAGGTTATCCCGAAAAGGTCGCCGTACATCTGGGTACAGGAGCTTCTGTCGCTGAACAGACGACCTTACTTGGCGACTATGAAGTCGAAAGCAATACATTCGTCGAATATAAAGTCATTCTCCCCGAAAGGTTGGAATCAGGGAATTATCACATTTCTTTCCATTGCCACTCTGAGCCGTACATGTTTATCCTTTATATAACCGACGTCTTATTAGAAGAAGTCAGCGAAGGGGTCTTATCGGGTGTCGTAACAAACGGACAAACACCTTTGGAGGGTGTGGAAGTAACCATAAAAGACGCTGAAACGAAATGTACTACCGATAAAAAAGGGTTCTATGAATTTAAAGAACTGGAATCAGGGAACTATACATTGACGTTCAATAAAACAGGTTACCGCTATATCGAACAGAGCGATATAATCGTCGAAATGGGGGATACTGCGAAAATAAATACGACGTTGGAGGAACTGCCTACTTATTCCGTAAGCGGTAAAATAGTAAACAGTAAAAACAAACCTATCGGTCACGCGAAAGTATCGATAACCGGATATACCGATTACTCGACAGAATCCGGTCCCGACGGTACATTTATATTCCCACAAGTATATCAATCCAACCTATACGCACTAACCATCGAACGTTACGGGTTAAGCAACGATACACTGACTCTGAACGTAGAGAATAGTAATATCGTTTTAGACGACATCATACTAAAAGACAAGCCTCTGCCTCCCTATTCATTGCAAGCTGAAATTCAGGGAGAACAGGTAAAATTAGAGTGGAAAGAACCTATGGATACCCGTTTATTCCGTCACGATAACGGGATACATGGTGGAAGACTCGGAACAACAGGATCGACAGTAAAAAGCGTATATGGTTCGGTATTCAGAACACCAACCAAGCTAACCGGAATGACATGGTTCACAGAAAATTACCTTACCACCCATCGCACGGTCAATATTTTTGTGTTCGATTTAGATGCCGAAGGAGAGCCCACTTCGACCATCTTATACTCTCAAACGAATGTTCCCAACAAAGATATGGAATGGAGCAGTTTTGAATTCCCGGAACCGATAAATGCACCGAATGGATACATGTTGGCACTCAGCTATGAAGGCCACGTCGGATTAGGACTCGATACAGGCGAAGGTCCTGACTATCCGTTTACCGAAAAAACAAATTGTTTTTCAGAAGATTACACGACCGGAAAGTTCACTTATACGGAAGAACACGATATCAAACGTTCTCTGATGATTCGCGGTATCGGTATTCTGAGCGGTGAAGACGAATTACCGCCTGCCACGACAGATAAAAAATACCAAGTATGGAGACTAACCGCCGAACAGAAAGACACTCCGGAACAATGGGAATTATTAACTGCCGAAACAGTAGAAGCATATTCTTATACCGATACAAATTGGAGCTCCTTGAAACAAGGATTTTATCATTATGCAGTCAAAACCGTTTACAATAACGGAGAAATCGTTTCGCCGGCAGCATTCACGCAAGCGTTAACGAAAGATATGTACACTCGGGTCACCCTCAATATAAAAACGAACACTCCTACCAACGAAGCGAAAGGAGCCCAAGTAGTTCTGGCAAATATTGATGGAAACAGCGAACATATATACACCGGTACAACCGATGCTTCGGGTAAAATCGTCTTCTCCAATATATGGAAAGGGACTTACGATATAAACATTTCATTAAAAGGATTCAATAACTACACAGCCGAATCCGAAGACTTTTCCACTGAAAACAGTTACGAAAAATCTGGCTACATATTACAAGAATATATCGTCAATCCATTCAATCTCGAAGTGGTGAAAACCGACAATGAACAGGAGCGCATGTTCAAATGGAATGTGGCGGAACATCTTTTCGACGATTTCGAAACTCATACCGATTTTGTCATCAACTCGGCTGGAAACATAGGCTGGACTTATATCGACGGTGACGGTCAAGAAACTTATGGAATCGACGACGTAGACTACATCAATGCGACTCTTCCGAAAGCCTATATGATCTTTAACCCATACGCTACCGACCCCAACATCGCACTTTTCGATCCCAATATCAGACCTCGTAGCGGAGAAAAATACTTAGCTTCATTCCCTGCACGTCCGGGTGCGAACAATGACTTTATCATTTCTCCCGAACTGAACTTCAATCGAGACTTTATATTGAAGTTTTATGCCAAGAGTTATACGGAAGATTATGGTAAAGAGTTGATGAACGTAGGATATTCGGTCACCGGTAATGACGCAACCGATTTCATCTGGCTGAACGGAGAAAAACCGATAGAAGTTCCGATGGGAAATTGGACGGAATATAAATATACCATTCCTGCCGAAGCCAAATATATAACGATTAACTGCGTCTCCAATAATATTTTTGTCTTTATGGTCGACGATATATTCATCGGAGTAGAATTACCAGAAGGAGTCGATTTAAACAACATGAAAGAAAATATCTCTTTCGAAGTCTATTTAGATGGCGAAAAAATCAACACGACCCAACAGAGCAATTATCTGTTCTCCGGCCTGAATAAAGGTAAATATAAAGCAGGTGTGAAAGCTGTCTTTTCTTCGGTAACGACCCCTATGACAGAAATAGAGTTTGATGTGGAAGAAGGCAGCGGAATAGAAGAAAACCAATTAAACGGCAGAACGATTCACCCCAATCCGGCAAAAGAGACAGTAACAGTTTCCGGTGAATATGACTACTTGTCCATATTCGATATATCCGGCAAGGAAAAGGCTCGTTATTTTTACGGGGAAACAATAAACGTACGGAACCTGCCATCGGGTATCTACATCGTTAGAATCGTTTCCGGCAGCCAAACCGAGGTGACCAAATTGGTCGTGACTAAATAATAATTTTCTAATTATATTTCGAAGAATCCCGATACATTGTTATGTATCGGGATTCTTTTATTACGTTCGATATTATCATTAATTGTCAAAAACTTATTTCACTTTTTATCAAATGTAAAGTAAAAATAGGCGGGACTGGAATAACTTTGCACCGTTTTCAAATCAACCTCTTGATTTTATGACGAACTGGATTATTTTGATTGTAGCAGGATTCTTCGAATCGTGTTTTGCTTTTTGCTTAGGAAAAATGAAAGGAGTTGTAGGCCTCGAATATTACTTTTGGGGCATAGGTTTTCTAACTTGTCTGGCTCTAAGTATGATACTTCTGGCCAAAGCCATACAGACAATTCCTATCGGCACGGCCTACCCTGTATGGACAGGAATCGGCGCTGTCGGTACGGTGATAGTAGGCATCGTTTTTTTTCATGAACCTGCAACTTTCGGTCGACTGTTTTTCGTTACGACATTAATTGCATCAATCATAGGTCTGAAAATGGTTTAATTAGAAATAAATAGCAATATATGTTCAAAGAGATAATGGCTGTCACCGAACACAACAACCTTAAATCGATACAGACAAAAAAATAAATGAGAAATAAACTACAACCGTGTTCTTTACTATTCTCCGAGCTGTCGTTTTATCCACTCCATCACCACGGCCACGGCATAATGTTGTTCCTCATCGGTCAATTCTCGACCGGCCGGTATACGATGCCATTTTTCGAAACAACCTCGGCAACAACACCCGGTGGCATGTTGAGCTATAAACACGGGATGCCCGCGCATGGGAGTTTGTTTACCATCGTTGGGAATCACGGCCGGAGCCAATCGTTTACGAATAAAATCGGCGGCATGACGGGCAATCGTATCCACTCCTTTTTCTTTCAGATACACTATTTCCTTAGTCGTTAAACGAAATTTGCTGCGAAACCGGGACTGTGAAAGTCGTTCGAAAAGGTCTCCCCAATCATAGGAATTGGGTAAAGCCTCTGTTTTTTCGACAGAAGTCGATTCTGGGAATAACTCACCGCAGAAAAAATCGCTTCCTTTAACCTTCTTCATGAAACAAAAACGACAGATGTTGACCTACAAAATCATCTCCATTCCTACTTTTTGCGGTTTTAAACCACACTTTTCATAAAACGCCATAGCCGGTTCGTTGCAACACCACACATTTAAAGTGACATTGTAACACCCTTGTTCCTTAGCCAACCGAACCACCGCATCATAAATCACTTTACCCACACCATTGCCCCGTTGGCCTTCATCGACACACAAATCGTCGATATACAGAGTCTTTATGTCCGTGAGGATATGACTATCCCGATGTTGCTGAAAAATACAAAACGCATATCCCAAGACTCTATCTTTATCATCTGCCGCTACCAAAACCGGGGTATCGCAATCGGACATAATTTTTCTTAATTCTTCATCTGTATATTTTTTCTTCCCGGATTTAAATAAATCGGGGCGTCCTCGATGATGAATACTATTCACTTGAACCAAAAGTTTGTTTATCTGCTCTATATCCTTTTCTTCTGCAAACCTTATTATCATTGTGCTTATACTTTTTTCATTACGAAGATACTGATTCTTGAATATAAAGAGAAATGTCACCGCCCCCAAAAATCTATCTTTCTCCAATCTCATGGCACATATCACTCTGCGGAACAATCATCGAAGAATCAATAAAAAGGATATATTTCACTAATAATCAAACCAGTACAAATAAAAATTCATAAATATCAATCAAAATAAATACCCAAGAGCAAAGTATAATATATAGATTTTATCGAAAAACGATAATTATTTATTGATTTTCTTTTTGAATTAAAATTTTATATGTATGTTTGCACCATATTAAGAATGAAAGATAAACCAGTTACAATCCTTTTTATTCACAAAAAATCTATCTTTGTAAAAATAGAATGAAACAAACAATAAATAAAAACAAGGAACAATGAAAAAATTTTTCACCACGACATTCGCCTGCGTATTGGGTGTAATGATTGCAGGAATATTATTAACCTTATTGTCCATCGCCGCATTAACCGGAATGGCGGTTTCGACAGAAACCGAATACACAGCGAAACCAAACACTATCATGAAATTGGATTTAGGTATCGTTACCGACCGTAGCCAAGAAGATTTCATGAGCGTTTTGTTTGGGAATCAACAAAAAACAGACGGTCTTGACAACATCATTAAAGCTATAAAAACGGCCAAGACAAACCCGAACATTGCCGGCATATACATCGATGCTAACGGCTCTTCCCTCGGTGTTGCCACTCTCGACCGCATACACCGGGCTCTGAAAGATTTCAAAGAGAGCGATAAATTCATCTATGCTTATGCCGACGACTACACACAACGCGAATATCTACTGAGTGCGGTAGCCGACAGTGTCGTTCTAAATCCGGTAGGAGCTATCGATTTCAGAGGGCTGGCAAGTCAAATAATGTTTGTAAAAGGGCTTTACGATAAATTGGGTATCGAAGTCCAAGTCCTAAAAGTAGGAACATACAAATCGGCGGTAGAACCTTATATCAACACGCAAATGAGTGAAGCGAACCGCGAGCAGACGATGGCCTACATGACTCCTATTTGGAATCATCTTCTCGAACAACTTTCGCAAGACCGAGACATATCGGTGGACCAGCTGAACAATTTGGCCGACACTCTATTGGTGACAGTAGATGCCAAAGAATTAATTGCCAAAGGATTGGTCGATACGTTAATGTACCGTCCTCAAATGAACGAATTTCTGAAAGCCAAAGTGGGAATAGATAAAGACGATGATTTAATCTTCGCATCAATCAACGAAGTAGCATCAATCAAGCAAGCCCCAAATAAAGCCAAAGACGAAATTGCTATCGTCTATGCCGAGGGAGGCATCGATATGGGTGAAACTAACGGAGTGAACACCGCCAAGCTGGTCGAAGATTTAACCAAAATACAAAACGATAAAAACGTAAAAGCAGTTGTTCTCCGGGTTAATTCTCCGGGTGGAAGTGCTTATGGTTCGGAACAAGTATGGGCTGCTATCGAAGCTATTAAAGCTGCCGGAAAACCAGTAGCCGTATCGATGGGCGATGTCGCTGCATCGGGTGGATATTACATCTCTTGCAATGCCGACCGTATTTTTGCAAATCCCACTACATTGACAGGCTCGATCGGCATTTATGGCCTAATCCCTAACTATAAAGGTTTATTGACTGGTAAATTAGGACTTACATTCGACGGCGTACAAACCAATAAATATGGTAATTTCCCCTCGGTAAGCCGGGCTATGACAACCGATGAACATCGGCAAATGCAACAATACATAGAACGAGGCTACGAATTATTCACCACTCGTTGCGCCGAAGGCCGTGGCATGAGTATCGAGGCGATCAAAAAAATCGCCGAAGGTCGTGTGTGGGACGGTGCAACAGCCCTCGAAATAGGTCTGGTCGATGAATTGGGAGATTTGGATGCTGCTATCGAATGGGTTGCTCAAAAAGCCAAACTCGACAAATATAAAACAAGTGCTTATCCAAAACAAAAAACGGCTATGGAACAATTAATGGACGAGCTGGGAATGAATGTTCGCTCAAAAATAGCCGCTTCCTATTTAGGTGAAAATTATAAATATTTCAAAGCGTTGGAGCAATGCCAAAATATAGATCCCGTACAATACCGTATGGAAGACATTGAGCTCTACTAAGTCTTATGTACGGAAAATCGGTTAAGATAAACCATTGGCTCATTCCGGTCAGTTGGCTATATGGACTCGGAGTAGAGATTAGAAACAAACTCTTCGACTGGGGCATTCTCCCGGCCGAAGAGTTTGACATACCCGTCATATCAGTAGGTAACCTTGCCGTAGGAGGAACAGGCAAAACGCCTCACATCGAATACTTGATCGAATTACTCGGTCATAAATATCATATTGCCGTACTCAGCAGAGGATACAAACGGAAAAGTAGAGGATTCATATTGGCCGATGACAAGTCTACCGCCCGTGAAATAGGAGACGAACCTTACCAGATAAAAAGAAAATACCCCAATATAACCGTCGCGGTAGATGCCAATCGCCGTCGAGGTATCAAACAATTAAAAAAACAAATACCCGACATCGATGTGATTCTACTCGACGATGCTTTCCAACATCGCTATGTTACGCCGTTGTCCTCGATAGTACTGACCGACTACAATAGAGCTTTACATCTCGACAAACTATTACCGGCGGGACGGTTACGTGAATCTCGACACGAATTGTCGAGAGCCAATATGGTCATCGTAACCAAGTGTCCAATAGACATGAAACCTATTGAATATAATATTATATCTCGTTGGTTACACCTGTTTCCCTACCAAAATCTATATTTTTCGACTCTTTCTTACGGTCATCTGCAAGCAGTATTCCCCGATACTGCCATAGGAGAAATATCGCTGAAAGATATATCGAAAAAAGACGGATTGATGGTAGTAACCGGAATCGCCAACCCGGCTCCCATGCTGCAATACATCTCTCATTTTCACGACCTGCGAGAAAAGTTACTTTATCCCGATCATCATAACTTTACTTCGAACGATCTGAACGATATAACGACACGGTTTTTGGCCTTGAAAGGAGAGAAAAAATACATCATCACCACAGAAAAAGATGCAGCGAGACTACGATCGGTCCCATTCGATGACGCAATAAAAAAAGCGCTCTATTTTCTTCCGATACATGTTCGTTTCATGCAACATACCGGAACATCATTCGATGAAAAAATTTCAGACATAATCTATAAGAACCGCAGATCGAAACAAGTAAAAAAATAACTTCGAAGCTGTATCGAGTTTTTTATGTCAGATTAAGATCATCGCACAAAATATCTATCTACAAAAATTAAAACAGCTTCTTAAAACTCCACGGTAATTCCCAATGTCGGCAAAATCACTCCGCTTTGTTGGGCGATGTATTTCATGCGATACCGTTCTGTCCCGTCATTATCCACATATTTTTCTCCCGTGCTTATCAATACCGGAGGATTATCGTATTTAAAATTCAGCACATTCTGTAAATCTACATAAAATCCCAACATCACACCTTTGAAATAAAACGACTTATCTACTCTGATATCAGCCTCATAGAAAGTCTTCAAACGTCCCGTATTATACCGGTCATAATCATAATAAGGTCTAGCCGTGGCATCCCACGCCGGAACAAGAGACGAAGTATACTCATCATAAGGAGTATATGGAGCCCCTCCCATCAACCTGAATTTCAATCCTATATCCCAATTTTTAGGTAACTTATACGTCCCGGACAAAGTAAAAAGATGACGATAATCCCATGCCGACGGTATATAAATCCCGGTTGCCGGATCCTCGAACTGACTACGATACCATGTATAAGAAGCCAATGCCGTAAACCGTCCCATACCAAACCAACGGAGCATCACTTCCAAACCATAGGCTCTGCCTCGTGCAGTCGAACTTGCCGCCTCATTACCCGACACACCATAGTCCGTCCCCTTACAAGCCAATGGAATACTATCCCTTAGAGACAACGGTGAATGAGTATATTTTTTATAAAACCCTTCAACCGTCAAACGTGCCCACTTGTTGATATAATACTCCACTCCAACAACAGCTTGGTCGGAACAAACATATTTCAATCTCGATTTATTTATCAAAACATTATCCTCTTGATACCCCATTGTCGTATATGCCGGTAGCTGATAAAACCGGCCTATGCTACCATTCAAAAAGAAATTCCCTATCACATTATACGAAAGCGACAATCGGGGAGAAAATTGCTTGAAAGGATTATCCGTCAAAGAAGAATAATTACAAGCATCGAGACGAAATCCAAATGAAGCCGAAAAACGATCGTCGGCCGACTTATATCCAGAAGTTACGAAGATACCCCATTTAAACAGACCCAAATCCGTTTTATATCTTATTTCCTTAGGGATATCGGTAAATGCACGTTGAAACGTATTATTCCTATAAACAGCATAATCGACATTAAATCCAGCGGTCAAATCAAACAGCCCCACCAATGACCTGTTCTCGAACCTCAAATGATTTTCAATCTCGTCCGATTTAAGCCTCAAAGTCAGATTATCGGTAGAAGATTCATCATTATCCCTATACTTAATATTACTGTTATTCATAAAACTACGGCTCAACACGACCGTCTGTGTATGATTGCCCGAATAATGCTTATAGACTGCACCCAGAGTATAGGTATTCTGTTTAATGGTAGGCAAATAGTTCAACAGATATTGTTTCGATTCATCTTCGGGATCCGTTTCCGTGTTCAACTTCATATCGTCTATCGCGCCCAATCCCAAAACCGTAAGCTCATGTTCCTGTGAAAAACGGGTCTTTACCTTGAACTGAGCGTCGGTATAACGGGGCAAAAACGGCATATCGAGCAAGGAAAACAGTAGTTGCAAATAAGACTGCCTTACTGAAACGATATAAGTCGTCTTATTCCCAATATGTCCTTTCGAGGTCAAAGCCAACTCCGAAGCTCCGACGGTTCCTTTAAAAGTATATTTATCGGGAGTACCGTCGAGAAGTTTAAAATCGAATACAGAACTTAAAGCATTTCCTCGACTTACAGGAAAAGCCCCCGTATAGAAATTGACCTCACGGATAAGATCGGCATCGATAATCCCAACTGGCCCCCCCGATGCACCTTGTGTGCTGAAATGGTTGATATTAGGTATCTCTACCCCGTCTAAGAAAAACTTATTTTCCGAAGGACCTCCACCCCTTATCATCAAATCATTCCTGTACCCGTTTCCCACAGCCGAAGCCACACCGGGAAAAGAATTTACGACTTTCGAAATATCCCGGTTTGCGCCCGGACTTTTTTCTATCTCCTGCACACCGATAACCCTCATAGCGATAGGACTCTCTATCGAACTTCTAAACGGAGCGGCCACAACACTTACCTCGCTTAAAGCCACCTGCGATTCTTCCAACGCTATATCGAGCGTATAATCATAAGACGATATACGAAACTCAGGAGAGACATAAGTTTTATATCCGACAGAAGAAACCTGTATGCGGTACATTCCCGGAGATAAATTTCCAATGAAATAATTACCCAAAGAATCGGTCATCGTCCCCATCGGAGTATTCCAAATACCCACACTGACAAAGGGCAATCCCTCACCCGTTGCATGAGACGTCACCACTCCTTTTACAGAATACGTTTGAGCTCCATAAGCCGAAATAAATACAAAAAAGAGAAAAACAAAAAGTGTATGTAACCGCAACATAAACAATCCTTTTTTAAGAGTACAAAGATAAATATATTTTTGTTCTCGATTCAAAAAAGAAAATAACCGATTACGTACGTTCAAAAAATTATCCGTATAAATAAAAAACAATAGTACCATGAAAAATTTATCAAATTTCAATCTACTGATTATCATTTTATTATTCTCGTCTTGCCAACAACAGCCCTTTACAGGAACAGTCCACATAATCCCCTACCCCAACCAAATCGCCATCGGAACTCAATATAGGCCGATAGGGAAAAACTTATCGATTTACCTATCTCCCGAAAGTGGAATGGACAAAGATTATATCGAAGACCTCTTGTCCGATACCGGTGTCAAATGTAAGTTTACTAATTTTAAATGGATGGCCGATTTAACGTTCGACATAGAACCCGATACAATCGGCCTAGAAGGCTATCGGCTCGTATCCAACGACTATGGAACAAAAATTACGGCCTCCGATACAAAAGGTCTATTCTATGGATTACAGACATTCAGACAACTAATAACATCTCAAAACAATACGCTTGTTATTCCGTTCGTCGAAATAGCCGATAGCCCTAAATTTCTCTGGCGGGCTCTCATGCTGGACGAAGGCCGTTATTTCAAAGGAAAAGAAGAAGTTAAAAAGCTATTGGACGAAATGGCTCGTCTCAAAATGAATACGTTTCATTGGCATTTGACCGACGATCAAGGGTGGCGAATCGAGATAAAAAAATATCCGTTACTGACCAAAATCGGAGGGAAACGAGATTCTACCCAAATAGGGAATTGGAACAGTAACATTTACGATGGAAAAGTACACGAGGGATTTTATACACAAGAAGAAATCAAAGAAATAATAGACTATGCAGCCAAGCGACAAATAACTATCGTTCCCGAAATCGAAATGCCGGGGCATGCTTCTGCGGCTATTGCAGCTTATCCCCAGTTAGGAACAGAAAAACAATCTATCAAGGTTCCTACACGCTTCGGAGTACAATACCATGCTTATAACGTCGCCGACCCCAAAGTCATACAATTTATAAAAGATGTTTTAGACGAAGTATGTAACCTTTTCCCCTCGGAAACAATTCACATCGGAGGAGACGAAGTCAAATACGACCAATGGAAAAAATCGGCACAGGTACGTAATTTCATGAAAGAACAGAATATAAAAACACCTGCCGATCTCCAAATATGGTTCACAAATACCATTTCCCATTACCTGGAAAGCAAAAAAAAGCACATGATGGGCTGGAATGAAATTACCGGAGTTAAAATACACGATTACACCGATTTTGAGGATGCAGCCTCCGGAGCATCGCTTGCAGAAGGAACCATCGTACATTTTTGGAGAGGAGACCCTTCTTTGATCAAACAAACAGTTAAAAAAGGATACCAAGTGGTTAACTCCTATCACGAATATACCTACCTCGATTATGACACGGCATACACTTCTCTCGAAAAAGCATACCATTTCGATCCTTTGGCGGGTATCACCGGAAAAGAAACGGATTTAATTATCGGAATAGGAGCCCAAATGTGGGGAGAATGGATACCTACCCCTTCGGACATGTACCGTAAATTATATCCTCGTATAGCGGCTTTTGCCGAATGTGGCTGGACCTCACCTTCAAATAAATCATGGAAACGTTTTAATCAAGCGGCCTACAAAGAAAATCTCCGTTGGAAACAATTATACCAATAAATATTAATATTTATTCTAAAAAATCTACATAGGTAATTATTGATTTATCTATGTAGATTTTTAGAATTATAAAACTTCATTCTTTTCATTCCTTAAATATTGTTTTTCTATCATTTTTTACCGTAATTTGATGCCGATAAAACAAGTTGCTCCTCGACAGCATCACTTTATGCAAATCACCAGTCAACAAATAGAAGAGATACGTGCAGGCAAAATCAAAACATTCGAGATTTTGTTCAACGCATATTATCCTCGGGTTAAAAGCTTTGCATTCGGTATGATAAAAGATCAATACGAAGCCGAGGAAATAGCACAAAATGTATTCTTAAAGTTGTGGTCCAATCGGGAAAAACTCTCGTCCGACAACACTTTGAGCAGTTACATATTCACCATCGTACAAAATGAAGTTTACGACTTTTTTCGAGAAAAACACTATTCGCTCGGATACCAAGAAAAAATGTTGTCTACTCCACAAAATTTACAGTACGAAATCGATTCGGAATATAACATCAAAGAAATAAAATCCATTGTCAATCGCAGGTCCAATGGCCAATTTTGCATCCGGGAACAAACGCTTTACCGCTTGAGCCAAAACATGAGCAGC
>ERZ773104.4062-NODE-4062-length-12886-cov-5.183852_pt1 | contig 12886 bp, 7 predicted proteins | sample MGYA00511920_ERZ773104 | MGnify/ENA primary metagenome ERZ773104 (study PRJEB29015, sample SAMEA2737857) | human gut metagenome | biome: human gut; feature: human-associated habitat; material: faeces | place: China | collected 2012 ...
AGGTAAGTATGAATATAAGCATACTTATGAATGTGATTAATGTAGCTGGAAATGCGTTGTTTGTATTCGTATTTAAGTGGAGTGTAGCTGGTGTTGCACTTTCTACTGCGTTCAGCCGTGTGGCAGCAGGTATCGTTATGTCAGTGCTTGTGTGTGGTAAGACGAACCCTGTAAGAATAGACCATATAAAGTACTTTGTTCCGGACTGGAACTATATAAAGAAAATTCTTACAATAGGTATTCCATCCGGTATTGAAAATGGAATGTTCCAGATAGGCAAGCTTATGGTTGTAAGTATGGTTGCTACATTTGGAACAGCCTCAACAGCAGCGAATTCTGTAGGTTATACGGTTATTGATTTTGCTAATATACCGGCTGCTTCTATGGGACTTGCACTTATAACGGTTGTAGGACAGTGTATAGGCGCAGGTGAGAAAGAACAGGCGAAAATGTATACAAAAAAGGTGCTATGGTGGTCTTATATTGGTGACTGGGCATGTAACATACCACTGTTCTTTGCAGCAGGATTTATAGCCTCATGGTTTCACCTTTCACCAGAAGCAACACATATTACGGTCACTATATTAAGATGTTTTAATGTTGTATCACTTTTTATATGGCCGCTTTCATTTACATTGTCGAATCCTTTAAGGGCATCGGGTGATGTGAAGTATACTATGACGGTCAGCATTATATCTATGTGGCTTTTCCGTGTCGGCAGCAGCTATATATTCGGAGTTGTACTTGGACTTGGTGTGCTTGGTGTATGGATAGGAATGTTCGTAGATTGGGCTGCAAGATCGCTATGTTTTGTTATAAGATTCGTGAGTGGAAAGTGGCTTGAGAGAGGGTCGCTGGCGTAGAAAGTTAATTGATTTTGGATATTACCGGTGTAGAATTATTAATAAGATATTACTTGTGAAAAATATAGTGAACTAAGCAAAAAATAGGAAAAACTAAGTAGTAAATTAAGCAGAAGATATTATTCCATATTAATGGAAGAGGGTATCTTCTGCTTTAATGTTTTATAGGAAAATTTCTGATGTTCTAATTCTTGTTTTGTTTCTTGAGATTTGTTACTTAAAATTTTTAAAATATCATATTGAAATAAACATAAATGTATGATATATTGTTAAATGAAATTAACATAAGAATTAATAAACAAAGCTAAAAAATAATTCTGAAAAATAGTAAATAAAACTCAGAATCACGAATTATAGTTTATTATAATGAATTAAAAATTCAGAGTTATAATTTTTATAATGTATCTTAAAAGATAGCAGGATAGTTAAGAATTATCGTTAAGAGTGAGATTACTATACCCGCTATAATTTGTTTCAATTATAATCCCCCTATTATTAAAAACAAATATGAATGACAGAGTATTAATACCTGATGAATAACAGAGAAAAATCTATTGTGTGTACATTAATACATAGATAATATGAGTTACGGAGGTGTAAATGAAGTATCTAAAAGTAAATACAAATCTTGCAGAAACGCTTACCAGCATAGAAGAAAAGCAGGCTATGCATGATGATTATGCAAAGCTGGTTCTTGCTGATCCGCAGGTACTAGCCAATATTGTAAAGGTGATTGTGCCAGAGTTCAGGTCATATAGTATAGATAAGATAATTCCCTGCATAGGTGAAACAGTAGTATCACTAAGACTGCCTGAAAAACTATGCATAAGGATAGAAAGCGTAGGAACAGAGGATATAGATGCGGATGATGGGAAAATAGTTTACGATATACGATTTCCATTGTATTATAATAACAGAACAATAAAGTTCCTTGTAAATGTAGAGGCACAGAGAAGCACGTCTAATAATAAACTTGGATATCACATAGAATCAAGAATAGCTTACTATATGGCAAGAATGGTATCTTCCCAGAAAAATGTGGAGTTCATAAAGTCGAATTATGATGAGTTAAAGGATATATACAGCATATGGATATGCATGGATACGCAGGATGGAGAAGATTCTATAATAGAGTTAGGAATACAGCCAAAGCTTCTTTATGGAAAAAGTAACTGGATGCCAAAGCGTAGTATAATGAATGGTGCTATAATAAGAATAAGAGATAGCAAAGACAGGGAAGAATCTAAGAATAAGTTGATAGCAATGCTGGAAGTGCTGCTGTCGAGCACAAAGAAGAAAGAAAAAATGCAGCAGCTAGAAGGCTATGGACTGAAAATGACAACAGAACTGGAAGGGTGTGTGAGTGATATGTGTAATATAAGTGAGGCTATATTAGAACGAGCTCTGGAAGAGGGGCTAGAGAAAGGAATAGAGCAAGGATTAGAGCAAGGTCTAGAACAAGGAATAGAGAAAGGAATAGAACAAGGAATAGAGAAGAATCAGTTAGATAATATAGTAAAGCTGATGAAAAAACTAAGCCTGACAGAAGAAGAGGCAATGGACATGTTGGATATAGCTAAGGAGAATAGGATAAGGTATCATGATATACTTAAGAAATAAGAGCAGATAGGAAGAATATATCTTAAGGTGCGACAGGACAGTAATAACAGTAAGGATTGAATATAATATTTATGAAGCGTGTGTATGAATAATGACACACGCTTTATTTAATACTTTTTATATTGATTTTGTAAAAGATGTATAAATTAAAACTGTGAATTGTGCTGAAAATATTTAAAGTACATAAAAGAGTAAGCATAAACGACTTTTTGACTTTCAATCCTTACATCATAATAATTACAAAATAAAATATGTTATTTTAAAAGCTCTTAAATCATGGTGTACCGGTATACAACAAAAATTTAAGAGCTTTTTTATATTATTTTCATCAGTTTTGTACAAAATATCCAAAATAAAACTAGCGATACCGCCGAAAATGTGGAAAATACCCAAATAATCATTGATTTTTGTGGACAAAAATGAGATACTAGATGCAAAGTTCGGTTGAGGTGACTTCGCCGGATACAACGGGTACACCGTAATATATTAGGAGGTAAGTTATGAAGAGACAGACAAAACGCAGAATAATGGCGTTAGTTATGGCTGCTTTGATGGTAGTTGGATTGATTCCTACTGGATTCGCAGCTAAGGCGGTTTCAGCAGCTAATAATGTGTATACATTTGATGCATCAAAAGAAACAGCTATAACAACAGCTGAAAAGAAAGCAGATATAGCAGCAGGTAAGTATGGTACAGAAGGATACTTTACATTATCTGGAAAAGTAACAAGAGGAAACAGCAGTACATTTTCTGCAGAACTTGCAAAGGGAGCTGATGATAAAGAAGAAGGAGCACTTACATTTACAGTAACAGGAACAGCAGATGTTGTAGTTACAGCAACAAGTACAGGAAGCACTAATACATCAGACCTTGCATTAGTAGATGCATCAGGAAACAAGATTGATGGAATCAAGGCTGTAACAGGTACAAAGCCAGAAACAGAGATTAAGTACACTAATCTTGTAGCAGGTACATATTCAATCATAGCACCTAAGGATGGAGAAAATAATAGAGGTGTAAGAATCTTAAAGACAGTAGTTACACAGACATCAGGTGGAGAAAGACCAGCAAGAGCTGACTGGAGCGGAGTAGCTGCACCAGTACTTGGTGATGTGACATCAAAGGATGGTAAGATAACAGTTCCATTTACAATGGTTATTGGTTATGATGGTGCTGATAAAGTTGTAGTTACTATGACAGATGAAGCAGGTAAGGAAGTAGCTTCAGAAAGTTATGCAAAGGATACAACAGGAGCAAGTGTCACATTTACTCCAAGTGCATCAGGTAAATATACATTCTCAATCAAGGCAGTTCGTGATGGCGGAGCAGACAAGACAGGCGCAGAAACAAAGACAGCAGATTTTGTACTCCCATTAGCAACATCTGCTATAGGCAGCATTTACAACAAAGGTAACGGAAGTGTTGCTGTAGAATGGTCAGCAGTTAAAGAAGCTACATCATATGTTGTTGAATATTCAAATGATGGCAAAAACTGGGCATCATTAGATGCAGCAGATAAGACAGAGGCTACTATAAAGGGACTTACAGTAGGTTCTGAATATTCAGTAAGAGTAGTTGCTAAGAGAGGTGAAGACACAACAACTTCTAAGGAAGCAACAATCAAGGTAACAAAAGAAGCACAGCAGAAGTGGGGACAGATTACTTATGGTAACGGCGCAAGCTCATCTAAGGACAGCTTTACAGGTTCTGCTAATGAAGGCAAGGTAACAATCAAGAGTGCAAGTGGTAAGTTAGTACCAGCTTCTTTTGATGGAGTGTCATTCTATTATACAGAAGTTCCTGCATCACAGAACTTCACATTAAGAGCTAAGGTAACAGTTGATTCTTGGACATTATCAAACGGACAGGAAGGCTTCGGTCTTATGGCAGCTGATAAGTTAGGTGGTTCAGGATGGAACAACTCTTATATGGCAGTAGCTTCTAAGACAGAATATTACTGGAATGAAGAAGCAAAAGAAGTAACAACTGATAGTTCAGCAACAAAGGTATCTCAGAAGATTGGTCTTGCATCACAGGAAAAGACAGGTGTGACAAAGGACAACATTGCTGCTATTGAAGCTAATGATACAGCAACTGTTCAGGCGAACTTTAAGTCAACATCTTATCCACTTGAGCAGAGATATCCAGAAGCTAAGAATATAATAGGTAACTCTACTAATACACCAGCAGATGCTGGAGATATAACAGAGATGTACCTTACAATCCAGAAGAATAATACAGGTTACTTTGTAACTTATGAGTCAGCAGATGGTTCATATTCAACAACAAAGAAGTATTATGATACTGAGGCACTTGAAAGAATTGATTCTGATTATGTATATGCAGGTTTCTTTGCATCAAGAAATGCAACAGCAACATTCTCAGATATAACATTTACAACAATTGATCCTAAGGAAGATGCACCAGCAGAAGAAAGACCTATTGAAAAGGTGGCAGTTAACACATATGTACAGTCTGCTACAGCAACAGGTAGTGCTGATTATGAATTCTTATTCTCAGCTAACTGCGATGGTACATTATCAATCGAGGATGCTAAGGGAGAAGTTATTGTTTCTGATGTAGAAGTAAAGGCAGATACACTTGTTAAGCCAGCTAGTGTAACACTTAACAAGGGTAAGAATGAATATAAGATAAACTTTACACCAGCAGAAGGATATAAGCCAAATGGCGAATATTCAGCAATGGAATCTTATGAAACAGTAGTTATTGATCATACAGTAACTTATAAGACATTCGGTGAAGCAGGTCAGTCTATCTGGGTTGCACCAGATGCAAAGGGTTCAGGTTCTAAGGAAGATCCTATGAGCATCTATGATGCTGTTAAGTATGTAATGCCTTCACAGCAGATTGTTCTTACAGAAGGTACATATAAGCTTGAATCACCATTAAAGATTGCAAGAGGTATCAATGGTACAGCAGATCAGATGATATACATGGTAGCAGATCCAGATGCAAAGACTCGTCCAGTTATTGACTTCCAGGGACTCTGTACAGGTATGACTATCGGTGGTGATTACTGGTATTTCAAGGGATTTGATGTAACAGGTTCAGCAGATGGACAGAAGGGACTTCAGGTTTCAGGAAGCCACAACACATTAGACCAGATTGAAACATATCACAATGGTAACACAGGACTTCAGATCAGCAGATTAAATGTAACAGATACATATGCTGAATGGCCTTCATACAACTTAATCCTTAACTGTACATCATATGGTAATGCAGATAAGGGTTATGAAGATGCAGACGGATTCGCAGCTAAGCTTACAGTAGGTGACGGAAACGTATTTGATGGCTGTATCGCTCATCACAATGCAGATGATGGATGGGATCTTTTCGCAAAGGTTCAGACAGGTTCTATCGGTTCAGTAACTATCAAGAATTCTATAGCATATGCTAACGGATATCTTGAGGATGGAACTAACGCAGGTAACGGTAACGGATTCAAGATGGGTGGAGACAGCATGCCTGGTTCACACGTACTTGAGAATTCAATAGCATTTGCAAACAAGGCAAAGGGTATTGATTCTAACTCATGCCCAGATATCAAGGTAAAGAATTGTACATCAATTAACAATCAGGGTGCTAACGTAGCATTCTATACAAATTCAGCTAAGAATACAGATTTTGAGGCTACAGGAGTAATATCATTTAGAACAGCTAAAGAAGATGTTGCAGAAAATATCAAACCAGTTGGTTCACAGGATTTAACAAAGATATATAAAGCAACAAACTTCTACTGGGATACAGCTTCTAAGACTTCATTCAACACACCAGCAGCTGGTGAAGCAGTAACAACAGTTTCAGCAGACTGGTTTGCAAGTCTTGATTACTCATCTATATTAGATGGTAATAAATCAGTAGCAGGTATTGTAAGAAATGCTGATGGTACAATAGCACTTGGTAACATCTTTAAGCTTACAGATAAGGCTCCAGCAGGAGTTGGTGCTGATTTCTCAATAGAGAAGTTAACTAAGTCATCAAATCCTACAATCGGTACTCCAGTACCTACAGGAGATAAGGCTAATACAGCACTCTATGTTGTATTAATCGTACTTAGTGTTCTTGCCCTTGGTGGTGTATGCTTCTATGAAGTAAAGAGAAAGAAGAACAGAGTTAAATAAGTTTATATCCTAATATACCTAATATATAGTATAAGACAGCCGTTTTATGGTTAATCCATAAAACGGTTGTTTTTTGTAGAAATTGCTTTTGTAGAAATTGTTTTTATAGAGAATTATGTGTTATTTGAATGTGCTTTTTTATAAAAAGTACATATAAAATATTTTATAATAATTAAATACGATAATTAATCAAAAGTCATATAAATGATAAAAGATATTATAAAATGATTGTATCTATCATAATTTACCTAATTATTTTAAGTGGATTTTTTAGAATTGATGTGATAAAATCTAAAAGTATAAAGGCAAAGATGATGAGAGGTGTCAGGTTATGAGTGAAGTTTCTACAATGGAGAGAGTTATTCGTTCGGATGTTTCTAAGGATGAATGCAAAAAGATAGAGAAGGTGCTTAGAAAGAATAATATTTCATATTTTGAGAGATGGAAGTTTCATACAGGCCTGTTAAGATTCCTTAACAATGATAAGAATGCAAAGTGTGACATTCTTGTTCATATGGATTCTTTTGAAAAGGCTAAGAATTTATTGGAACAGAATCATGAGAATATTGGGTAGGATTGTAGAAGTGCGTAGTAATAAACAATCCGTAGGTATCAGAGTCGGTGGTTTTTGACCACGACATCATAATAAGACTATAAAATAGCAAAGTAATATGATTATAAAACAAGATTATAAAATAGCAAAGTAATATGATTATAAAACAAGATTATAAAATAGCAAAATAATATGATTATAAAATAAGATCATAAAATAATTAAGATAATAAAGATGTTATATGGTGATACTATATGTACACATGGTACAGACAAGCTGTGATATGAATGAACATTGGATTCATATTACAGCTTTTGTTAAATAATATTTTACATCTTATTATAGAACTATTGATGATAGATAGAATAAGTAAATGTCGAATGGAGTTATTGTATGATAAAACATAATTATGTCAGTAAACTAAAGAATGTAATGAGAAAAAATATTAAAAAGAATATTAAAAAGAATATAGCAATGCTAGCATGCATAACAATGTCAGGTACGCTCTTGCTTACAGGATGTGGAAAATCATCAGAGACAGCGGCTGATATTGATAACACAAACAACAGCAGTGAAGTTGTAACAGAGGAAGTAACAACAAGAGATGTGCATCCTTATGATATAACATTGACATTTACAGGGGATATTAATCTTGCTGAGGGCGAGCCGACAACAAAGGAACTGGATAAAAATGATGGAGATATAACAAAGTGTATATCGCCTGAGCTCATAAAATATATGAAGGCTGCAGATATAACGCTTGTAAATAATGAGTTCTGTTATAGTGACAGAGGTCAGCCATTGCCTAATAAAATGTGGACTTTCAGGGCTAAACCAGAAAGAGCGAAGGTGCTTAATTTGCTAGGTGTAGATGTTGCGCAGCTTGCCAATAATCATGTATATGATTATGGTGCTGATGCCATGAATGATACATTTGCAGCACTTGAAGCTGCTGGGATACCTTATGTAGGAGCCGGTAAGAATCTTGATGAGGCCATGAAGCCATATTATGCAACTGTTGATGGTAAAAAGATAGCGATAGTGGCAGCTTCAAGGGCAGAAAAATATAAGATGACACCACAGGCAACTGATTCTACACCAGGAATTCTTAGATGCTATGATACAGAGCTGTTCATACAGACTATTAAAGAAGCAAAAGAAAATGCCGACTATGTAATAGCGGTTGTTCACTGGGGGACAGAGCATACAACAGTTCTTGAAGAGGTTCAGAGGTCAACAGCGAGAGATTATATAGATGCTGGTGCAGACGTAATAATAGGTGGTCATAGCCACTGCCTTCAGGGAATAGAGTATTATGAAGATAAGCCAATATTCTATAGCCTTGGAAATTTCTGGTTTGATGAATACAATGTTGACACTATGCTTGTTAATATAAGGATAAGTGGTGATGATGATACAGATGGAAAAGTAGATGTATCAGTAGTTCCAGCAGTTCAGGATGGAACGCTTTCAGGCTGTGTAACTCGAATATGTACTGAGGATTCAGACAAAGACAGAATATTCAGCCTGCTTAACAAAGTAAGTATTAATGCAAATGTAGATGATAGTGGAGTGGTTACACAGGTGAAATAATCTATGACCCTGTTTGTCTTTGTTACAAACAGGGTCATAATTTCTTTTTAGTAGGGAGACAAAATGGGCTTCAAGTGCAGCACACTCAAGCCCACAGAGTATCCCTATGCCTCATCCAGCGACTGCATATAAGCATGCATGGATTCAGCTACGATTTTACTATGTGCAACAGCTTCAACAACGGTTCTTGCACCATTTACAACATCACCTGATGCGAATATGCCTGGTCGGGATGTATGACCGGTTTCATCAGCTTCTAGAAGTCCACGTTTGTTGGCGTTAAGACCTTTAGTTGTATTAACAAGTCTTGTCATAGGTCCCTGGCTTATAGAGATGATAACACTGTCAGATTCATACAGCTTGTCTGTTCCTTCTACATCAGTGAAAGAACCATCTTCATTCTCTATGATATCACGGAATATAACTCCATTATCCTTAATCTCAACAGGACGTTTATTATATTCAAATTCAACACCTTCAAGCTTGGCATAGCTGTATTCATACTGGCTTGCAGCAACCTCTTTAGTTATAGAGAAGCATGTGAGGTAACGTACGCCTTTTCTTATGGCAGTTCTAGCTACGTCCATGGCAGCATTACCGGCACCGATTACAATAACACGTTTACCAAGCTTATAGCTGTCAGGGTTGTTTAAGTAGTTAATACCAAAATGAACGTTGCCAAAGGTTTCACCTTTGATATGTAGAGTATTAGGGTTCCATACACCTGTACCTACGAATATTGCCTTATATCCGTCACGGAAGAGGTCCTCGATAGTTATGGCACCTCCGATAGTTGTATTCGGACGTACCTTAATACCTTTAAGTTCAAGATGGCGGTATTCTATATCATCAAGCACTGCTTTAGGAAGTCTGAACTCAGGGATTCCGTATCTTAAGACACCACCAATCTTATCTTTTCCCTCAAATATAGTTACCTGATATCCATATCGTGCAAGTATAATAGCGATAGTGATTCCGGCTGGACCTGAGCCAATAATAGCGACACGTTTACCATTGGAAGGTTTAGGACCTTCGGTCATCTTGTTAGCATAAGTTGTGGATATGTAATTCTCTATAGTAGAAAAATGAACTGGAGCTCCTTTACGCCCAAGTACACAGTGCCCCTCGCACTGGTTTTCATGGTTGCAGACAAGACTGCATACAGTCGTAAGAGGGTTGTTTTCAAACAACATTTTACCAGCTTCATCAAGCTTGTTTTCTTTAAGAAGTCTGATAGCCAGAGGAATGTTAGTGTTTATAGGACAGCCCTTCTGACACTGTGGAACCTTGCACTGAAGACAACGATTAGCTTCATCCATTACATGTAATGCCATAAAATACCTGCTTTCTGCGCAGAATGCGCTTTATAATAAAAAGAGCTAAGATGCAACTTAAATGTACATCTTAGCTATATTCTATCATATGGATAAAAATATTAAAACAAAAGATAATATTTTAACGAGTATTAAACAAGTATTTAAACAAGTATTTAAACAAGTATTTAAACAAGTATTTAAACAAGTATTTTAACGAATATTTTAATAAATGTTTTAATGAATATTTATGATGATATTTATCTTAATTCCCTTATAAACATATATAATTCAGAAGCATAAGCAGTAGCTTCATAATCTCTTGAAATGGTAGTGCCATCTTCATACTCAACAGTAAGGGTTAACTGTGTTTTAAGAGAGGACTGGTTATAAAGACAGAAGCTTATATAAAGGTGTTCAAAGTCATTATAATCAGCTGAATATCCGTTTGCATGGTCTATATAAAGAAACTTTTCTTTTGAGTTAAATAAGCTGAATGTATGATATCCAAAATCAGCAGATGGTCTGAAAAGAGAATGCTGCATGCCATATTCCTCAGATATTTTATAGTTATTTTCGATAATCTCATCAGGAACAGGTTCGCGTGTAAGTAAATGTGTGTTTTCATCAGATGAGGATAAAGTTATCCGTCTGATTTGTGATGTGCTGTCGGTCAGCTGCAGGTTGAGATCAAAGTATAACACCATGGTCTGGTTATGTCCCTGTGGTCCCCATGCCTGTATGTTGCTGGCATGGTCAGCAGAATTCCTGCTGTATGCAAGTGACAAGCCCCCTTTTCCAAGTTCTTCATTGTTCTCACCAGCATATACTTTAAGAGTTGATGATGATGGACTGCTATGACTGCTATTTAGTGATGGTAATAATATATTATAAGATATAATGCATAATGTAACAGCAGCGGCAATAGCAACAGCGGTTATTATATAGCTTAAGCCTTTGTGCGAAGACTTTTTTCCCATACGTTTTAAACCAGCTTTGCCAGTGCCATAAGGCGTGCGGTTATCCATAGTAAGTGAGTTATCCATAGTATGTGAGTTATCATCATCTGTCATTGCAGCCATAAGAGTCCGGTTTATAAGCTCGTCGCTTACATTTATTTTGCTGCAGTCTTTATCGAAGGCATCTTTAAAATTCATAATCGTTCACCTCTTTTCTTAAGATTTCCCTTGCTCTTTTTAGACGTGTTCTTACATTTACAGTAGATATACCAAGAATATCTGATATTTCTTCAGTTGAGTACTGCTCATGATAGAAAAGATATATTACATCGCGGTACTTTTGCGGAAGGGCAGCAACAGTTTCCCATACATACATCGAATCTATATCAAAATCCTTATAAGAGCTGCTGTTTAGTGGTTCGTAAGAATTGTTTGTATACCCCGAAGAATTATTTACTGCGCTATCTGAGCTTACAATAGAAGAATTATCATCGTATTCACAATTATCATTGACACTTTTAATAACCTTTGAATTCCATGAACTTTTAATAGTGTTGATACATTCATTCACAGTTACTTTAAGCAGCCAGGCCTTTATGTGTATATCTGATTCAAATGTCTTATCATATGTGTATAATTTGATGAATACATTTTGAAATATATCTTCTGCCTCACTGACGTTTTTGGTTTTAAGAAGCGCCATTCTGTAGACGTCATTACTGTACATCTTAAGAATACGTTCATATTCTTTTGTGTTGTTTTTATATCCCATGCTGTTTCCCCCTGCTGTTATCTGGATATTGCTAATATTAACACAAGCATATGTATTATTGTAATATGCTGTGTATAGATAATACAATTACATGAAGAAAAATGTGACAAAAAAACACAGGTATATAAAAATAAATAGGCACATAAAAAATATAGGCATATAAAAATAAATAGTTTTTTAATAAAATATTAATATTTATACAATTTGTTGTATAACATTGTATTTTACTTGTATTTTGTATTCACTTCCCAAGGCTTTAACATATAAAATATATTAAAATGTTATACTTGTATATAAATTTTATATTGGTATAATTGCATAAATACAAAATTAGTATTGTTAAAACTGTGAAAATGACCAATAGTCATTTACTTGCACTTTAAATGTCTGTAAGAATTTTAACAGGAAATAAAATGGAAAAAAACAAAGAAAAGCCAGTGTTTATCTACAATAAGTGGAAATGTACCATGACTTTATAACTGGAGGATTATATAAAATTAGCTGAATAAAATTAAGCAATAATTAAAATTGTACTAAATAAGATACAAGAGATTGTATATATTTTAAAATGTTTATAAAAATCATTGTTAAAAAATAAATTATTTGGCTTTACATTTACAAAAAATGGGTATAAAATCCGCAGTATGAAAACGAAAGGATAAGGAGATGGTTTTTTGAATGATTTAGCACAGAAGCTTATTGAAGAACTTCAATGTGAGACCGTCTTTACGATTCCTGTTTTGGGTGGAATACCAGTTTCAGAGGCAGTTGTGGTCACATGGATCATTATGGCTGTGCTGGTTATAGTTGCATTTATACTTACCCGAAACCTTAAAGTGGATCATATAAGTAAGAGGCAGGCTGTTGCAGAAAGTATAGTAACAGGTCTTATGAATATGGTTCAGGGAATGGTTGGCGAAAAAGGCAGGAAATATGTGCCTTATCTCACAACAGTTATGTTGTATATTGGCGTTTCCAATATCATCGGACTGTTTGGCTTTAAGTCCCCAACTAAGGACTTAAGAGTAACGGTAGCACTGGCACTTATGAGTATTATTCTTATTGAAG
>ERZ773104.4063-NODE-4063-length-12885-cov-16.437490_pt1 | contig 12885 bp, 6 predicted proteins | sample MGYA00511920_ERZ773104 | MGnify/ENA primary metagenome ERZ773104 (study PRJEB29015, sample SAMEA2737857) | human gut metagenome | biome: human gut; feature: human-associated habitat; material: faeces | place: China | collected 2012 ...
GAGCCGCCGTGCTGCTGTAAAGGGCGTTTTCCTGTTCCAGCGTGGCCTGTGTCAGGCGCAGCGCATACTCGGCAAGGTAGTCTTGCAGCGCCATCACATGGTACATCTGTTCAATATAGGTATCTGCTGAGGGCGAAAGCTGCAAAAAGGCATCCCGCTCCTGCCGGTAACCCGCGTACCCCTGCAAAAGGTTCCATGTGCGGGCATAGCGTTCTTCGCCGATACGGGCGTAATCGAAGGGCAGGGCCGCAAGGCTTTGCTCGGAAGCGGTGCAGGCGGCGGTATAGGCTTGTTCGGTTTCAGAAGTAGGCTGGCGCACATAGCGCGCAAAGGCCTGTGCTTCGTCCTTGAGGGCATTCTGCACCGTGTAGCAGACGGCGTTGTCGGCCAGCAGCGTATCAAAGGAGTGCACCGTCCATTGACCTGCCATGGTAGCAATGCCGGTGGAAAGCATTGTGACCAGCAAAATCGCGGCAAGCCATGCCGTGACCCTGCTGCGCAGGGAAATACCGTCCTGCGTGGTTTTGTTCCGTGCCATACGCTTTCCCTCCTGCCCTTGCAGCACCCGGTCTTTTTTATAAGATAAGTATAATAATCTCCCGGGAAAAGTGCAACTGCAAAAAAAGCACCGGTTTCCGCAAAGAAGCCGGTGCTTGCAGGCAGTGTACCAAGCGGTCAGCGGGTCAACAGCTCAAAGTGATTCCGTTTGGTGACCAGCAGCCCTTCTTTTTGCAGCTTGGAAAGCTCCACCGACATGGCGGCACGCTCCACGCAGAGAAAATCCGCCAGCTGCTGACGGTCAAAGGGAATGTCAAAGGAAAGGGAGGACTGCCGGATGGATTCGGCAGACAGGTAGGACAGCAGTTTTTCCCGGGTGGTGCGCTTGCTGACATGGGTGATCTTATCGTTAAAAAGCAGTATTTTGTTTGCCAGAACGCTGACCAAATTGCGGATGAGTTTCTGGTGATGGTCGCAGGCGGTGGGGCAGGAGGTGAGCAGCCGCTTGACGTTCAGCAGCAGGATCTCGCAATCCTCCTCTGCCACCACGCTGATGTTCAGGATGGCACCGGGGGTGGCGGCGTAAGGTTCGCCGAAAAAGTCTCCGGTATTGCACTTGGACAGGATATTGCGGTGTCCCCAAAGATCCTCCTGTATCACAAGGGTGGAGCCGGACAACATGAGCCCCATGACCTCCGTGGAATCTCCGGCACGGAAAATGTAGGAGCCCCGGGGCCGGGTGATTTTCGCTGCACTGACGCAGTGCAGGATGGACAAAATCTCATCATCGGTAAGCCCGGTAAAGAAGGGGCAGCTCCGCAGAACAGGCAGATATTTTTGCATAAAGGCTCTCCTTGTTGGAATTCAAACATACAAGATGGCTTTAGTATACTATAATAAACCTGCAAATGCAAAAAACACCCACAACAGGAGAGTATAGATATGATTCGGAAGATCATCCATATTGACGAAGAAAAATGCAACGGCTGCGGCTTGTGCGCAACCGCCTGCCACGAGGGAGCCATTGATATCATCAACGGCAAGGCAAAGCTGGTGCGGGAAAATTTCTGCGATGGCTTTGGCGACTGCCTGCCGGGCTGCCCCACCGGAGCTATCACTTTTGAGGAGCGGGAAGCCCCTGCCTACGACGAGGCAGCGGTGCAGGAGAACAAAAAGAAAAAGGAATTGCAGGAGAAGATGAAGCACCTCCACGAGGGCGGCTGCCCCGGCTCCCGGATGCGGATGCTGGAACAGCCGGAGGCTGCCGAAAGTGCAGTTGCCGCCCCTGTGCAGCCGGTCTCCCGCCTGCGCAACTGGCCGGTGCAGATCAAGCTGGCACCCATCCATGCGCCCTACTTTGAGGGTGCAAAGCTCCTGATTGCAGCGGACTGCACGGCCTATGCCTACGCCAATTTCCATCAGGAGTTTATGCGCGGCAAGGTGACCCTTATCGGCTGCCCGAAGCTGGATGCTGTGGATTACAGCGAAAAGCTGACCGAGATCCTGCGCAGCAACGATATCCAGAGCGTGACCATCCTCCGCATGGAGGTGCCCTGCTGCGGCGGCTTGGAGATGGCGGCGAAAAAGGCGCTTCAGACCAGCGGAAAGTTCATTCCGTGGCAGGTGGTCACCATCTCCATTGACGGAAAAATTCTGGATTAAAAGCACAGGACAGACCTATACCGCCTTTTAATGCTTCACGCATTTCTTGCCTTGCGGTAAAATACCATAGATTCCATAAGCGGGCGACCTGAAAAAGGCTGCTCGCTTTTTTATCGTCATCGCAGTATTTTTGCGGGAACGGCTTTTTGCCGGTAAAGGACAAAACTGCTCCGTAAAATAGGTGCTCTTTACGAGAAAAAATCTTGAAACGCTTCTGTTATAATGTTACAATTATGCTACATAATGGGATAGATATTCAAAAAAGCTGCTGACAACAGAACGAGAATGATATTGCAAGCACCTTCCTGAAATCGGTGAAGTGAAAATAAAGCCGGAATGAGACCGTCTGGGGTGGAGAAAGATTGGATAAAATGAAAAACTCTGGAATGAGCGAAACCATGCAGACTTTGACACGGAAAAGCGCCTGTGTGATGCTGAGCCTACTGTTGCTACTGTCAGCCGTGCTCCCTGTGAAAGCTGCCGCGGAAACCGCCTCTGCAAAGGTTGTTCGTGTCGGCTCGTTTGAGGACACCTTCAACTATGTCAACGAGAAGGGCGCAAGAAAGGGCTACGGCTACGAATTGCTGGAAACACTATCCGGCTATACAGGCTGGCAGTTCGAGTATGTGACCTGCGACTGGTCGGACTGCTTCGAAAAGCTCAAAAACGGCGAGATCGACATTATGGGCGATATTTCTTATACGGAAGACCGTGCCGAGGAGATGCTGTTTTCGGACGAACCAATGGGGGAGGAAAAATATTACCTTTACGCCGATCTCTCGCGCACAGACATCTCCGCTTCCGATTACAAAACGCTGAACGGCAAAAAGATCGGTGTTCTGATGGGAACGGAACCGGAGGTGATGTTGACCGAATGGGAGGAAAAACACGGCATAAAAACGCAGCACGTCAACATCTCCAACAACGAGGATGTGAAGCAAAAGCTGGCAAACCACGAGATCGACTGCTTTGTTTCGCTGGAAGAATCCTTCTGGGCAGAGCGTGGCATCTCGACCATAACCCGTGTGGGAGAATCCGGCATCTACTATGCGATCAACAAAAACCGCCCTGATATCAAAGAAGAACTGGACGATGCGATGCGCGCGTTGGACGAAGCTGTGCCTTTTTATACGGCGGATCTGTACAAAAGATATTTCTCAATGGATTATACGCCCATCCTTACAGGGGAGGAAAAGGCGTGGCTCAGAAAGCACGGTGCGATCAGGATGGGCTTTCTGGCGAGCGACAGCGGCGTCAGCACCTTTGACCCTGCCACCGGGGAGTTTACCGGGGTAATCACGGACTATATTCAGTTTGCAGCAGATTGTCTGGGCAATCAGGAACTGGAATTCCAGCTGGTCGGCTATGACAGCAAGGAAGCAGAACTGGATGCGCTGAAATCGGGCGAGATCGACATGATCTTCCATTGCGACCAGAACCCCAATCTGGCGGAAGAGTATCACTTTGCCTGTACCAACACAACGTGGACCTCCAACCTGATGGCGGTCACGAACAAACAGCACTTTAACGAAAACAATGTAAACCGCATTGCCGTTCCCCAAAACAAACTCTCCCTGAAAAAGTACCTTGCGTTTTATTACCCGCAGTGGGAGATCGTGGACTGCGATACACAGGAGGATGCGGCAAGGCTGGTCAAAGACGGACAGGCAGATTGCTTTGTTACCGGGATCAGCAGTGAGAATAAATACAGCAAGAAATACAGCTTTTACAGCGTTCCGCTGGTAAACCCTGTAAGATCCTGCTTTGCGGTCAATAGCGGAAACCGCAGCCTGTTGTCCATCCTGAACAAAACGATCAAGGCAATGCCTGTTAATATGCTTGCCGGCGCGCTTGCGATGTATAAGAGCTCCGCGCGGAAGGTTACCCTGAGCGATTTTATAAAGGATAACTTCTTTAAAGTTATGTTGATCAGCAGCATTGCTGTTGCAGTTGTTCTGCTCACGATTTTGATGCTGCTCCAGAAGGCGCGTAAAGCCGAAGCTGCTGCAAGGAAAGCCGCAAGCGATACGCAGGAACTGAATGCAAAATTGCAGGTCGCCGTGGAAAAAGCAGAGACAGCCAACCGCGCTAAGAGCACCTTCCTTTCCAATATGTCCCACGATATCCGCACCCCCATGAACGCCATCATCGGCTTTACCACGCTGGCGCTCAGCAATATTGACGATACAGACCGGGTGAAGGATTATCTTGGCAAGACCCTTGCATCCAGCAACCATCTGCTCTCCCTCATCAACGATGTGCTGGATATGAGCCGCATTGAAAGCGGAAAGATCCATCTGGAGGAAGTGGAGGTCAACCTTTCGGATGTGCTGCACGATCTGAAAACCATCGTCAGCGGGCAAATTTATGCAAAGCAGCTGGAGTTCTACATGGACGCCATGGATGTGACCGACGAGGATGTTTATTGCGACAAGACCCGGCTGAACCAGATCCTGCTGAACCTGCTGTCCAACGCCATCAAGTTTACCCCGGCGGGCGGCACGGTCTCGGTGCGGGTGCGGCAGCTTGCCGGTAAGGTGCGCGGCTGCGGGCAGTATGAGTTCCGCATCAAGGACAACGGCATTGGTATGAGCCAGGAGTTCGCGCAAAAGATCTTTGAACCCTTCGAGCGGGAGCGCACCTCCACGGTAAGCCGGATACAGGGTACCGGCCTTGGCATGGCCATTACCAAAAATATCGTGGATATGATGGGCGGCACCATCAAGGTGCAGACAGCGCAGGGCAAGGGCAGCGAGTTTATCATCTGCCTGCCCATGCGCACACAGGCAGAGCACCGCCCGGTGGAAAAGATCACCGAGCTGGAAGGCCTGAAGGCGCTGGTGGTGGATGATGACTTCAACACCTGCGACAGCGTGACAAAGATGCTGGTCAAGGTGGGGATGCGCGCCGAGTGGACCCTTTCCGGCAAGGAGGCGGTGCTGCGCGCGCGGCAGTCCATTGAGATGAGCGATGTCTACCACGCCTACATCATCGACTGGCGTCTGCCGGATATGAACGGCATTGAGGTCACCCGTCAGATCCGCAGCCTGCACGATGATACACCTATTATTATCCTGACCGCCTACGACTGGTCGGATATTGAGGTGGAGGCAAAGGCAGCCGGTGTGACCGCCTTCTGCTCCAAGCCTATGTTCATGTCCGACCTGCGCGAGACCCTGATGAGCGCCCTCGGGCAGAACCAGACAGATGCGGCGCAGGAGCTTTTGCCCCAAAAGAATGCCGACTTCAAGGGCAGGCATATCCTGCTGGTGGAGGACAACGAGCTGAACCGCGAGATCGCGCAGGAAATTCTGCGCGAGTACGGCTTCCGGGTCGATACGGCAGAAAACGGTGCAGTGGCGGTGGAAAAGGTCTGCACGGCAGCGCCGGGCAGCTATGATCTGGTGCTGATGGATGTGCAGATGCCGGTGATGGATGGCTATACTGCCACCCGGAAGATCCGTGCACTGGACGACCCGGCTCGGGCAAAGATCCCGATCCTTGCCATGACCGCCAACGCATTCGACGAGGATCGCTGCAACGCGCTGGAAAGCGGCATGAATGGCTTTTTGTCCAAACCCATCGTGATCAGCGACCTGGTGCAGGAGCTGCACAAGATCCTGTGAACCAGACGCCTGTCATGCAAAACAAATAAAACACCCGCAGCATTCGCTTCCTGAGGTCAAGAGCCTCTGCGAAGCCTGCTGCGGGTGCTTTTGCTTTTGTCGGATGGTGTTATGATTTCAGTACATCTGCAAGAACCTGCAGCAGGTGCGGAATATCCAACGGCTTTGCAATGTGGCCGTCCATCCCAGCCTTCAATGCACTCTGGCGGTCTTCTTCAAAGGCATTTGCTGTCATTGCAAAAATGGGAATGCCTGCCTTTGCAGCATCCGGCAGGGCACGGATCTGCCGTGTCGCCTCGTAGCCGTCCATCTTGGGCATCTGGATATCCATTAAAATCAGGTCGTACTGCCAGGGGGCCGCCTGCTTCATCTTCCGGACGGCGATCTCGCCATCCTCAGCAGTGTCCACCGCAAAGCCCGCTTCCTTCAGGATCTCCTGCGCAAGCTCACGGTTCAAGGCATTGTCCTCCACCAGCAAAAGTTTCTTTCCCTTGAAACCGGAGGCATTTGGCTGCGATGGTTCGTGGATAGGCTCTGCACCAAACGGTTCTGCCAGCACTCTGCGCAATTCGGAAAGAAATAGCGGCTTTTCGCAGAAAGCGGTCACGCCGGCAGCGCGGGCTTCCTCTTCGATATCTGCCCAGTCGTAGGCCGTCAGAATGATGATGGGGCAGCTTTTCCCAATCACCTTGCGGATCTGCCGCACGACCTCGATGCCGTTCATATCGGGGATCAGCCAGTCGATGATGTAGACGCTGAATTCATCGCCCTGTTCCATGGCGTACCGTGTGCGGATCACCGCTTCCCGGCCGGAGATCGTCCACTCCGGCCGCATCCCGATCTTAGACAGCATGGTGCTGACACTCAGGCAGGTGTCGGTATCGTCATCCGCTACCAATGCGCGCAGCCCTTCCAGCTGCGGGATCTGCTTGGGCTCCACCCTTTGTCCGCTGAGTGCGAAACAGAGATCTACGATGAATTCGCTGCCCTTGCCCGGCTCGCTCTCAATGGCAATGGTGCCGCCCATCAAGTCCACAATGTTCTTGGTGATGGACATGCCCAGGCCGGTGCCCTGAATGCCGCTGACAGTGGAGCTTTCCTCTCGGCTGAACGCCTCAAAGATGTGTTTCTGGAACTCTTTGCTCATGCCAATGCCATTGTCCTTGATGCGGAACTCATAGCAGCCACGGCCCTTGGGCGCACCGTTCTTCTGGGCAATGCGGATGCTGATCGTGCCGCCTGTGGGAGTGAACTTGATGGCGTTGGACAAAATGTTCAGCAAGATCTGGTTCAGCCGCAGCGGGTCGGTGATGATGTCCTCGTTCTCCACGTCCATGGTATCGATGAAAAGCGACAGCCGCTTTGCCGAAACATCGGGTTGGATGATGGAGCGCACATCGTGGACGAGGTCCGGCAGATGCACCGCTTTTTCTTCAATTTTTACTTTTCCGCTCTCGATGCGGCTCATATCCAGCACATCATTGATGAGGGAAAGCAGATGCTGGCTGGAGGTCGAGATCTTTTTCAGGTAGTCCAGTACCTGTTCTTTATTATCAATATGGGTCGCAGCCAGCGAGGTGAAGCCAATGATGGCGTTCATGGGGGTACGGATATCGTGGCTCATGTTGAACAGGAACTCCCGCTTGGCGCGGTTTGCCGCCCCTTCGTGCTGGAGTGCGATCTCCAGTTTGCGATTCTGTTCCTCCAGCTGAGCCTGATACTTCCTCTCCTGTTCTTTTTTCTGCTGCTCCATCTCCTGCACGGAGCGTCTGCGCAGCACCTGAAGGATCATTACAAGCAGGATATAACTGACCAGTGCCATCAGAATCAATGGAAGGGATTCACGGAAGACCGATTTTTCGTCTGTATACGCATAGAGATCAAAAGATCTTCCATGGCAGTACATTCCAAAATAGCAGCCGGAGCCGTTCCAATCGTGGGTATGGGTCAGCGTTTCGGCGGTCCCGGTTTTGCGGATCCCCTGCACCAGCGGACTGTCCGCAGCACCCTGCCCGATCAGCTCCGGGCGGTTAGAGGCAATGACCTGATTGTTCTGCACGATGAACAATGTGCCGCTGGTCTCAGCTGAGTAGCCGTCCAGTACGCTCTGGATGGACAGAGCTGTTCCCTCTACAAATTCTGCCGGGGTATAACGGTAGGCAAGCAGGATCACATCGTTGTCTTCTGCCCGATATGCCGCAACATCCACGGCAGACCCATCTTCCAGCAGGACCCGCTTCAGGTAGGTCTTTTGCAGGTAAGAGAAAACGTCCAGAACGGTATCATTTTTGAGCTGTTCTCCAAACCGGGCATAGCCGATGCCGTTCGTTGTGGATTCGCACAGGAGCGTACCGTCCGGGGCCAGAACCGAGATCCCTGTGAGCCAAAGCGTCTCCACCTGCTTATTCAGGCACTGCGGATCGGAAAAATCGAGCGCAGGGTCCTGTGCCAGCTGATGCACCGCTATCGCTGCGCGGCGGAGCGCTTTGGCAACAACGGTATCATTGTACTTTTCAAAGCTGGTGGACTGCGATTTGACAAAATCAAGAGTCTGGCAGAAATGTTCCTCTGTTGCGCGCAGTGCCCGCCAACTCAAGAAAAAAACGATGCCGACCATAAAAAGCACGCCGATGATCAGATGGATTCCCCATCTCCATGTATCCGGAAGGATTCTGTTTTTATGTGTCAATGGTGTCTACCTCCAGATACTGCGAAGTATGCTCAAGATATCGGCCAAGGATCTGCTCCAGTGTGCCGTCTGTGCGCATCTGCGCAAGAACAGCGTTTAGCTGGCTGTCCAGCCCACGGTTGTCATTTTTTGCAAAGGCGATGCCCAGGCCGGTGACCAGCAGCGGTTCTTCGAGGATGCGGAACTCCACAAAATTGTCCTTCATGTATTGCAGGATGGCCGTTTCATGGGCAGCGATGGCATCCACGTAGCCGCAGGCCAGCATCGCATACTGCACGCTGCGGTCTTCGATGCTGAACACATCGACCGCTTGCGGGATGCGCGGATCAGAGCCGCTGAGGAAGATCTCCTCCGGTTTGCCGGTGCTCTGCACGGCGACGGTCTTTCCGGCAAGGTCGCCGAGTGTCCGGATGCTGCTGTCGGCATCCACTGCAACCACCTGACGGCTCACCATGTAGGGCCCCGCCCAGCGGTATATCTCCTCGCGTCCATCCATGGAAAAGCAGCCCCAGATACAGTCGATGGTGCCGCTTTCCACCAGATTTGTTTTTTGCTCCCAATCGATCGGTTCAAACCGGGCAGCATACCCCATGCGGCGGAATGCTTCGGTGGCGATCTCCACGTCGATCCCGGCGGGAATGCCGTCATTGTTCAGATAAATATAGGGCGGATAGGTATCGCTTCCCACAATGAGCTGCGGAAGACTGCTGTCCTTCGCGTTCGTTCCGCCGCAGGAAGTCAGACTGCCGACGGCAGCAGATGCCGCCAGCAGCGTGCAGCCGCGCAGAAATGCACGGCGTGAGATTCTGTGCTTCATTCGGGCTTTTCGTTCTCCTGTCTTTATTGCATCCGCTGCTCAGTTGTGCTGCTGTAATTCTTCTTTCAGGTCGGCCTGGATATCCGTCAGACATTGCAGCAGCAGCGGGTTGAACGCTCCACACTCGCCGTTCAGGATCATCTGCATAGCTTTTTCGTGGGAGAAGGATTTTTTATAGCAGCGCTCGCTGGTCAGTGCATCATACACATCTGCCAGCGAGACCAGTTGTGCACTGATGGGGATCTCATCGCCCTTCAGTCCATCCGGGTAGCCGCGCCCATCCCAGCGTTCGTGGTGCCAGCGGGCGATCTCATAGGCGGTTTGCAGCAAAGGCTGCTCGCCAAAATTATCCAGATTTTGCATCATCTCGGCTCCCAGCAGGCTGTGGGTCTTGATGACTTCAAATTCCTCCGGGGTCAGTTTGCCGGGCTTGTTGAGGATCTTGTCGGCAATGCCGATCTTGCCGATGTCGTGCAGGGCAGAGGCCAGCGGGATCAAATCCTGCTGTTCGGCGGAGATCGAGTACTTGTCGCTGACCTCCAATAGACAGTGGAGCAGCGTTTCTGTGATGATACGGATGTGCCGCACATGGAGACCACTTTCACCGTTGCGGAATTCTACGATATGACTCAGAACACCCACCAGCATATCCGTATTGTTTTCACGGGCACGGATCTGGTCAGAAACCATCTGCACCAGCCGCCGCTGCTTGGCGTACAGCTTGATGGTATTGGTCGCGCGGCGGTACACGATGCGCGCATCAAAGGGGCGATTGACATAATCACTTGCACCCAGTTCGTAGGAACGCCGGATCGCCGCATCAGAGTCCTCGCTGGAGATCATAATGACCGGGGTATCCTCGATGGTGTGGTTGGCATTCATGGCTTTCAGCACTTCAAATCCGTCCATAACGGGCATATTGATGTCCAGCAGAACCAGTGCAATGTTTCCGGCTTCCTCCTGCAATTTTTCAATGCATTCTTTTCCGTTTTCTGCTTCCAGAATGTGGTAACTATCTCCTAAAATCTCTGCCAGCATCATGCGGTTCATTTTAGAGTCGTCCACAAGCAGGACCCGGGATTTTTCCTGCAAAAGCGTTTCCGGTGCGGCCAGGCTGCGCCCCGGAATCTCCACCATGACGGCATTCTTGCGGCACTTTGCCTGATACATCAGCCAATCTGCACGGCGAACAATGTTTTCCATGGGGTCGGCAATGGCCTGTATCGTTCCGCCGATGCTCAGCGAGATGCGGAAATGCGAATAGCCGGGTACAGATGCCATCTGTGCGGCTGTGTGGATCTGTTCCAGTTTGGTCTGCAAAAAATCTCCCGGAATGCCGGGTAAAACCAGCAGAAACTCGTCTCCTCCGTAACGGATGAGCAGATCCGACTCCCGGATGCAGGACTGAATGGCTTTTGCCGCCGTTTTCAGCGCCATATCCCCGGCGTAATGCCCATAAGTATCGTTGCAGATCTTGAAATCATCCACATCCAGCAGTGCGACACCCTCCGGGCCGATGGCTTTGCGGACGACCTCTTCGTAATAGCGGCGGTTGTAAATTCCTGTCAGCGGGTCCCGATAAAGCTCGTCTCTGAACTGCTGCTCCCGTGCGGCACGCTGCCGGGCTGTTTCGTCCTCCGATACTTTCTGATCTTCGGTCAATTGTTTCAGCTTTTGATTTGCCGCGGCAAGAGCGGCCTGCTGTTGATGAAGTTTTTTCAACAGCTGCTGTTCCCGCGCTTTGTAATATTCCTCGATCTCGGAAAATGTATTCACGTTCTGACCTTCTTCTCCATCATTTACATCATGTCTGTTTCATCTGCGGAAACGTGGTTTTCCACTATTTAATTGGGGGGGGGTAACGCGGAAGCGTTTCACCGTCTGTTCCAGTGCTGCAATGTCCACGGGCTTGGAGAGATGTGCATCCATGCCGGCTTCCTTGCTCTTTTGCATATCCTCAAGGAAGGCGTTGGCGGTCATGGCAAGGATGGGGATGGTGCGTCCCAGCGGGTTTTCGCCATTGCGGATGCGGCGGGTGGCCTCCAAGCCGTCCATCACCGGCATCTGCACGTCCATCAAAATCATGTCATAATCGCCGGGCTTTACGCTGGCAAAGGCATCCACGATCTCCTGACCGTTGGAGCAGATGGTGCAGCTTGCGCCCTTGGTCTCCAGCAGCATCTGCAGAATTTCGGCGTTGAGGGCGTTATCCTCGGCGCAGAGGAACTTCATCCCGGACAGGGGAGAAACGGCGTCATCTTCCTCCGGGAGTGCCTGCACCTTTTGTGCCGTGTCTGCCTCGATATCAATCGGCAATTCCAGCACCACCTCAAAGCGGGTGCCCTTGCCGGTGGCACTCTCCACGCTGATGGAACCGCCCATCAGGTCTACGATGCTCCTGGTGATGGCCATGCCAAGACCGGTGCCCTGCACCTTGTTGATGCCGGATTTTTCCTCCCGGGTAAAGGGGTCAAAAAGGGTCTTTTGAAAGTCCTCGCTCATGCCGATGCCGTCATCCTGCACCACAAAGCGGTATTTGGCGTAATGCTCGGTATGGGTAAGCTCCTCTACCTTCAGCCGGATGTGCCCACCGGTGGGCGTGTACTTGACCGCATTGGAGAGGATGTTCATCAGCACCTGATTCAGGCGGTTGGGGTCGGCCAGCACGTTTTCGTGCTGCACAAGGGTGTTTACCATAAAGGTCTGGCGGCGCTGGCCTGCCTGCTGGCGAATAACGCTATCCAGCTGGCTGATCTGCTGGGGCAGGTTCATCTTTTCCACGTTCAGGGTGACCTTGCCGCTCTCGATGCGGCTCATGTCCAGAATATCGTTGATGATGCCCAGCAGCAGCCGACCGGAAGTTTCCAGCTTGCCCAGATGTTCGGCCAGCTTTTCCGGCTGGTGCAGCTCGTTTTTCATCAGGGTAGTAATGCCGATGATGGCGTTCATGGGGGTGCGGATGTCGTGGCTCATGTTGGAAAGGAAGTCCGTCTTGGCCTTGCTGGCCTTTTCGGCTACTTCCAGTGCGGCTTCCACCGCCAGCGTGGTCTGGTGCTCTCCTGTGCGGTCAGACAGATCCACGATGCACTTTTTTGCACCCTGCGCATCATTGATAAAGCCGGTCACATGGATATAGCGCGGCTCGCCGGTCTCCTGATGGATAAACTCCCGATTCCATTCCTGCTGCGTGCCCGGCTCCATCTGCATCAGATCGTCCAGCCGTGATCTGCAATGATAGCCCCCGGCAGAACACAGAACGTGGAAATCCTCCTGCACCGCTTCAGTGGAGATGCCCAGAATGCGCCGGACGTTGGGGCTGATGTATTCCACCTTGCCGGTGCCGGTGTCGATCATCAAAAACACATCGTCCACGTTGCGGGAAAGGCTTGAGAACAGCTCCTCGCGCGCCAGCAGCTGCTGATCCTTTTTCCGCAGCTTATGCCGGTTGCTCTGCACCACCAGCAGCAAAGCGGTAACAGCCAGCATTCCCACGATGCTGCTCATCACGGCCATGGTGGTGTATTGCAGCCGGTTCATATTGGCGTTCACAACGCTTTTGGGAGCAATGCCAAGGATCGTCCAGTTCTGGAAGG
>ERZ773104.4086-NODE-4086-length-12835-cov-4.958685_pt1 | contig 12835 bp, 10 predicted proteins | sample MGYA00511920_ERZ773104 | MGnify/ENA primary metagenome ERZ773104 (study PRJEB29015, sample SAMEA2737857) | human gut metagenome | biome: human gut; feature: human-associated habitat; material: faeces | place: China | collected 2012 ...
GGCTGCTGCCTCTTTTCTTGATATACTCAAGTCTTCACTCAGTCCAAAGGAACTGATTCCGTATACAATACCAAAGTTTACAGCCTTGGCATTTCTTCTCTGCAGGTCCGTCACTTCCTCAAACGGAATGTGGAATACCTGGGAAGCAGTTGTCCGGTGGATATCCGCATGGGACCGGTACGCCTCAATCAGACGCTCGTCCCCGGACATGGATGCCAGCACCCTTAACTCAATCTGGGAATAGTCCGCATCCATGAAGCAATAACCATCCTTTGGAATAAAAACCTTACGGATCTGTCTGCCAAGCTCCATCCGGATCGGGATATTCTGTAAATTCGGTTCTGTGGAACTGATTCTTCCGGTTGCCGTAATCGTCTGGTTAAAGGTCGAATGTATCCGGTTTTCATCCTCAATATATGCAGCCAGACCGTCTGCATAGGTGGACTTTAATTTGGTAAGTCCACGGTATTCCAGAATATGTTTTACCACCGGATATTCTCCGGATAACTTTTCAAGAACATCTGCTGCCGTGGAATAGCCGGTTTTCGTTTTCTTCCCACCAGGAAGCCCCATCTTTTCAAACAGAATCTCCCCTAACTGCTTCGGTGAATTAATGTTGAATTCACATCCTGCCTCGCTGTAAATCTCCTGCTCCAATTCGGTGATTTTACCCGAAAGAGCTTCTCCGTAATCCTTCAACGCTTCCGGATTCACGCGGATTCCTTCCTCCTCCATGGAAAAAAGCACCAAGGTGAGCGGCATCTCAATTTCACGCATCAGTCGGTCCATCTGTGTCTCTTCCAGCTTCTGCTGTAAACAAACAGCTGCCTGTGCACACACATAAGCTTCAAAGCAGCAGTACTTCAAAAAATCTTCCGGCTTTTCATTCAGCGCATCCTTAAAGGACAGTCTGCCAAATGCCTGCCCTTTCTCCGGAAGCATCAGGTTCAGATATTCATTGGCAATATCCTCTACCGTATAATCATTCTTAAGCGGATTCAACAGGTAGGCAGCCAGAATCACATCAAAGAACCGGTCTGTATCCTGTGCCTGCAAATAAGCATATTCACTCTTGATATCCGCAGTTGCAATCCGGCACTGTGCACCCAGAAGCGCTATTTTTTCTTTCAGATAGTCTTCGGTAAGAAAGCCCTGCTTCAAAACAAGGAAGCTTCCTTCTTCCTGAAGATGAAGTGCCACACCCAGCAGTTCTCCGTGCCGTCCGGCTTCCTTCACTACCTTCAGACCAATCTGCCTGTCCTTGTCAGACAATACCCTTGTAAAAAGTGCCTCCACCTCTGCAAGGTTCTCTACCAGATGAAACGAAGCAGATATTTCTTCGTTAGAAACACCCTTTTCAAATTTATTGAGTAAATTCTTAAATTCCAGCTTTTTAAATAATATATAAGAAGCTTCATTAAAAAAGTTTCCTACCCTTGCTTCTTCCAGGGTATAAGTAAGGGGGCTGTCAAGCTTAATCGTTGCAAGCTCCCTGCTTAAATAGGCGAGGTCTTTATTCTGAATCAGGGACTCCTTGACAGACTTCTTCGTCACCTCGTCGATATGCTCATAAATTCCATCCAGGGAACCAAACTGCACCATCAGATCCGTTGCTGTCTTCTCTCCTACCTTGGGAACACCCGGTATGTTATCTGCAGTATCTCCCATCAATGCCTTTAAGTCGATAAACTGAACCGGATTTACCTGATACTTTGCTTCCACATCGGCTGCATAGTAATTCTCGATTTCTGTTCTGCCACCCTTTGTCTTCGGAATGCGGATCTTGATCCTGTCCGTTGCAATCTGTAACAGATCCCGGTCACCGGAAACCAGGGAAACATCAATTCCCTCTGCTTCTGCACGCTTGGCAATCGTTCCTAAAAGATCATCCGCTTCATAACCTGCCTGCTCAATGATCCGGATTCCCATAGCCTGTAAAACTTCCTTCATTACAGGAACCTGTTCACGTAGTTCCTCCGGCATCGGTTTTCTCGTCCCTTTATACTCCTTAAACATTTCATGCCGGAAGGTCGGTGCCTTGACATCAAATGCCACGGTCAGATAATCCGGCGATTCTTCGTCCAGAATTTTAAATAAAATATTTAAGAACCCATAGATGGCATTCGTATGAAGACCGGCTGCATTCGTCAGATCCGGTACTCCATAAAACGCCCTGTTTAAAATACTATGTCCGTCTATCAGTACAAGCTTGCTCATTCCTTCTTACCCTCATACTATGATGTTGGGGTCAAAAGCCCCGACTTTGATACCTACGGATTGCTTCGTGCTACGCACTCCCACAATCCTGGTATCATACTATTATTTTAAAAACACAAACAGGGCTGCTACCGTGATTGCTTCTACCGCTACCAGTCCCTCCAGAATATATAAAAACATATGCACATTTTCACGCCAGTGCAGGTGACGTTCTGCAGCCGCAATGCACTCCGACAATTCCTTCTGCAGGTCAAATACTGCGCCATTTTCAAGGCGCACAAGTCCCTCGCTTACCAAAAACTCTATCGTAAGCTCTTCCTTGCAGTCTGTGCAGTTTTCGATATGCTCCATGAACTCCCGCAGCTCCTCCGTAGTCAGATCATCATCTAAGAACTGGGGAATCATCTTTTCTACCTGCTTACAATCCATGTCTCTGTTTCCTATGGTTATGATTTCAACTCTCTTTATTATACTTTGAGAAGCACGTTGCTACAAGTTCAAATGTCTGCTTTGCTCTTTTCCCTGTAAATGCCTAGTTCTGAAGTTCTCTTCTTGCAAGCTCTAAGCATCCCATAATTCCCTGATCATCATGCAGGCTTGCCGGCACAATAAAGTGATCAATATCGGCTAATTCTTTGGTCTGAATGTATCCTGCCACCATTTCCAGAACCTTTTCACGGATCAACGGAAAAAGCTGCTCCTGATGCATGACACCACCGCCTAAGATTACCATTTCCGGTGACACCACCATGATATAGTTACAGATTGCCTGTGCAATATAATAAGCCTCAAGATCCCATACTTCCTTGTTATCTGCAAGCTCTACGCCCTTCTTTCCCCAGCGTTTTTCAATTGCAGGTCCTGCTGCCATGCCTTCAAAACAGGTTTTATGATAAAAGCAGAAGCCCTCATAATGATCATCCTTACGCGGAATCATAAGTATATGTCCTGCCTCCGGATGAAGCATGCCATGTACCAGGTTTCCTTCAGAAATAATACCGGCTCCGACTCCGGTTCCGATGGTGATATATATTACGCTCCTTTTACCCTTCGCCTGTCCAAAGGTTGCTTCTCCCAATACCGAACCATTGACATCCGTATCAAAGCCTACCGGACAATGCAGAGCTTCCTCAAATCTCTGTACGATAGGGGTATCACGCCATGCAAGCTTCGGTGTGCTGGTAATGTAGCCGTATTTCTCACTTGCTTTATCCAGTTCTACCGGTCCAAAGCATGCAATTCCCAGTGCATCAATATTCTTATCCTTAAAATATTCAATTATTCTTGGTATCGTAATTTCCGGTGTTTCTGTAGGAATCGAAATCTGTTCAAAAATTTCTCCCTGTTCATTCCCGATCGCACATACCATCTTTGTCCCGCCTGCTTCCAATGCTCCCAATCTCATATTACTTATTCCTCCATAGTGATTTCATTACTGTTCACTCGCATCTCATTTCAGTAATGTCATTTTATTTTAATCAGCTTTTAAAAGTATACCATTTTTTTCTTGAATTTTAAATAGGGATATGATAATATAATATTCGTCTGAAAACGCCGGCATGTCGGAATGGCAGACGAGGCAGACTCAAAATCTGTTGTGGGCAACCACGTGTGGGTTCAAGTCCCACTGCCGGCACTCTTTAAGGAATATTGTAAAATCACATTTTTCTTTAAAATCCTTGTATTTACTGGATTTGTGGAATATCAAATAAAAACAAAAATCCAAAATAAGAAATAAAAATAGTATGTTTACATCAAAATACACTACGAAATAATCCCGGCAAAACTGCCGGGATTTCTCTATTGCCATTAATACTAGAACTTAATTCTGGAATAAATATCCAGTCCATCAAACGTTGCAAAGTAATCCTTCGGAGTCTCAGCACGGCGGATCAGCTTCACACTTCCGTCCTCTTTCAAAAGCAGCTCTGCACATTTCAGCTTTCCGTTGTAATTGTAACCCATCGAAAATCCATGCGCACCTGCATCGTGGATCACCAGATAATCTCCCATCTCAATTTCCGGAAGCATACGGTCAATGGCAAATTTATCATTATTTTCACACAGGGAACCGGTCACATCATACTTGTGGTCGCAGGGAGCATCCTCCTTGCCGAGTACCGTAATATGATGATAAGCACCATACATTGCGGGACGCATCAAATTGACCGCACAGGCATCCACCCCAATGTACTCCTTGTAGGTGTGCTTTTCATGGATAGCCTTTGTCACAAGCTGTCCGTAAGGTCCCATCATAAAACGCCCCATTTCTGTATAAATTGCAACATCTCCCATTCCGGCAGGAACCAGAATCTCTTCATAAACCTTACGCACCCCCTCACCGATCACGCGGATGTCATTCGGTGTCTGTTCCGGCTTGTAAGGGATTCCAACGCCACCGGAAAGGTTAATGAATTTAATATCTGCTCCGGTCTCCTTTTCAAGACGTACTGCCAGTTTAAACAGCTGACGGGCAAGCTCCGGGTAATATTCATTCGTTACCGTATTGCTTGCAAGGAAAGCATGCATCCCAAAATTCCTCACACCCTTTTCTTTCAGAATACGGTATCCCTCAAACATCTGCTCCGTAGTAAATCCATACTTGGAATCTCCCGGGTTATCCATGATTCCATTACTCAGCTCAAAAATTCCACCGGGATTGAAGCGACAGCTCATCGTTTCCGGAAGCCTGCCTAAAATTCCTTCTACAAAATCAATGTGGGTAATGTCATCCAGATTAATGATCGCACCTAATTTGTTCGCATATGCAAATTCTTCTGCCGGTGTGTCATTCGAAGAAAACATAATGCTTTCTCCTGTAATACCCATGGCCTCACTCAGCATAAGCTCTGTCCTGGAAGAGCAGTCACAGCCACAGCCATACTCTCTTAAAATTTCAATCAGATACGGATTGGGTGTTGCCTTTACTGCAAAATACTCACGGAAGCCCGGATTCCATGCAAATGCTTCCTTCACAGCCTGCGCATTCTCGCGAATTCCCTTTTCATCATAAATATAAAATGGAGTAGGAAAATCTTTGTTGATTTCCTGTGCTTTTTCCTTACTGATAAATGGTACTTTTTTCATGTTTTTATCCTTTCTCCTCATTTATTTCAATCAGCTTCATCTCATTACGAAGCATCTCTTTAAACACTTTAATAAAATTTGCCTGTGCCGTATACAGACAGGTGTCGGATTTGCTTTTGTTGATCTCTCCGGTCAGTGCATATTCGGAATCGGTGATAAGATGCACCACATTACCACGGCCTTCACTTCGATATAAAATGGCGTGTTCTTTCAGCTCTGTGGAATTCAGTTCTCCATCTGTGATCAACACAATCTTGATCTGACGCTTTGCGAGAGCTAAAAGCTCTTCTTCCAGGGCATTCACATACTCGGCCTTCGCTGCAATATACACTCGTTGCCCGGTATGTTCCAGCATAAAGCTCATCTTACTGCGAATATTGGAATATCCTTCGACAGTAATATAACCGGTCAAAGATTTCTTCACCTCCGGGATATGTTCACACAGATAGGTTCTCGCATTCTGCAGATCCTTCACCTTATGATCACAGAATTCCTCAATGGAAGCTGCCACATAGCGGTTCGAACTTCCCTGCACCAGAAATGCTGCGCCCTTGTCGGTTAGGTCAGACAAACCTCCATAGACATTGGATCTGGAAATTCCTGTCATCTTCGCCACTTCATAACCGGTCAGTTCTCCGTTCTGATAAAGACAAAGGTAAATATTGGCTTCCTGCCTGGTCAGTCCAAACTGAACCAGCTTATCCAAAATCAGATTTTCTTCCATCATACACCTCATACACCTGTTTTTTATTCAACTCCAAAAATGATCCACTGTATCATTTTCTCATATGCAAGGCAACTAAATAAGCTGTACTATAGTGTTTCTTTTTAGGAACACTATAGTACAGCTTCGGTTTCTTGTCAAGTAGTCATACTTTAGATATTCTCAATCTGCCAGTCAATTGGCGTAAGACCATGGCTCACCAGGAAATCATTGGTCTGGCTGAAATGCCTGCAGCCAAAAAATCCACGGTAAGCAGATAACGGACTGGGATGTGGTGCCTTTAAAATCAGATGCTTCGGATTCGTGAGCATCGGTATCTTACGCTGTGCGGGACTTCCCCACAGCAGGTACACGATCGGACGATCCTGCGCATTCACCGCCTCAATAATCGCATCTGTGAACTTCTCCCACCCTCTTCCCTGATGGGAATTCGCCTGATGGGCACGAACCGTCAGGACAGTGTTTAACATCAGGACACCCTGTCTGGCCCACTTTTCCAGATAACCATTATTCGGGATATAACAGCCGCAGTCATCATGTAATTCTTTATAAATATTCTGTAGGGATGGTGGAATCTCTTTCTGATCCGGCAATACCGAGAAGCAGAGTCCATGTGCCTGATGGGCATTATGATATGGATCCTGCCCAAGGATCATCACCTTCACCTCACTTAACGGAGTCAGATGAAAGGCATTAAAAATATCGTCTGCAGGAGGATAGATCACATGCGTATGATACTCTTCCTTCACAAACTGATATAATTCTTTATAATATGGCTTCCTGAATTCACCACCAATGGCATCCAGCCAGTCATTTTGTATCATTGCCATAGCCTTCCTACTCCCTTTGCTGTATCATATTGCAAATGCATTACCCTTACTCTCTGCATATCCTGCTTTTATAAGCTTCTGTTTATTCCATGTCAAACCCTGCATAATCTATAATCGTACACTCACTCCACGATCTCTTAAATATTGTTTCACATCACGAATTTCCAATTCCCGGAAATGAAATAAAGAAGCTGCAAGTGCTGCTTCTGCCTTTCCTTCTGTCAGTGCTTCATAGAAATGCTCCATCGTTCCGGCACCGCCCGATGCAATAACCGGAATACCAACGCTCTTAGCTACCGCTTTCGTTAATGCAAGATCATATCCTGCTTTCGTTCCGTCGCAATCCATACTTGTCAGAAGAATTTCACCGGCGCCTGATTGTTCCGCTTTCACGGCCCATTCCACCGCATCAATTCCCATATCCACTCTGCCGCCATTTTTAAAGATATTCCAGCCGGAACCATCTTCTCTGCGCTTGGCATCAATAGCAACTACCACACACTGGCTTCCGAACTTATCGGCCGCCTCACTGATTAAAGCCGGATTCATAATCGCTGCCGAATTGACTGCTACCTTGTCCGCACCTTCACGAAGAATCATTTTGAAATCCTCTACCGTACGGATTCCGCCTCCGACCGTAAACGGAATAAATACATTCTCTGCAACACGGCGTACCATATCTGCCTTAATCTCTCTGGCATCCGAGGATGCTGTAATATCTAAAAAAACCAGTTCATCCGCACCTGCAGCATCATAAATCTTCGCTACCTCAATCGGATCTCCTGCATCCCGCAGATTCACAAAATTGGTTCCTTTGACCACCCGGCCATTATTCACATCCAGACAAGGGATAATTCGTTTCGTATGCATCCTACTTTCCCTCCCTGCAAATAGTGATAAAATTCTTCAAAATATGCAGTCCGACCTCAGAGCTCTTTTCCGGATGGAACTGACAGGCAAAGATATTTCCATGTTCTACTGCTGCATGAATCAGTGTTCCATATTCTGTCGTTGCTGCTACATCATCGATATTCCCTGCTTTCAAATAATAGGAATGCACGAAGTACACATAAGCGTCCTCTTCGATTCCCTGAAAAAGACGGCTCTCCTTCGGAAAGTGCAGGGAATTCCATCCAATATGAGGAACCTTCAGCTTCCCATCATCCGGAATCCGCACAATCTCACCCGGTAACAGCGCAAGTCCCTGTACGCCCGGCGTTTCATCACTTTTTTCGAACATCAGCTGCAATCCCAGACAGATTCCCAAAAACGGGATCTTCCGCTCCACTACCTCATGAATTACAGCTTCCAGTTCATAGCTGCGGATCCTTGCCATGGCATCTCCAAAGGATCCTACCCCCGGAAGGATCACACCCTCTGCACTCAAGATCTTCTCCGGATCTCTCGTAATTACCGCTTTCTCTCCCAGGAACTGAATGGCCTTTTCCACACTCTTAATATTACCGGCATCATAGTCAATTATTGCTATCATACATTGTCTCCCATATCGTAACAGTTCAGCCATGGCCATTCATAAGCTGCCGGATTGTGCAGATTGGCTAACAAATATACGTGCTTTCCGGCAACTTATTTCATGTCGGGCGTCCGCCCTATAGAAATGATTGTATAAGCTGCCCTTAGTGAGCAAGCTCCCACGGTCATCTTGCACAATCATTTCTGCATGGCTGAACTGTTACCCCATATCAATAAAAGCTTCTTCATCCGGAAGTACATCCTCCGGTACAGAAGGTGTTTCTTCTACCGGTTCCTCGCCGGGAAGATAAAATTCTGTTCCATGAAGTATGGAATCCAGCTTTCTTGTGTAAGTTTCATTATCATAACCGTTAATTTCCACTGCTTCCTCTGGCGATACCCCGTAATCATCCTGTAAAATAGTACAGATTTGCTGATAGATTGCTGTCAGCTCGTTCTGTGAACCACTCGTGTCGGAACCCGCAAGTTCAATGTACAGATCCACTCCCTGGAATAGCGCATCCAGCGCTTCCATATCCTCGCCGAGAGCCATCCGGTTATGATAGGAATCCAGCTTATGCTGTAAAGAAAGGATCTCCGTTGCACACTGATACATAATCTCGTCGCTACTTCCCAGCTTTTTATTATTCAGCTGCTCATAAACGGTCTTATAATCTCCTGCATAAAAAGCTCTTCTTGCCTCTGTTCTATCTGCATATTCCGGAAGAAAACTACTTAAAAAGGTAATCGCAGCAATCAATGTTACACAGAATGCAACCAGCACAATCGTCGCCCTTCTGGTGAGAACCTTTGGTTCGGGCGGACGCTTTTCTTTTTCCTTCTTTTCCTTCTTTTCTTTTTTCTTCTTTTTCTTTGCAGGAGCCCCTCCGACATTCTCGCCTTCTTCTTCCTCCGCTCCTTCTTCTGGAACAGCCTTGCCTGCCTTTTTGCCTTTTTTCTTCTTATCTTTCTTCTTTTTCTTATTTGCGTCCTCGTTATCCAGTTCTTTGATGATTTCAGCATTTTCACCGGTAGCATTCTCAGCTCCTTTACTTACCTCATCCTCAATTTCCTCTGCTTCTTCCGTTAAGAAATGCCAAAGTCTTGCAAAGAATCCGGGTTTCTTTTCCATTCCGGCTTCCGCATCCTTATCTCGAATGCTGTCTAATGCATCATCAAGCGACACTTCTGCACCTTCATCGGTCATGAAACCGACTTCATCCGCAGATTCTCCGTTTTCCTGATTTGCTTCTCCTTCTGCCTCCCCGGTTTCCACCGATTCTGCCTTTGACTTTCCAAATAATTTCTTCCGGGGCTTTTTTTCTTTCTTTTCTTTTTTAGCACTTTTCTCTTTTTTCTTTTTCGCCTTGGGCTCTTCCTCAGAATCCTCTGCACCAGCCGGTCCTTCTTCCGCAGAAGTGCCCTCTGAAGGTGCTTCCTTGATTCCTTCCAGAAGCGCTAACATATCTGCATCACTGGTATCCAGACTTTCGTTGTTGTCAACCTTTTTTAACATTTCATTGATGTCAGAAAGGTCTTCATCTGTACCAGCCATCTGATCAAGAAGTCCTGTAACATCCTCCTCAGACTGATCCTTTCCCGGTTGCCTGTTTTCATCTGCTGTATGATTTTCTGCAGACTTCTCTTCAACCTCCTGCGGTTCCGGCTCCTGCTCTCCGTCCTGATCCTTCATAGACATCAACAGATCATCCAGATCTGACTTCCAGGCTTCTTTCGGTTCAGGTTCTGCTTCATCTCCTGTTGTTTCTACAGACTCTACGGGTTTCCATCCGGAATCATCGACATTTTCATCCTGCGAGACTTCAGCAATTTCCTGATTCATCTTTTTCTCAGTATTTTCAAACGCAGCTTCGCTTACCGGCTCCGCCTTAGATTCTTCCGGTTCTTCAATCAATTCATCAGGTTCCACATCTATCACCGGTTCTTCCGGCTTTTCAATCGGCTCCTCCACAGGCGCTCCAATGATTTCTTCCTCTCCGGCGTCCACAACCTCTTCCGCTTCTTCAGAATCTTCTGCCATATCAGCTGGCCGGTCCGGTTCTGTATGCTCTAATTCATCTAACATACTGTTCAGATCCTCCGTTGAGAAATCAGACGGTTTGTTCTCTGCTTTATTCATATCCTGCATTGCATCTTCCATGGAATCCGGTTTGTTATCCATCATGGATTTCAGCAAATCATCTAAGTATTGTTCTTCCGATGCCATACCTGTCTCCTCCCGTTTATACAAGGATAGTTTATCATACTAATATTGTTTCGACAATTCCTTTAAGAAGTCTGCAGGGTTTTGACAGATTCCCTCTGCTTTACCTGCAATCTCTTCTGTAATCTGGTATAAAGAGTGATGTACGCGATACATATAGGCTTTATTATTAATATAGGTTGTTTTCTCAAACGGCCAACGGATTACCGTCGGATACGCCATCCCGACTCCAAGCTCCAACACACAAAGCTCCCTGTTCAATGTTCCCTGCAGCCATTTCTTATAAAGTGACCACTGGGAAAGATAGCCATCCTCCACATAATTTTCCGTTTCCACATGGTTAAATGCAAGAGGCTTCCCACATTGTGGACATACTGGCAGATGAAGCTCTGACTCTGGAATCTCTCCCTTAACAAGAGCTTCCATTTCCACCAACAGATCAGGATAAATCTCTTTTACCGGATAAAGCTCTGTATGTTTTCCATCCTCACACTGCAATCTTCTCAGATCGCCACATGGCGTAACAACCCGGTTCAAATCCAGTTCTGAGTCCCAGATACTTCCATCCTGACATAGGGAAACAATAAAATAATTCTTATGCTCCAATATCTTTGCAAGATTCTGATAAATTTCCTGATTTTCCTTTAACCTGTTCTCCAAAAAATACGCCAGAAGATATGAATGTATGGCAGTATTTTCTACTTTTTCACAGGCTGCATGATACTCCGGTGATTTTCTTATTTTTCGATAAAGATCCAGTTCTTCACCTAATCCTACCAGAAGCATCTGAGAATTGGTGATTTTTTCTTTTATATTCATCTATAAACTCATTCCTTACTTATACAATCTGAACAGAAACAGCTTATTACCGATAGGGCACGCCCATGACGCACAAACTAAGAGATAAAAAGGAGCCGATCATCTCGGCTCCTCATTCTCTTATTTCTTCACTAAATCATCAATAATCCGAACCAGGTTTGCAATCTCCGGTTTGGATAACTGTGCATCCGCACCAAGTGCTTCGCCCTTCCTTTTCATTTCGTCATTTACCAGTGATGAAAAGATGACAACCGGAATATCTTTCGTTTCATCATCAGATTTAATTAACTTCGTCAAACGATGTCCATCCATCAATGGCATTTCAATATCGGTGATGACACATTGTACATGATCCTTCAATGTACCATCTGCCTTACAGGCCTGAATTACATCATACGCTTCCTGACCATTCTGTGTGTGGATCAGGTTATCATATCCTGCTTTCTTTAAAGAATCCACGATCAGCTTATTTAATAATACAGAATCCTCCGCAATCAGAATTGGAACATTGCTTCTCTGGCGAACTCCCATATCATCAATTTCACTTATCTTAAGTCCTGTCTCCGGATTAATATCTGAAACAATCTTCTCAAAATCAAGAATAATGACGAGCCGGTTGTCCAGCTTCACAATACCTGTGGAAATACTGTCTTCAGATGTGGAAACGGTAGCTCCCGGTTTAATAATCTGTTCCCAGGAAATTCTATGTATTCCCTTTACAGCATCTACATGAAATGCAATATCGAGCATGTTAAAATTCGTGATAATAAATAATCCACCCTCTTCGGATACCCCTCTCTGCAAACAATTCTTCAGATCAATTGCTGTAATCATGGTATCTCTCGGCATAAAAATACCTTCAATACTCGGATGTGAATTTGGTACGGGAGTAACCTTCTGATAAGGAATAATCTCCTTAATCTTGGCTACGTTAATTCCATAAGCATTGCCATCCAGTTCAAACTCCAAAACTTCAAGTTCATTCGTTCCGTTTTCAAGAAGAATTTTTGTATCCATATTGACCACCTCATTCTTTAGACCTTCTATAATCCAAATTATAGCATAGATTCCATTATCTAACAACCATATTTTCTATTAACTCCATATTAACGTAACAGTTCAGCCTTACCCATTCATAAGCTGCCGCACTAAATTCGTACTTCGCTTTCACTTGTACTTATTAAGCGCTCTATAAAAGAATATGAAAAAAGAGTTTACATTTGTAAACTCCGTAAAAACATTCAAAAGATTTTGTTTATACCTTCAAAACCGATACCGAACCATTTCCATCTTCTTTCCAAGTTAAGCTTCCGGTCGATTAGTACTTATCCGCTCAATACATTACTGCACTTACACTCTAAGCCTATCTACCTCGTCGTCTTCAAGGGACCTTCTTCTTGCGAATCGGATATCTCATCTTGAGGGGGGCTTCACGCTTAGATGCCTTCAGCGTTTATCCCG
>ERZ773104.4092-NODE-4092-length-12815-cov-9.458934_pt1 | contig 12815 bp, 11 predicted proteins | sample MGYA00511920_ERZ773104 | MGnify/ENA primary metagenome ERZ773104 (study PRJEB29015, sample SAMEA2737857) | human gut metagenome | biome: human gut; feature: human-associated habitat; material: faeces | place: China | collected 2012 ...
CAAAGAAAGGGGGTTCCTTCCCCCAAAAAAATCAAACTCCCCAGAGCCTCAGCGCCGGGCCAGCAGCTTCAGGCGGCGCATGGTCAGATGGCAGATGGCCACGGCCAGGGCGTCCGTGGTGTCCAGGGCCCAGCCCTCACCGCGCACATTGAGCAGGCGCCGCACCATGAAGGCCACCTGTTCCTTTTCCGCGCGGCCGGTGCCCACCACGGATTTTTTGACCAGCGTGGGCTCGTAATCGCTCACCGGTACCCTGTGGGCTGCGCAGGCGCCCACCGCCACACCGCGGGCCTGGCCCAGCTTGAGGGCGCTGGCCGCGTTCTTGGCCGTGAAGACCTGTTCGATGGCGGCTTCCTGAGGCCGGTAACGGCCCACCACGTCCGCCAGCTGCCGGTAGATGACGGCCAGCCGCTGGGAGAATTCCTTTTCGCCGCTGGAGGTGGTGCGGATGATGCCGCAATCCACCAGACGCAGCACGCCGGACTGCTCCGCGATGATGCCCCAGCCCGTACGCTGGGAGCCGGGGTCGACCCCCAGGACCACAAGAGGAGTGTCTGCCATAGCTCACCACATAGAAAAAAAGCCCGGCACTCAAGGAATGCCGGGCAAAAAACGGACATCTGCCGCCCGGAGGGGCGGGAGCGTACCGGACTAGTCCATATCCATGTCTTCGGGGAAGTCGGCGTTGGCGTAGACGTTCTGCACGTCGTCGTTGTCGTCCAGGGCTTCCATGAGACGGATGACCTTCTGGGCCGCTTCGGCGTCCACGGCCACCAGGTTCTGGGGCACCATGGCCAGTTCGGCGGACTGCATGGCCACACCGGCGGATTCCAGAGCGTCGCGCACGGCCGCGAAGTCGGCCATGGCGGTCTGGAGGGTCCAGACATCTTCATCGTCGATGACGTCGTCGGCGCCGGCTTCCATGGCCACTTCCATCATCTGGTCTTCGGTGTAGGCGGCCTTGTCCACGGTGATGACGCCCTTGCGGTCGAACATCCAGCTCACGCTGCCGTCGGTGCCCAGGCTGCCGCCGTGCTTGGTGAACAGGTGGCGCACTTCGGCCACGGTGCGGTTTTTGTTGTCGGTGGCCACTTCCACCATGATGGCGATACCGGCGGGGCCGTAGCCTTCGTAGAAGCATTCGGTCAGATCGCCGCCCGCATCTTCACCGGTACCCTTACGGATGGCGGCTTCGATCTTGTCCTTGGGCAGGTTCACGGCCTTGGCAGCGGCAATGGCGGCACGCAGACGAGGGTTGCCCGCCGGATCGCCACCGTTCTTGGCAGCGATGATGATTTCCTTGGCGGCCTTGGTGAAAACCTTGCCGCGCTTGGCGTCCTGACGGCCCTTGCGGTGCTGGATATTGGCCCATTTGCTGTGCCCAGACATAAAACCTCCCAAAACTCGGAGAATGTAAAAGGTGAAAAAAAGACAGACGGCCGTGCGGCACGTCCGTTCCCTGCCCAGGATACCGGGACATCCCGGCGGCGGGAGCCTGCTTCCGGCCTCTCCGGGCGCGCACACGGGTGCAGCGGCCCGGACAGCGGAGGATGGGACGCCCTACAGGGCGCCGGGCTCCTGTCCGGTGTCGGCGGCTCCGTCCGTGCCCGCATCCTGTGCGGCAGGACGCGCCTCGGCCTTGAACCCCATGCCCACGAAGAACGTTTCCTTGCTCTCGGCTCGGGAGCTCTTGGGCTTGAAGGATTTGACGGCCTTGAAGGCGCGACGCATGGGCTGGAGCATCTCCTGGATGTCCGGCCCCATGAAAATCTTGACGATGAAGCTGCCGCCGGGCTTGAGGTGCAGGCGCGCCACTTCCAGGGCCTCGCAGGCCAGTTCGAGCGAGCGGGCCTGGTCCGTGAACTTGGTCCCGGTGGTACGGGGCGCCATGTCGCTCATGACCACATCGAACGGCCCCATCTCGCGCAGGCGGGCTTCAAAGGCATCGGAACGGTTGAACACGTCCTCCTGCATGAAGGTGACCTGCGGCGGAAAGGCGGTCTCCGTGGTCTGGATGTCGCAGCCCAGCACGAGCCCGCGCTGGCCCACCTTTTCGGCAGCACCCAGCGACCACGAGCCCGGAGCCGCGCCCAGATCCAGAACGCGCATCCCCTGGCGGAAGAGCTTGAACTTCGCGTCCAGTTCCTTGAGCTTGTACACGGAACGGGCCGGATAATTCTCGCGCTTGGCCTTGAGAAAATAATGATCTCGATATTCCTTCATAGTGACACCAGCGGGCTTCTATAGCGTTTTTTTTCGCGGTAGCCAAGCCCTACAAAGGCGGCCCGGCCGATTTTTTTGCAGGGGAAGGACGGAAGGAGCGGACCCGGGGATGCCGTGGGCTTTGCCCAGCGTGGCGTGAAATTTGCCAACCGGAGGGCATGGCCCTGTGGATGCTCCCGAGTCCTGCCGGTCAGAGCGTTTGCCTGCCGCCTTGCTCCGGAGAGTAGCGCCTTTCCGCAGGCACCCAAGGAGGAGGGACTGGCGTGGCCGGGTCAGGCTGGACACGATCCAAGGAACTGGAACGAACAGCAGCGGACAGGACGCACGCTCTCTCCATCCTGACGGCCACAGTTGCAAGCTCATGCCCTCCCGCTTGCCGGCGCCATCTTCGTGGCTGCTTGTCCTTTTTTGCCACAGCACCAGGCTCCCCTCTCCCTGCCGGTAGAAGGCCTGCTCACAAAAAAGACTTGACCACGGCAGGTGAATGGCATACATACCACGCTACGCCGCGTTGTGGCGTCCATGTGGGGAAGTAGCTCAGCTGGGAGAGCATCGCCTTCGCAAGGCGGGGGTCGGGAGTTCAAGTCTCCTCTTCTCCACCACAGGAAATTCAAGGGGTTACGGTTTTAGACTGTGACCCTTTTTTGTTATCATGGGATATGATAGCTGAAAGGCCATATACTGTTCCCGTAATTTCCCGCTACTGCGAATCTTCCCCAAGTCCTGCTACGAAAGGTACGTTCCCCATGCTGAAAGCCCAGCTTGTCGAGGCCTTCAAGCGCATCTACTGCGTCTTGCCCTCACCATTGCAACGCAGCTTCTGGACCGTCATGACCCTGACCGTGGTGGTGGCCCTGACGGAATTCGCCTTGGCCGGTGCTGTCTCCCTGCTGGGCGTGGTACTGGCATCTCCTCAAACCATCGTCCACAACAGCATCATGCAGCAGCTGGTACTTTGGCTGCCCGCACTGCGTCCGGCCATGGAAGACCCGCGCCTGTTGCTGGCCCTGCTGCTCTGCCTGCTCTGCGGTACAACCCTCCTCAAAACGGTTATGCTGGCTCTGCTGACCTGGCGGCAAAGCCGTTATAGCCAGATGGTGAGCAGGCATCTGGGCATACGCTTGTATCAAGGATATATGTACGCCCCCTACCTCTGGCATACAGGCCAGAAGGTCAGCGACCTGATCACTCTCCTGAACTGGCGTGCCAATACCGGGATATTTCTTTTCCAAAGTTTGCAGGCTCTTTCCCAATTGCTGGTAGTCGCCACCCTCCTGGTGGCAGTTTGTTGCATGGCTCCGCTGGCCGGGATCCTGGTGGTCAGCATCACTGGTGCGGCCGCCTGGGGGATCTTCCGGTGCAGCCGCCGCTGGGTCCGCAAATTCAGCCAGCAATGCGCCGCCGCCCAGCAAGATTCCATGAAACTCATCCATACGGGCCTCAACGGCATCCGGGACATCCTCATCTGTCAACAGCAGGAAAATTTCATCCGTCAGTACACCGCGGCGGAACAGCGCTTCATGCAAGGGCAAAGCGTACTGCCGGTCTTTCCTCCCATGCCGTCGTGGATACTGGAATTCGTAGGTATCACCCTGTTGCTGGGCACTGTGCTGCTGCTGCGCTGGCAAGATGCAAGCCTGGCCCATGTGAGCGCCACCCTGGCCTTGCTGGCCGCCGTGGCCTGGCGTCTGCTGCCCATCATGAACCGCGTGGTGCAAGGCCTGTTGCAAATGCAGCAGCAACTGCCCACGGTGGATCCCATCCTTCAAAAATTGCATGAAGTTGAAACGTTGCCTCAGGACAGATTGGAAGAGCGCCCCTGCCCCTTGCAGCAGCAGATCTGTTTCGAGCATGTCTGCTTCCGGTATCCCGGCACTGCTGAGGGACACGCTGATGCTTTGCACGATATCAATCTGCATATCCCTAAAGGAAGTATGGTCGGGCTCATAGGCCCCTCCGGCGCAGGCAAAAGCACCTTGGTCAGCCTGCTGACCGGTCTCTACACGCCCAGCAGCGGCAGGATACTGGTGGATGGGCAAGAAATGGATGCTGGTCTACGTACAGGCTGGATGCGGGGCATCGGCTATGTGCCGCAAAATCCCTTCCTGCTCAACGGCAGCCTGGCGGAAAACATCGCCTTCAGCCAATGGGGAGAGGAGATCGACCGAGATCGCGTACGGGAATGCTGCCGCATGGCGGCCATGGATTTTTTGGATGACCTGGAAAACGGCATCGACACCATCATCGGTGAGCGAGGGGTGCGGCTTTCCGGCGGTCAGCTGCAACGTGTCTCCATCGCCCGGGCCCTGTATAACCATCCGCAAGTCATCATTTTTGATGAAGCGACCTCTGCTCTTGATACCGCTACGGAACAAGCCATCCAGCAGACCATAGAGAGCCTGCGATCCCATATGACGGTGATCATCATTGCTCACAGATTAACGACTGTGGAAAAATGTGACTGGCTGTATTGGGTAGAGAAAGGACATATTCAGATGTATGGAAATGCAGAAGAAGTATTATCTGAATATAATATTCATTATAGCACCAATTAGAGAGAACAAATATGAAACAGCATTACTCTGTTTTAACATATGACTATACCGATAAATCGATATACAGCAATAAAAATAAGTTTTATAACCAAAACATATCTCTATTCAATGTAGGCGACTACATACAAAGCCTAGCTGCAGAGCAATATCTTCCCTATGTATCAAAATACATCGACAGAGATGGCTTTGTTTATGAGTCTGTCGATACAAATATCATCATGAATGGATGGTATTATATATATGATGGAAATAGGTTTATCCCTGAAAATTTCAATGAACTATTACTATCTATTTACATAAAAAATCCTGAAAGTGTTCCAGCATCTTTCTTAAATTCCATCAAGAGGCTCCAGCCCATAGGCTGTCGGGATATCGCGACTAGGAATTTTTTTCAATCTAAGGGCATCGATGCCTACTTTTCCTCATGCCTGACGACCACGTTGGGGCGGACATATAAAAAAGATGTTGATAGAAAAGGAATCATATTCTATGATTTTCCTTTTTATGAATTTACTGAAAACAAAAATATCAAATCAAATATAAAGTTATTTTTATCAAATTTTATCAACAGATATGAATTCTTCAGCAGACATAACAAAATCTCATCACATGTAGAACAAATAATAAAACATTACCCAGAAAATATAGAATATACACGACATATGTATAGCTGTAATATCAACCATCATGACCGATTTGCAATAGCTAAACGCTTACTAAACAAATATGCCAGTGCGGAACTTGTGCTGACAACAAGGATCCACTGCGCCTTACCGTGCCTGTCACTGGGAACACCTGTCATTCTCCTTGTCCCCAATTACGATAAAGAAAGATACAGTGGACTCTCTGAATTCTTCAACATTATTGGATTCGACAATAATAGTGATTTTATATATGACGTTGCCACAGAGAACAATAAAGTTATAAATAAAAATACGCATATAGAAAAAGCAAATCAACTTGAATGCAGATGTGTCGATTTCATACATAAATGCATGCAGGAATAGCAAAGTCATTTAACACCACACCATAACAAATAGATGCCATATGAAAAAGTGCAGTTTGACTATCGCTATCTGTACATACAATCGAGCAAACATCATTTCAGAATGCCTTGCTTCTCTCAACAAACAAACTGTTGATAGCACAAATTATACCTTATTAGTTATCGACAATAATTCTACAGATAACACCAAAGAAATTATTTTTTCTTTTAAGGACAAATTTGCTAAATTAGTCATTATTAGCGAACATGCCCAAGGACTTTCTCATGCCCGTAATAGAGCCCTTGAAGAATGCGATACAGAATGGCTGGCATTCCTCGATGACGATGCCAAGGCTCATCCAAACTGGGTGTCTACAATTCTAGAGACCATCCAAAAAAATGATTTTGATACCTTTGGTGGCCCCTACTATGCCTGGCACCATTATGGACCGGCTCCGCGATGGTTCCCAGATAATTTTGGTACTTATGAAAGCCCTCAAGGCTATGGCCTGTTGACAGGGGACACCTACATCCCTGGTGGGAACAGTATCATCCGATGCGCCGCAGCAAGAGCCACCGGTACATTTTCGACCAAGCTCGGCATGAATGGCAAACATTGCGGCTACGGAGAAGAAACACAATTTTTTGAGCGTATGCGTGCCGCAGGCTATCGCTTGGGATATGTCCCCCATCTCAAGATAGATCATTGTGTGTTGCCTTATAAATACAGACTACGATGGCAGATATGTTCAGCCTTTGCATACGGGAAAGCCGAATTTTCCTCCCAGAAATATAGCAAACGTTTCATATTATTACGTTGCCTTTGGCATTATTGCAAATCTTTCTATGCTATTATTAGGGATGTCATCAGCTTGAGAGCCTCAGTTCCTATAGGAAAAATTATTTTCAAAAATACAAGGCCTCTCTTTTTTGATGCAGGATTCCTATATGCATATATTTCAAAAATAAAAAGGGAATATAAAAAATGATATCGATTATAATCCCCGTATATAACTGTCAAAAATATATCCACGACTGCCTGAATAGTATTCTAAATCAAACCGTAAATAATTTTGAAGTCCTTTGTATTGATGACGCATCTACTGATAACAGCCTTGATATTTTAAAACAGTATGCAGCTCGCGATTCCCGCATAAAATTTATTCAAAGCAACCAGCACCTTGGAGCCGGACCGGCAAGAAATCTTGGAATTTCTAAAGCCTCTGGAGACTTTCTCGTCTTCTGCGATGCTGACGATATCTATCCTTCCTATGCACTGAGTAAAATGAAGACAGCATTGGCAGAATCTTCATGCGATATGTGTATAGGAAATATAAAGTTCATGTCACCTGACATGAGCCATCCTATTTTCCCTCCTTTCCCGCTACTATCAAGCCACATAGATGAGTTTAAAATAATATCGCCTTGTGATGACCCCAGCTTATGGATTCCCTGGTATCACCAGCGAGTCATGTTTAAAAAATCTTTTTTAGTAGAAAATAATATTTATTATCCAAATCTGTTGCGAGGACAAGATCCGCCTATGCTTGCTAAGGCTTTATGCCTTGCAGATTCTGTCGTTACTATTCCAGATACAGTATATAAATATCGAGCATCGTCATCTATAAAAAAATTCTCCCAACAGCAGTTTAAAGATTATATAAAGCATATAAAAGAAACCATAAGGATATTTGACTCTTTCAATTGGAAACAACAAGCTGACATCTATATTCAATTAATGGCTTTTTTCACAGATGGATTTCCTACATTCAAAGCATACCAAACCAAAGAAAGAAAACAATTAATAGACTATTGCTTGGCGTGTATTAGTGAAAGAAGAATAGTCAAGGATACTCCCCCGTATTTTTTTGACAAAAACATACCGAATAGATTGATTTCCATGAAATATGGAATTTTCATATATGGATTTTACCGGTTATATACACTATATGGAAACAAAATAAAAAAATATTTTTAATACCATGAATACACCACACATATCTGTACTCTTGCCTGTATACAACAACGTGCAGTATTTAAAAAAAGCTGTTTTGTCGATTTTACAGCAGAGCTTTACAAACTTCGAAATAATTCTGATCGATGACGGGTCATCAGATGGAACAGAGCATCTTGCTCAGCAGTTAGCAGAACAAGATGCTCGGATTCGCCTTGTCCAACGTCCCAATAAAGGGCTTATAGCTTCTCTCAATGAAGGAATAAATTTAGTACAGAGCCCATTTATTGCACGAATGGATGCTGATGATTTTTCTTTTCCAAATCGCCTGTCCATTCAATATGCTTATATGACGGATCATCCTGATGTCGTAGCTGTAGGTAGCTACATAAAATTTATGGACAACCAGGACAGGATGTACAGAAAAAAAATTTTTTCTTCAGGACAAAAACTCCTCGATGATTTTCGTTGGGGATGTCCTCTTGTACATCCTGCAGTAATGATGCGTACGGATGCTGTACAAAAAATTGGAGGGTATAGTCCTGAGTTCCCGTCTGCCGAAGATTATGCGTTATGGCTACGGATGCTTTCCTGCGGTCGTATGGATACTATACCTCAAGTTCTTCTTGCCTACAGGGTACATGGGCAAAGCATCTCACATGTGCATGCGCGTCAGCAGCGGGATTCCATTTTACGAGCTCAGGCTATTTGGCTCTCAGGACAAGAGTGGACACGTGAAATTTGTCAGCTTTCAGCCACACAGCTTCTAAACTCACTGCTTTCTCCGAAGGAGCAGAAAGAGCTTCTAGCTCGTATGCTGGCTCTTAACCCTCATCTTATCGGTGTCTCACCCGAACAAGACCCTGAAGCACAAGAGTGGCTTCCGTGTGTTCTTCAGGGGGACATTACCCCTGAAATCCGCAAAGCTCTGGCTCTCTATCATTTGAGAGCAGCGCGAGCTCAAGGATTGTCCACAGGCTCCCGCCTCTATCATCTCTGTCAGTGCGCTCTGTATTCTCCCGGCGAATTCATGAAGAAAATGACAGAATTTCTATGTGGCCGCCTGCAATGTCGATAAGTAAAGGATCCACATGCATAACACTCCTTGCCTTGCTCTCTGCATAGCCACTGTTGACCGCATTACAGAACTCGACAGATTGTTGACTTCTCTCGAACGGCAGGATTACGTCGACTTTCATATCTATCTTGCCGACCAGAACGCACCGGGGACACTGGATGCCGTACTGCAGAAGCATGAGGACCTACAGGTGACCCGCATTCTGCTGCCGTCCCAAGGTGTTTCGATAGCACGCAATGCGATCCTTTCCCTCATTGGGGATGAAGATATCGTCGTCTTCCCTGATGATGACTGCTGGTACGCCCCGGATACGCTGGCTCAGGTTGTGGAGGCCTTTCAGCGGCATCCCGAGGCTGGAGCTGTCCTAGGGTATTGGACTCCCTCACCGGAACTTCCCCCTCCTGACAATAGGGAACAGCTTCTTTCCCCCACGGCTCTTTTCTCTCAAGGGGGGACTTGCGTCCAATTCTTCCGGGCCGAAGCGGTAAAAGATCTTTGTTTCGACACCCGACTTGGTCCCGGTACGGGACTGCCCTACGGCTGTGGCGAAGATACGGACTACCTGCTGGAAGCGCATAAACGCGCTCCTGTTTGGCGTTGCCCGTCCATCCGAGTCTTCCATCCTTCACCGGATACGCATGTTCCATCTGATACCAAGATCGCCAGCTATGCTGCCGGCCGCATGTATCTGCTCAAAAAACATACCTTTCCCCTCTGGTTCCGTTGCGCCAACGTACTCTATCCATTGTGCATGCTGCCTCTGGATGCACTGCGCAAAGGCCGTAAGGCCGCACGCTATCGCTGGCGCATGTTCGTGGAGCGGCTACGCTATTTTTCATCATGATATACAAGATAAAGCCACCCGGTACCGGGTGGCTTTTTTCAGGCTCCTCTCACCAGCAGGCTGACCCCGTAAAATTACAAACGTCCTCTCCCGGCAGCCCTTCTCTTCCCTGCATTTTCCCGCCTCCGTCACCGATTTGTAACAAAACCTGCCTACACAGAATATGCCTCATTCTCAAACTATTCCGCAGGAGACGGGACGTGGAAAGCATCTTTCTGCTCATACTGGTATTTCTGGCCATCCTGGCCGCAGTGGACCTTTTCGTGGGCGTCAGCAATGACGCCGTCAACTTCCTCAACTCGGCCATAGGCTCGCGCATCGCCAGCTTCAAGGTCATCATGGTGGTGGCCAGCATCGGTGTGCTGCTGGGCTCCACCTTTTCCAGCGGCATGATGGAGATCGCCCGCAGCGGGGTCTTCAATCCCGAGATGTTCACCTTCAACGAGATCATCATCATTTTCTTCGCGGTGATGATCACCGACGTCCTGCTGCTGGACGCCTTCAACTCCATGGGCCTGCCCACCTCCACCACCGTGTCCATCGTCTTCGAGCTGCTGGGCGGTGCCGTGGCCGCGGCCCTCATCAAGATCTCCACCTCGGACATCCTGCTCTCCCAGCTGGGGGACTTCATCAACAGCCAGAAGGCCCTGGCCATCGTGTCCGGCATCCTCATCTCCGTGGTGGTGGCCTTCGTGGCCGGCGTGGTGGTGCAGTACATCACCCGCCTGATCTTCACCTTCCACTATGAACGCATGTACCGCCGCATCGGCGGCATCTTCGGCGGCCTGTCCCTGACGGCCATCTTTTACTTCCTGATCATGAAAGGCGCCAAGGGCGCGTCCTTCATGAAGCCGGAATACCTGGCCTGGATCAATGCCCACACCCTGCCCATCCTGCTGGTGCTGTTCGCGGGCCTGAGCGTGGTGCTGCACCTGCTCATGGTGCGCCGCGGCGTCAACATCTTCAAGATCGTCATCCTGGCCGGGACCTTTGCCCTGGCATTCGCCTTTGCTGGCAACGACCTGGTCAACTTCGTGGGCGTGCCCCTGGCCGCCTGGGAAAGCTGGCAGCAGTTCACCGCCAGCGGCATGGCCCCCGATGCCTTCACCATGGAGGGCCTGCGCAAGGCCGTGCAGACGCCCACCTTCTACCTGCTGCTCTCCGGCCTGATCATGGTGCTGACCCTGTGGTTCTCCAAAAAGGCCCACCGCGTGGTGCAGACCTCCATCAACCTGAGCAGCAGCACCCGCGGCGATCAGGAACAGTTCGGCTCCTCCCTGCCCGGCCGCCTCATCGTGCGCGCCGGTCTGAGCGCCAACAAGACCCTGCACCAGATCCTGCCCCAATCGCTCTTCAACGCTCTCGAAAGCCGCATGCAGCCCGTGGAACAGGTCAAAGGCGCCCCCGTGCTGCCCTTCGACCAGGTGCGTGCCGCCATCAACCTGGTGGTCTCCAGTATCCTCATCGCCTCGGCCACGTCCCTCAAGCTGCCCCTGTCCACCACCTATGTGACCTTCATGGTGGCCATGGGCTCCTCCTTCGCCGACGGTGCCTGGAACCGTGAAAGCGCCGTCTACCGCATCTCCGGCGTGCTGGCCGTCATCAGCGGCTGGTTCCTGACCGCCATGTGCGCCTTCAGCGCCTGCGCCCTGGTCACCTGGGCCCTGTTCGAAGGCGGCAGCGTGGTGGCCGTCATCTTCATGCTGGTGGCCGTGGTCAGCCTGGTGCGCTCCAACTTCTTCGGCAAGAAGAAGGACGAGAGCAGTTTCGACATCGTGGCCGACAACACCGACAAGGACAGCATCCGCGCCAATATCGGCGCCTCGGTGGACGAAAGCATCGATACCGCCGTGCGCCTGATGCGCGAAGGCCTCACCGCCTTCCAGGCCGAGGACGAGAAGGTCCTGAACCGCTGCAAGAACGAAGCCGTGAACCTTTTCGAAGACATCTCCCGCTCCCGCGGTTCCTACTACCGCATGGCCCTGCGCGGCGGTGGCGACGATCTGGACAACGAGGCGCGGCATATCTACTACCGCATCTTCAACGGCATGAAGGAACTGAGCCATGAGCTGCGCTCGGTGCTGGGCATGTCCGCCAACCATATCGCCAACCGGCACCGCCCCTATAGCGGCGCGCTGGGCGATAATCTGGAGCAGATGCTGGGCATCCTGGAAGACGCCGCCCGCCACTTCCGGACCTATGCCGCGGGCGAAGGCTCCCGCGCCGAACTCTCGGCCTATGCCGACCACTGCTCTTCCCGCATCAGCAAGATCCAGATCGAACTCTTGCAGCGCATCGATACCGAAGGCCTGTCCATGCGCAGCAGTGACCTGTATCTGAACTACCTGCAGTTCGCCCGCGCCTTCATCAACCGTTTCACCATCGTGGCCCTGCTGGAACGCGACCTCAACGACGCCTGCCGCCGCAACGCCGCCCGCAAGGAAGAAGATACGGCCGCCGCTTCGGCCTAGGCCTAAGACCGGACACAGACGAAACGAACATCGACGGAAGGGGCTCCTCTCACATGAGGAGCCCCTTTCCCAAGCGCCTCCCTTTCCGGCCATTTTTTCAGATGGTACGGCATGCCCGCCCAATGGCAGACATGGCCGTACGCCCTCCCGAGGACAGTCCCGGAAGCCTGTCCGCCCATCGGGAATGACGAAGCCCTCCGCATGGAGGGCTTTTTTGCGTCCTGCGGGCCACCGCCTGCCCGAAACGAGCTGCGCGGGGAGAGCTCCACACGGGCTATCTCAACCACCGGACATGCCTGACAGAGACCGGAGCACGCCATACAGCCCCCCTGTACGGCATCAGCCTTCCCTGCCAAGGCATTCCCCAGCCGGAGTATCCCGGCCCGCGTTTCAGACCGGCCAGCCTCTCCCCGCCGCTCCGGGCCTACCATGAGGCAGCAAGCGTCGGGCAGCCCCACGAGTCCCTCCGGCATCGCTGCCCGGGTATCCCCAAACATGCCTTCACTTCCCGACATCCGCACAAGACGTTCCTCCGCACGGAGAGCGTCCCGCCCTGCGGCGTACCTGCAGCCATTATCAAGGAGCTCCCCCGACGGATCCGCCTCTTCATTGCAGGAAGGCCCCATCCCATACTTCCAGAGGTATTCCAGCGGCCCGGAGAGCGCACAGAATCTGGAGGATATCTGTGTTTCAAAGAGACAGTAA